>Ga0126335_1000946_pt1 | contig 15314 bp, 8 predicted proteins | sample OlaspJWI45metaG_FD_108409 | JGI IMG/M metagenome (GOLD analysis project Ga0126335, IMG submission 108409) | Marine gutless worms symbiont microbial communities from Oahu, Hawaii - Olavius sp. 1 OAHU.JWI-45 metaG | ecosystem: Host-associated > Annelida > Digestive system > Unclassified | place... | reverse complement strand
GGTCACAAAAATAGGCTGGAGCGAGGAGCGACAATTCCGCTTATTACTTGATGTGCACGGCGCCGTTTTCGCATTTCATCAAGAAAGCAGACCTATCGGAAGATGGTTGTTATGTCGGTAGCCCAACAAACTGAAACTAAAACATCGCTATTCGGCATACTAACAAATGTGCCGAATACACTGCGAAGAGATAGGATGAACCTGGTGACATATCTTCGATCAACGTCACGAAACACCTTAACAAGTTTCCGTAGCTCCAACTAAACCGAAAAAAATTCTAAGGTTTCTCACAACCTAACAGTCACGCAGCCACGCTATATAGCCCAACGAGAGACCGTTGCCAAGGAAATGAAATGAGCGAAACCAAAAGTCCAAAACTGGCGAAACTTCGTTGGGGAGGCGCGTTTGAACAAATTATCCAAGTGACCAAACTGATGTCTACTTGCCGCGGGATCACATGGACACAGACTGTTGCTGCATTCAATAAACCTTCAGAATTTTAGACATTACATGTTCAAATTTTACTACTTTTTGGAAGTAACAAATTTTACGCTACGTTGGAGAACGTTCAGTCAAAATCAAGAAAAAGGGTGAGACGTTCATATGAATAGCCATGATAATTAAAGAAAAAATGAGTTACTTAAACAGAGGTGATCTTATTTTCATTCAGGTTTTCCGAATAGTAAAAGTATGGTTGCAGAATTGTGTTGAAAACCCGTAGTCTTTTGGTTCAATCACGCCTACCAAGGCTACAGGTTTAAAATCAGAAACCTCAAATTTTATTTTTTTTTGTATTCGTTGTTCATGCTATATAGTTTATTCACTACGAGGTGTTGTAAAAATGTAAAGTGTAAAAATGTAAAAAGTATACAATGTAAAAATTGCTAAAATATGCATAGTAAAAATATACAACATGACAGACAGTGCATAAGAATAAAACCACAAAGAAAAATTGTGACTTCATTTAGTAATGCATATTTACATAAGCACTAATTGAGTCGAAAGTCGAATAAATGTTTGCACTTATAGTTTCGCTAGTGGTGTGCGCTGGTTGAAGATCTTGAAATTTACCCGGTATGTTATTTTTTAGCTTATTTGATGCAGAAATTCGAAACGACAAGTTCAAACCAAATGTCGTAATTATCTGGTTCGAGGAATATGGCATTTTTGGACTCATTTCGCAGTAAAATACGCTGGATTGGCAGCGTGCGCTAAAAAATAGTTGGCAACCCTGCTGCCGTCGTTGGGGGTGTGGCTGATGGCTGTCAACAAGTTGAAATTTTTTGCTGAAATCATCCCCAGTAACATAAAGGAGACATTCATTGACAACACCTGCTAATGTGAACAGTTGTTTTTGAAACATCTGAGTAATGGGAAAGTTAACAGAGTCGATGGTTATACAGCGAACACGACGAACCGATTTGGAATGTGTTCGAGAACTAAACTGCTGGTTCGTTATTTAAATGTCGGCTAATGCAGGGGTGGACAGACTTTCGCGGGCATTTTACAGTCTTAGTGGTCTTCCATGGACGTAACCAGCCTTACTTCCCTGATGACCCTACAATGGTAACATAGACAAAAGAATATTTAATTATCCAGATACATTGCTGGCCGATTTTTACATAAAAATCTGTGTCCCATAGAAACATTAGGTGACTATCTTTCGCTAAAACTAAAGTTTTTAACTATAGTTTTAAACCGAAGTTTAGTCTAAAACCTAATTAGCATAAAGAGTTAAGTGATGATGAAGTTCGGTTTTAAACTCAGTTTCAAACCAGTTTTTCACTAAAACTAAGTTTAAAACTAAAACTTCGTTTTAAACTGAAGTTAATCTGAACATTCCAGTTTTACACCAAACTTGTGCAATGCATTTAGATAGACTCTGCTACCTGTTCAACAGACGCTTTCAAACGTCGCTTGAAGACCTTGTTTTTTGAAAGGGCCTACGACTAACATTGAGACTACTATTATTACAATTATTTTATCAATGTTTTTATTATTATCATTATCATATTCGTTATCATTATCGTTGTCACCATTTGATGTTATTCACCATCGGTCTTTACATGTATTATAGGAGGTGCAATAGAAATGACTGTTTTACTATTACTATTACTATAGGCATCTTTGCTAAACTCTAGTCTTCAACTTCAGTTTTAAAGTGAAACCACTTTAACTTTTGCTGAAACCAGATGCTGTAAATATGGCTAATATTTTTGTTTTTGGCAGTGTTGCCACAGAGGGTGCTCCAGCTAATCACCGGACACTGAATTTAGCACACATTTCGTTCTTTTATCTGTCACATACTGTCAGTTCTTGGATTATTTACCAGTCTGAAATTACTGTTTACAAACAGATACAAAACATTTTTTTCAGCATGGTGGTGGGTCCAAAACTCGGTTTAAAACTCAGTTTAAAAGTGAAGTCAAACTGAGCATTGATTTAAAACCGAATTTTTTCGTCCAGATTAAGCTACGGTTTAAAACTAGTTTAGTTTTAGCAAAAGATAAAGTCACCCATTGTACGGCAAGATGGCACCTGCCTCATGCAAGCCACGACCCTGTAATTCCCACAGATCAGTCACATTAAACGTGTATGTATGTTTATTACGTGGTTGCATTAGGAGTTGATAACATTTTCTAAATTGTAACAAAAAGTTGTCTGCTTTTTGACAGTATAGCAAAGCCTGTGTCCAAAATATTGTTTATAAATAAAGGATGGATTTCTGTGATGGTCGCCATCTTGCAGAACACTGTTTTTGACACCCACAGAAAGTGACCAGTAAGGCCCCTGTGAATGGTAAGCTAAGGTAAGCATACACTTGATATAGCACCTCTTGGTATTAAAGGGAAGCCCACTGCGAGTATGGCACATCTTATCAAAGGATCACAGTTTTACCTGCACACCGACGTGTTTGCTTCTGCTTGGCACACCTGGACTCATTCACCGTGGTGCAATATTACTTGACCTCTGAGTTGCTGCCTATTTTGGAAGAGAAAGATGTTTATCCATGAACGGAATGAACCTTTGCCTCCCCATCCAAAGCTGCTCCTCATTACTGACCCCAGAGGGATAGAAGGCTGAGTTGGCCTAGTTGGCTGGTATAAGTTACTGTCACACTCACACAAGCTGGGCTTAAATAAAGCTGTATCTTTCTTTGGGTAAAGAATGTATTGAGTATTGAGTGGGACATTAAGCCTCTACCACCTCTCTCTGTGGGTTCACAGGCATTGTACGGTTCTGCCCATCTTGGCCAAGCCAAATGTTGATCATCCTAAAGCCGATGACAGACGTACAAGAAACTTGTACAAGTTATTGTACAAGAAACTTTCATGTCTTGCCATAGTGACTTGCAGCAACATTTTTCTTGAGCAAGTTTCTTGCATGAAACAGAACATGTTCTGTTTGATGCAAGAAACTTGCAAGCACGTGACTCAGTGCACACATGCTGATTGGATGTAGCAAGTTCCATCACCGATTCAGTAATTTGTTCGTATTCATTAACTTGTCAATGTTCACCTGTACTCGCTAGATGGCATGTCCACCGCCCACTGTAAAATATTATCTATGCAGCAATTTTCTGTTGTATAGAGGCACTAATTTAATGCTTTATTTCTCGAAATTTAGTGCCTGTCAAAATGGTTCGTGTTTTACTACATCACTAAACTGATATACAGAGATATTTATGATCAGAATAGGCCTAAATAGTACATCCATATAAAACAGGTGCTTCAGGTACTTGTGCAATTGTGCCAGTGATGACATGGACCTAGTGACAAAAGATTGTTATACAGAAGTGGATTTTAAACAGTTTTGTTTTTGAAATATACACATGAGATGACTGGATAGTTTTTTATGTACTATCAAAGTTATATTTCTTACGAATGTACGATTAGCATTGAATGAGAATGTGATTCAGTGTCGTCTTGCTCATCGGCCATTATTGTTTTACAATTTGATGCAAGTTTCTTTTACAAGAAACTTGTACAAGTTTCTTGTATGTCTGTCATCAGTATTATGGTGCCAATTTGTCTTGCTTGGATATTAAATGTTAAAACATTAAACGTGTATGATCTATTAAAACATATGTTCTCAGAGGGAGTCAGTTGTTGGCATGTGTGAAGAGATGGGTTTTTAACCCATCCCTGAACTGTCCACCACTAATGGAGGCCAAGTGCAAACATGTCGGAAGTGAGTTCTAGATGGCTGTAGCTGTGATGTGGAAACTTCGTCCACTGTTTTTGTGGAACGAACATGTCGCATCACTCAACCACATGGATGTGCACCCGACCAGAGATGTTGATGACCAGCATGGTTGAAGTCAGCTGGATCAGTGCCATGGAGAGTATCAAGGGCAGTGACTATTACCTCAAACAGTATCTGCTGATGCACTGGCAGCCAGTGGAGCATTTTGCAAAGAAGGATGTGGTGTATTGTTAGAGATACCTCAGTTCTTTCTGGGTTTGGTATATTCAATACTGTTATCACAAAACCAAAAAGAACGGAGACAATTTTGTGAGAGGGGGTATATACAAGTGTTTCAAGTTAGGAAGTTAGAGGCTGGATTATTTGTTTATAGGGGCAGTGATTTGACGGATGTGAGCATTGTCAGAAGAATGCCAAACATTCAGACTCTCAGTCTAAGGTAGGTATTTGTTTATGTGAAATGTAAGTCGTTGCTGGTTTGTCAAAGGGATCAGTTCTTCAGTGTCATGTTATTGGTCTATATTACCCATTATTACATATATTAAGATGGAGCATAAATGTGTTATGGCACTATCTGTCTGTCCCTGTGTCTGTCATCACTTTTAGTTTCCACAGGATAACTTCATACACATATACACTGTAGTACAGGCCTAGGCCATGCCTGGGATTGCTTTTGGGGTCAAAAGGTCAGTATCACAGTAACTGTTTTGGATATATGTTAATGCAGGTATGTCAAATCATTTTTAAGATTCTACAATCTGTCAGCATTGCTTGTAATGTGATTTGCTAAAATCAGTATATAAAGCTGTCGTACCACTGACAACCTAGAACACAACACTTTGTTAGGTCTGTCAAGTTAACACATTCATGAATGCTTTAACATGTTTAGGAATAGATCAGTTAATGACACCATGGAAGTTAATGCAAGAACAAAGCTATGCTCACATGTTGCATAATGTGTGTGTTGGTTAAAATGTCCACATTTAGCAATCCCAGATGTTTCAGTGTTGGTAGATGGTTTAGTATGGGACATAATAGACTTTACAGAGTTACTGACACAGCCTGGGTTTTTGTATTACTAATTATAATGAGTGGCTGTGTGAATTGTGCTCAGTAATTCACTTGTGGTTGTTTGAACTTGTTTCCTACATAGTGCACTGTTGGATCTTTGTGTGGTTTTGCTTTTTCAGTGTCAATCGGATATCAACACTGAAAGACTTTAGATACTGTCTGGCACTCAAAGATTTGTATCTGCGCAAGAACTGCATAGAACATCTATCTGAGCTGGCATATCTGCAAGAGCTGCCAAATCTTCGTGTTTTATGGCTGTCTGAGAATCCATGTGCTTACTTGCCCGACTACCGAAGCACAGTTCTGCAATACCTTCCCAATCTTCTCAAGTTAGACAACATCGGTAACAGCTTTCATCACATTTATTATATAAGTATTGTTTGTGTGCATTATGGTGCCAGTCGTTCTCTTTTGAATATTTGATATTATGACAATGACATGTGGCTTTTTGTTGCAATGTTTCCTGAAGGGCTGCACTCATGTGGACACTACTTTGAAAGTAGTTAACTGTTATAGATAATAACTACTTTAGACAAAAAAGAAAAAGCTGGTTACAACTATATAACTTATGTGTAATCAAATGCAATTAAACAGCGGATATGGTGGTGGAAGCTCTTATGCTGTTTCCTGCATGCAGAGAAAATGTTTACTTTTTACTTACTGACTGCTGCAGGACACACTCAACAAAACATCGTAAATCAGATGCATGGGCGAGTTATTTGTAGGCTAACTAGTCAAAAACGTGGCTTCCATCCAGTCCACCTCACAGCATCATCATGTGTAATGATATGTATGTGTACTTGTAGCTGTGAGTTTGGAAGAACTGAGGCAAGCAACGTGTCAGTGTGAAGACAGTCAGCATGATGACGTTAGCGACAGTATTAACAGTCAGTCCACTTGTGACTTGGTCGACTCTGACTCAGATCTGTCTTTGCCGCAGAACAACGTACGTGAGGTGAGTGATCTTCATGGGTCACATTGTTGAATCTGTTCATCTCTTTGGTGGCAGTTAACTCGTCTATAAGCCAGCTTGTGTCCATAACTCTGGCCCGAGTTGTCTCTACTGTACCTTTCCGCAGTTCTTCAGTCCAATTACTTTGCTTCTTGCACTGGCTTCCCTCAGACACAGGATTGCCCACAAAGTTGCTACATTAATCTTCAAGGCACTGCCTCACTACCAACCAACCTACCTCTACCAGATGCTCAACACTTGCTGTCCAACTCGTCGGCTACAGTTGTCAGGCGCTGGTATACTGGTGAAGCTGAAAATTTAACATAACAGCAGGTCGCGCATTCTCCATCGCAGCAGCAACTACATGGAATCAGCTTCCTAGAAAATCAGAATGGCTACTACCACTAAACAGTTTTTGCATATTTTAAAGACTCATCTGTTCAACCTTGACTGATCGCGTGGCTCACTTCCGGCACCCTGACTTATCAGTCCAACTGATGAACTACGGTACTGTCATACAAGTCCATTGATTGATTGATTGAGGGTTAGGGTTAGTGCCAGGGTTAGGATTACGGCAAGGGTTAAAGTAAGGATTAGGGTTAGGGCATAAGGTTAGGTGAGTTGACTTGTGGATGAGTTGAATTGGGGATGACTTGACTTGGACGAGTTGATTCGGGGACGTGTTGACTGTAAACCCATCTGTCTGTCACACTGAGCTTGTTTCGCAAGTATTGATTTCACAGCAATATGATGCAAGATCATATATGATGTACGTAACACACATGCTACAGTCTCAGGACAATTTCCTGTTGGGAAAGGTGTACGTCAAGGATGTGTGCTATCACCATACCTATTTAATATCCTACAGCAGAAACAGTCATGAGAGAAACACTGGATGGATTCATGGGTGGACTCCAAGTTGGCAGAAGAAGGATCACTAATTTACGCTATGTGGATGACATCGTCCTGGTTGCCTGTTCTGAAGCAGAGTTACAAGAACTGGTAGACCGTCTGGACAGAGTCAACATTTCACAAGGACTGGTAACAAGACCAAGATCATGCATACGAAAGTTGGATCCTGCCACATCATGATTAAAGGCACACAACTGTAGCAATGACACATTTAAATATCTTGATATCTTGAGTCACTAATAAGAAACGATTCAGAATGTGCCAAGGAAATCCGGGCAAAGCTGTCAAAGGGCAGGGAATAAGTTCGTCATTAAAGAATGTCTGTAAAAACCACAGCATTTCGGTCTCAACAAAGATCTGGCTTCTAAAGACATTGGTGTGGCCAGTGGCTACTTGTGGTTGTGTAGGATGGACCACGAGAAAAGCCAAAGAAACACGAATCAGTGCATTTGAGATGAAGTCTCTAAGGCAGATTCTTTGGGTGTCATGGATGGCCAAAAATGAATGGGTTTTGGAAACAACAGGAGTGGACAGAAGTCTGTTTGCTACAGTAAAGCAAAGAAAACTGTCACACTTTGGCCACATTCTGAGACGGTCGGGTGATTGTTTGGAAAAGGAAGTTATTCAAGTCACCATTCCAGGTTCACGCACACGTGGCAGACCAAAGATGGCTTGGATCAACAACATCACATCGTGGACTGGTCTACCACTATGTCAGTTATTGGAAAGAACAAGGGATAGGGTTCAGTGGAGAATGATTGTCCATAGCGTGACTTGGAGCGAGGATGACGACAAACATACATGCATAACCTGCAGTGCCATCTCAAAGCCCGATTTGGCTTTCAGTTTCAATTTCAGTTTTTGTTCAATAAAATATCACTGGGCCAAAAGCTGAGGCATGAAATGTGCTATAGCTGATGGATAGTCAGCCGTATGATCTTCACACTTGATGTCTGTGTTGCTCTAGCAGAGTAACATTTACTAAGAACAAAGAACATATGGCTGAAACTGTTAGTCTGCATAAAGGTTAAGGCCACAAGGTCAGGATCACATATATGGCAAATGCATTAGAGTAGATGATGGGATATGGAAAGACACAAAAAATTCAGACTTTATTATTATTATTATTCATACTCGAAATACATAGAAAAAATCAAACAGTACACGGAAAATCAATAAAGGAACGTGCATTGGCAGTAGAGAAATGAGAGTCTGTAAATGCCAGTACACAATCCCTAACCATAGCAAGTTCACTGTAAATATGTAACCTCATACACTGCAGTTTTAGAAGTAAAATAGTGTCACAAGTTAATTGGCATTGTCTTGATATTGCCTTGTCATCTCTTCTCAGCCATCGGGGTGAATATGTCTCATTTCCATTTAGATGTAGAACAAAGTCATTATTTGACCTGAGAAATATATTATTTACAAGAAGCTACTGTTATGTGTTGCAGCCTGCGAATGTGCTACAAGCAATTCTGTGTTTGATCAATGAACTCGATCATGAGGCTCTCGAGATTGTTGACGATGCCATCCGCAATCGTCTCCATGTTTCGTCATGACTGTGTCTTTGTAGTGTTTGTGTGAGATTTAGAACCATTCACATTGATTATTTGAGCCAAAATTATTTGGTTTAGGTGTAAATTTTGTGATTTTTGTGAAAATTATTGTAGCTGTAAAATGATTTTAGCAAGAAAGTACAAAAATGTGACTCAACTTTTGACTCAACATACATAATATATTGGTGCTGTTGAAAGAAGCTTTTCATGAAGTATAGGTCTATGCCATAGTTCTGATACAAGCCGGGGGGGGGGGGTCTGACTGCATTTGATCTAATAGTAGCCTGGTCTCAAATACCAGTCTCTAATAGAAGCCAGAGTCTAATGGCAAATACAATATAGCCGATTGCTACATAGGACTGTGTTGCACTGCATCATTTGTAACATATTACATACCGTTACGTGATTATGGCATCCAAAAATTCCAAAAAGTGAAAAGGTTAGCTGCCAATTTCATTTTAACAAATTGGTTGATATTTTATCAGCAGTTTGTAGCTTAATTTGTCAACTGTGATCATTAGCGCTTACTAAGCAGTTTATTTATTTATTTATATCTGCAGCTGTGTTTTTAGCCATTGTGTGTGTGCATGTGTGTTGTATTGTCAGATATATTATTCTAATTGCTGAGTTATTTGTAGTCAAGTTTTATTACAGGTTCAGTAATTTTACAATGTTGCAGTTACATGTTCAGTATATAATAATATGTAACTTGGTATCCTTAAGTAACATTTCTAGAAAAGAGTATTGTGTGTTTCTTATATAACGACTAAAGTACTATGCTATCTTCCAATAATCTACTGTGATTTTGCTCATATGATATAAAGCAGGTATTGTTGTATATTTTGCATTGTTACACTATTGGTTATACCATTAGTCAATAATGCTACAGTCGACAAATATGATATAATACCAAAATATGTTGCTTGGAGAAATGTTTCAATGAGAAAACACCAACATGAAAACAAAATGTATATTGTTCGCTATGTTAAAAGATCGAAGTCCTATCAACTAGTAAAGCAACAAAATGTATAAATAACAGCAAAGCCGAAGCTGTTAGTGACAAAACAGCACAGCTGAAAAGTTATAATTAACAATAAACGTACCTATATATGCAAAATACAATAAATGCAATTTACAAGTAGCATCAGTGTCGTGTATGGCATGTCACTAGTGTACACTTTGTGCAGTGGTAGAGCCGACATCGTTAACAATAAACTGAAGGACAAGTTACCTAATTTTTTGCACTGGTGAAAATTTCAAGCTTTCTCAGAAATGAAGATATGATTCTGATGTGTATTAAACTTCTTTTAGTGAACTCTTAGTGGTCTTTTTGCTTATTCTAAAGGTAGAGGTCATTTTGTTGTGTGGAACTTTGTCAATTTTTCATTGTTGTTTGTAAACATGATGCTAATATCATTAATAAACAGTGGTCAATTGTGTGATCTTTTTTATAATTCACAAGGGCACCTCGCGGATCGATGCTGAACAGCAGCCTGCAACTTCTTGGCTGTATCATGCCCATCAAGTGTGAAACAATGCAGTTAACTCACACAACATCCCTTTCTAACCTATTGTGAACCACAAATACTAATGTTTGTACACAAACTGACACATGTTCACATCTATGCAGCCTTTGTAGTGGCTGTAGCTCAATAAATTGGGAGTGTTGTTTCTATGCAAGTTCTATCATTCCAAGAAACCACACGATGTGGGGTCTCAGAATTGCTAAGCAATCCGCATTGTGACCATTTACTGGAAAAACACTAGTATCAAGAGCAGGCTCATATTGGAGCATAGATGCTTTCACAGTTTATTGCAACAGTTCAGCATCCCCCGCTCGACTCCAAATTGTATGCAGGCTGATGCTTAGCGCAACACTACTTTGTAATGCCATGAAAGGGGGAAACATTAATCTGCAGGTTTTTCAGTTGCAAGCCAAACATGCAAACCATTGAGCCATGATCATGTGACGTAGCTGCCTACATAGTTCAGGGATGACTACAACTCCAGGCCAGAACCCCGACTCTGGGGGACCCTGACTCCACATAGCTGCTATGATGCGCATTATCACTGTTTTGATCGTCAGCATAACTGAGGCCCAAAACTACGTTCGTATATTTTCCAGCCAGTCTTACTCCACAAACACTGCACACTTTTCTACTGACTATCAAAGGGTGAGTGAGTTTGAGTGAGTAGAGGCTTAACGTCCCACTCGACACATTATAGGTCATTTTGGGTACCATTTTTACAGGTAACTATCAAATAATGCTGCAAACTTATGCAGACCAGATACAATATGGACAGGAATACCAAAAAGATTGGAAAAGAACATCAACAAAGAAATTAACAATATTGTACAACAGATAGAAAAAAGTATTCAACAACAAGAAAAAATATATTTTAAAAACCAGCAAAACCGAAATTCTTGTCACAACAATAACAAGGACAAACAGCAAGCAACTTACTGCAGCTTTATCTTCCATCTTCAATATATATAAAGCAGTATGTGTGTATGTACGTCTGTCTGTTTGCTTATATCTAGGGAATGGGAGGGATGATTGCCTCCAAATTTTCAGGGTAGCTGCAGTGTTCTCCGGGGATGGTTTCAGGTGCAAAAAAGTTGGGGGGAGGGGCGAGAAAAAAGGTACTTTTGCACTTGCAGGCCCCATATAGGCTAAGCAGCAACGTGTGTGCAGACTGGCTATGTTAGACAACATGATTATTGAAGCCTGACGACCATGTAGCATGGGTGTGTGGCTTGCAGCTAACAGGCAGGCAGTCAGCCGGTGTGCAGCAGCCTGAGTGGGTTATGGGGATGGGCGAGTGGGGGCTGAAACCCATCGTATACGTGATACACATAAGGGCATCAGGGATGGGTACCGCTGCTAGTACATCCCATATAAAGTATTAGCCAATAAACAACAAGCCAGTAACTGATGTCAGTCGCACCATATTGCTGTACTGAATTTCAGCAACTTAATTCTGAATGGCTGTTGTCAAAACTACAGCCTTAATCAAAAATGTAAAACATTAAACATTGAAGATGGTACTGACAAAATTTCAGCCTCTTCTGTAAAATCTAAAGCCCTAAGAGCAATACCCAGGCTTTTGTCCATTGCCCTATTGCTACGCTACACCAGGGTCTGGCACCAATTTTCTCAGGTGCACTAGTAGACCCTAGGACAGACCTACATGCTAAATTCCATCAAAATCAGCTGCACTGTTTCTTCTGCACTGCAGGTCAGGCAAAATAAAACTGCAAACAGCTGTACATGAAAAACTGACAACAGCGGCTGCTTAGCAGTGCGCTAACCAATTACACAGAAATTATCTAAAACTGCACCACCATTAAGTTAATGTTACAGTAATACTCAAAAACATATTGCAACAACGTTCTGTAACATAATAAAACAAAATTGTGAAAAGCACAACTGCACCTTAGTAAGTAAGTTAAGTCAAAACACTTGTTGATAGCATGATAGCATAAGATCACAAAAAATGCTACAGGAGCATCCAAACTGTACAAAAAAGATAATCTTTAACTGCCATTCAAATGAATTTAATACTTTAACTGCTTCCACAATTTGTACACTTTATTTCTTCAGCTGTACTCCAGAAGTGCTTAACAAATACAAAAGATGACACGAAGTAATGCTAGAAGGTAACACAGGTAACAAACACTTAACTGCTCGCTTTCATCTCTCTACAATATATTATTGACTAGACATTACCCTAATTTAGCTCAGAACTATCAATACACAGAAAATACAGCTTCTTACAGCACTGTTACTGCTTTTACCACTACCTGCTGATCTGCATTTGCAAAACAGAACACAACTGTCTGTATTTATGTCAAGCAAGGGGCACAACACAGAGCATTATCTAAAAGCAGCATAACCAGCCAAAACATTTCACACAACCAATGTATCAAACCTTTCAGCAGGCTGATCATCTAATACAACTCCCAGATAATGTCTACATGCATGCTATTTACAAGCACGTCAAAAACATTTACAACACGTGCCATTGTGTGGCAAAATTTTTGCTAATAACACCACAAAAATACAAAAAAGTGACTGGCTTGAAGTTTCTCATCAGCAGTTATAGCTTTTCTTCAAATTTCGATCTAAGAGGAATAGGTTTGACCTAGAAAGAAGCATGGCAGTTATCTGTCAACAGCATTAAAGTATAGCAAAATGTGTCTTGAGCTAAACTTCAGCCAGGTCGCCAATCATACAGTGAGAGAATAAAGGCTTAACGTTCCACTCGACACCCTATCATACCTGTCATATGTCCAGCTTCGGACCACGCAGTTTTGTGGAATAAATCTGCCATCATCATTTCGTGATTCAACACTGACACTTACACTTTTCTGTAGCAGGCTAAAGACACATCTCTTCGCTTTGGCCTCGTGACTAGGCTGTAAGCGTGTTATAAATTTTCCCATACATACATACATAAACGTCATTCTCAGGACAGTTTTTACAGGTCAGATGAACCAACCGACAGTGTCACATAGCTTTTCACATAAAAGCCTTCAGCAGAAACACAATTAAGACCAGCAGTAAACAGTGCAGGAAACTTTACACATTAATAAAGCAGTGATAAGTACCCTGTAACAAGTGAGTGTTCTTCCCAACCTTGATATAACAGACCAGACCAGTTCCATCCAAATCTCAGCTTTCCCTTCATTATCTGTTCTGATGTTTAACTGGAATCACCTACAGTGAGACTAGATTCATATTTACCATTGCATTACGAGTTGAGCTGATAGGGCTTAACAATTTTAACAGGACATTTGACACATAACAAGTCATTTCAGAGACATTATGAGGTGTCCGCGAGAGAAGTATCAACTATTATATCACACAAACTGAAACTTATTACATTAACCGTAACAATGGACCACTAAGAACGCAATGTCAGCTGGGTGTGAGGCCGAAAACATTTTTAAATGTTTCCAGAAACTCCACCGACCCTAGTTTTTTTACACCCAACCCTAGAATTTTTCAGGCTCTTGTGCAAAAAATGTTTCAGAGCTGCCAATTAATCTGGCTTGTTGGTTTGACATTTTAGGCAGACCACTTCAATATCAACATGGCAACAATAATTCTCAGTGGATTTCAATGCAAGCTGCAGTATTTAAAGGCAAAATACTTCAGATGACAACTGACAAAAATTTCTTACAACCTACCGACCCTACAGATTTTTTCTCTGTTTACAGAAACATCCATAAATTTTTTCGGCCTAACAAAACCTAACATCATCATGTGATGCACATTAAACTACACACGGCGAAATAGTTCTACAATATACAATGGCATGTATAACACGCAATGCAGCGAACTGTATGAACATGTCAATGACAAAACTGCAAGCAAATACAGCAGTGAAAGAAACAAACATTCCTTACCAATATAATCTGGTGCTATTTTACAGAAAACAGGCAAAAAACATGGACTGCAATAAAATATGGACCGAAACATCATACCCATACATAACACAGATCACTACGATCACTGAAAACACTCGCAAAATAAACGTCAATGCAGCAGACATCGACCATCACAAAAACTACAGCACTTTATGCAACATTTATCCGTAACTGAATATCAGAATGAGCAAATATCATTTAATACACAACACTGCAAAACTGGTGCTATTTTACATTCTGACTTAACGGCAAAGTATAAAACGAGACGTGTGGAAAAATTACCGCAAAGTCAACAGCGATGAGTGTGCAGGCATCATAAGCTACCGAGTCTGTCGCAAGATGTCTCTCTCACAACCAAGCAATTCAGTAGACTACACATCAGTATCACGGCAACAGCACACACAGAAGCTGGCAAACTTTTGCAATTCTGTTATTTACACAAACTGCCCACGTAATTGTCAGTGGCATTGCCCGAACCTGAAGCAAAGGAAGCATATCTTGCTTTATGCACTGTCCAGTACCCCGCTTGGAACTTTCTCACCCTCCCTCCCAAGCTTTTACAAATGTGTATAACTGTCTTGTGGAACAAACTTTTAAAGACTAAAAGCGCCACACACTATTCCTGAAAAATGTTTTAGTGAATAGCTATATAAAGTGCAAAAGGCAAAAAAAATTAAATGTGAAATGTTAAGGGGGAAGTGACTCCAGTACTACATACGCAGCAACACCACTAGTTATCATAACTTACAACACAAGCTATCCAATCACTCCCAACACAATATTTACTAATTAAAATCTATAAATTGTTAACTACAACCCTAAATGGAAACTAAGTCCTCGGACTATGAAAAAATGGCACAAAACAACAGGGTTCAACAGTAAACAAATCAACAAAAAACCAACATCTACCGGCGATTTCTACATCGCTACACTACGACCAAAATAACAATCACAAACACATCACCATATACATAGCAGAAAGAATATGGTTGCCGTAGTGTAGACAGTGCCGAAAAAATCAAGCCATTGAAATATTGAGTTTTGAAATCACGGAGACCCCGTTGAATGACAAGTGGTCAGTCCCTACACAGTATCAACAGAAATGCACATTCAGCTTTATGGTTCAGCAAACAAGCTTGATGACCGAAATTTATCAATTAAAACAGCACAAGTACCCTTT
>Ga0126335_1000945_pt1 | contig 15326 bp, 8 predicted proteins | sample OlaspJWI45metaG_FD_108409 | JGI IMG/M metagenome (GOLD analysis project Ga0126335, IMG submission 108409) | Marine gutless worms symbiont microbial communities from Oahu, Hawaii - Olavius sp. 1 OAHU.JWI-45 metaG | ecosystem: Host-associated > Annelida > Digestive system > Unclassified | place... | reverse complement strand
AAGAAAGTTTGACCATGGCCTGACTCAAATCTTGCATGATGACCTACATTGGCTCGATGTGGCAGATCGAGTAACGTACAAACTTGGTGTCACCATGCACAGATGTCGGCATGGCAAGGCTCCACAGTACCTTGTCGACTGTTGCACACCGGACACCGATGTTGTCGGCAGGCAGCGTCTCAGGTCAGCCACACAGCAACTGATGGTGGTTCCACGACATCGGCTAACCACTCTTGGACGCCGAGCTTTCGCTGTGCACGGCCCCATGGTCTGGAACTTCCTCCCGTATGATCTCCGTGCACGGCAGGACTATGAGTCCTTTAGACAGGGCCTGAAAACCTGGCTATTCTCCCTGCAGATACTAGCGTGCTCAGCACATTAGAGACCTTGTGATAATAGCGCTATACAAATCTACACTTTACCTTACCTTACCTACCTTACCACTTAAGTTAAACACGCTGAACGAAGTTGACTTTTCAACATTTAAAACGACACATTGCTTCTTGTTGCACATAAAGTCTGTTATCCAGAATAGCAAATCAATGTCTGTATTATATGTCTTTATTTTGAGTAGTAATCTTTGGTGGGGGACAATGTAAAATGCCTTGGCAAAATCGATATATACATCAACCTGTCCCCCAGAGTCCAACTGTGCTGTCCAGTCATCCATGATTTTTAAAAGTTGCAGAACAGCTCTGATGCAAAAAAACAGTCGGCCCCAAGATGGCCGCCAACATAAATTTACATACTCCACAACAACGCTTTTAATACAGTATTTTTGGACGCATGTTTTCCGTACTGAATTACGATTCCCTGCAAAAAGCGGACGACATTTTTTGCGCAGATATTACAGTATTTGTTGTTGTGACACGATCTGTGATTGGTCTGTGAGAGTTTCAGAATAGTGGCTTGCCAGAGGCTGGCGGCGGCGCCATCTTGGGACCGGCTGTTTTTGATGTCGCCGATCTCTATGGAGAAAGCGGCCAGTCGTGCATCTAAATAATTAAATATTTTTAGTCTATGGGTATGTAAAAAAGCATACGAAACTTCGTGAAAGTCCAAAATTGCAGTACGGGTTCCTGTACTCTAGACAGTCCCGTCATTTATACCGAGACAAAGCTATTAAATATTAACGCGGTTTAGGCACACCTGAAAATGGCGGATAGTGATGGTTGAGATGATTTGATTTTTCTTTTTTGTTTGTTGACATCTGTAAAGGCCTTCGTATTATGTACTGCCAGTACATATTGTTTTAACTCTGTCGTCACAAGGTGTGCCCGGCAAAAGTCGGAGCCGCACGACGACATAATGGCGTAGGACGAGTCATGGGCATAGAGGCAACAGCCTGCGCCCAGTGCCGATACGATACGATACGAGTCATGCAATGATGCCTTTCTTTCATGGTGTATACTATTTTGCAGCCGGCCGGCCGTGTTATAACCCTAACCGCGCCGGCCGTTCGTCTGCATTTCAGGAATAGTTGTGTGTAGCTTACGGGAAACCGTCGGTAATTTCGGACCTTCGGGTACGGGAAGATCTCCTATTGCAGTACGGTAGCCCTATACGTAGCCATAACCCTAACCCTACTCCTGACCCTAACACTAACGCACTACATAACTGGTCAAGTCATGCACGTGTTCGAAAAATCACAAATTTGTGTCTGTAAAAATGACTGCCATGCTCCCAAGTTCTGCACATGTGCAAATGTGTAACAGCAAACATTGAATTTTCTTGTACTGTAATTTTGTACATTCCTATACAGGTTCCCATATGGGAAGGTCCAGAATTACAGTACGGGTTTCCATACTCGACACTTTTTTCAGCATTTGCCCTATTACACTAGAAGTTCAACCGACCCACTGCTGGCGTGCATTAAAAGTCGACAAGTGGGTTTGCTTTAGTATTTACATTAGTGATAGGGTTGTAATAGTGTTAGGTTGTAGGGTTTAGGTTAGGGTCAGTCTTAGGGATAGTGTTAGTGTTAGTATTAGTTGGCGATGGCCCACGGTGGGCCAGTGGAACCTTTAGCGTCAGTCGGATTTGCATTCTTTCGTGATTATTCTGCCATATAACATCAACGTTATCAACATTAATACTGCAATATATGCATTTCCGGGTGCAAAACATGAGACACTGAAACAGTAACAATAGTCATCCTGATAAGGTCTCCAGGTCTCTGCCATTGTTCTGGTCTGTCATTCATTTCATGCTTGCGCACTGTTACAGATGTTGCTATGTGGTTAATGTTTGACAGATTTGGAATTGGGAAGTGAAGATGATCCTTCCGCTGGTACAACAAGTGCAGGACATGCCACGCATCCCATACGGAAACGCATTGCCATTAAACTGCGTCAGGGTGGCAAAGGTCGGGCTGGTGGTGGCACGTCAGGGAAGAAGTCAAAGTTGAAGTCTGTAAAAGATTCCTCAAATGAAGGAGGCAATGTAGCACATGATAATGAAGGTGGCACTCAGTTTGGTACTACACCGTGTCTGAAAAAATGGAACTGCTAGTATTTTAAGCATAGCTTTGATAAAGTTCAAGATATTTTTGTAATTTCTGCCACAGTTCATCATGACATTTAAGGTAACTAAATGATTATAAAATGTACTATCACTACTTGCACAACACAGAGTAATGATGACGTAAGTTGACGTCATCAAAATGTTTGTGCTACCATGGAGTTCCTGGAAAGAGAAATGCCAGAGTTCATTTTGCCGCTAATGTGGCCTCCAAATTAGTCATATTTAAATCTGGTTGACCACAGTGTGTATGGAGAAGAGAAGGTGTACAGAGCACTGCTTTTAATTCTGACATTGTGTTTTTGCAATAACTGCAGCCTTTGAAGCCTTCGTTCACTAGTCGAATTGAACAGTTGATGTTGCCGTCTGATTTTCGTGCACTTGTCAGTTATGATGTGGGTTTTAATGCGTGATGGTCATTTTATTAACAAGGTAAAGTAGTGACACTGTTTAGGTGCAGCAGACATTTGTTGTGTTTGTTTGGTTTCACACTACCTTGACATTCTGTTCAAAAATTACAACTATATATTTATGTTTATTAAAATTATGCTCGAAACACTATTGGTTCCATTTTTGGACACGGTGTACTTGTTTTGTGATTTTATTTATTTGTTATATTTTTCAGTTACTGTTGAGTAATGTGTTTTTGTAATGAGTTGATGCTTACACACCAACCTCATATTTGTAGATTGTACTACAAGAGAACTCAAAACCGTACCTCTGGTTCGAAAAAACAGATTCCACTCATGTTTATTTTGGCAGAAAAATGTAGCTTTGATTTCAGTTTAAAAATTGTCATAACTAAGAGAACTGTTTATGGCCATTGACGATCATGTTGAAAATTTAGAAATTCAGTTTAATATAAAGTAAGTATGCACAATGTATACTGTGCCCCAAAACAGAAAGTGGACTGCTAACCTGCAGCAGTAACATCATCAACTCTCAACTGGTTTTTGAAATTTATTTAAATGACAGAAAGAGTATTAAATTTTCAACAAGGCTAACATTTTGGTGGTCCAGCTTTTTCAGACACATTCTATATGTGGGTTAAATGTTCCTTTGGATATTGGAGTCCAATATCATAGTCAGTGCAGTGATAATTTATTATTGTTATTATTTGTACAGCAATTAGTATGTTAACTTACAGGATGACATAAAGTCTTGCTTATTACATTTGCGTTGCTTATAATGATTTTGATTATTATTAGGTGATGATGTTGACAAGACGATGCAGTTTGCAACGATGAAAATTGGCGGAACTCTTGGTGAGCCATTTCACAAGAACCAGAAGCTTAAGTGGGACCATAAGGTACTTTGACATTGTGAAATAACTGTAGAGTACTTTAGCCTGTTAGGGTATTGTTGATAAAACTAGTTTTAATTTTAAGTTTTTAGCTCAGCATTTTGGGTATAGTGTAGCTAAGCTAATTATACAGAAGCTGTTCGAATGGCATGTGTGTGTCGTCTGTGTGTCTGTGTGTTAACCAGGGTGTGGCATATCGTAACTGCTGGACATAGAGAGAGCGTTATAATCTCGCAAGCAGTGACATACTGACTGACCCTGACCACAGACGAAAAACTAGCATCAGTGCCAATGGGCGGCTTGTTATTTGTGTTGTTGACTCAGTCCTGTCCTATTCCTCGTCTACTGTGCTGACACACACAGTCTGACATCGTAGAAATCGCCCGACGACATGGACTTGATGTGCACTCACATGTTGACGACAACGCTCAACTTTTGTGATCGTCTTCTGCACGTTACTGTTTACTGCCTTTTATCATTGGGTAGTAAAGTGCAGAAGCTGGTTACGTGATGGCTGATGGATGTGTGCCAGCTGGTGGAAATTAAACTGGAACAAAACTAGTTTATACAGCTTGACACACCGCACCAACTGTCAAAGCTTCAGCTCCAGACGAGGCTCCCATTAGCTGGCATATTGGCGTAATATATGCCGGAAAATTTTTTTTAAATGCCAAAAATTAAAGTGATTGGCGTGTGAAAAGTTTTAACCACCTTTTCATATGCCAACCACTTTAATTTTTGGCATTTTTGATGAATTTTCTTTAAGTGAAAATGCCAAAAATCAAGGTACATGTGTGCCAAAATATAATGCTTCAGCATACAGTCACTGGCATACAAGCACCAAAATTGCCTTAACTTTACTTGAGCTCTTATTTAACCAAACAACATTTGATAACTGCATAGTGTTGTTGCCTATGTCGCTCTGTCTTGGCCTTTGCTACCTTCACTTGCAGTCTACAGATATAACCTGGCTTCGCCTATGGCTGTAGTGAAATTTTCTGACGATTAGTATGCCAAAAAACGAATCATCTGGTCCCATATGTCAAAAATTAGACACCCTGGTGTTTAAACACCCATGTTTTTCAATATAACGGGATCCTTGACTCCAGACTATCACGCTGGGAGTCAGTCAGTATGTCACTGCATGCTAGATTACAGTGGTTATAATAATAATAATAATAATAATAATCAAGCTTCTATACTGCCATAAGGTCGTGACTTCAGAGGCGCTGGGGTCGGTCTGTCAGCTGTGTGTGCTGGTTAAATGCTAAACCATTTTGTCACCTCAGCCACACAGTGCCTACTACTACTGCATGCAGACACGGCATGTGAAAAGGATGAGGGAGTGGGGGAAGGTGGACAGTCAGTTGCAGCAGCAGCAGCCCCCCCCCTTAGTCTACATACTGTAGTAGCACTCAGTGACTCACTGCTGTAGGCCTACACTGCCGGACGAATTCTCACGGACAACAGAGAGAGAGTGAGTGGGTGGGGAGGAGGGCGCAGTCTAGGGTGATTAGAGCCAGCTGCACTCCCCCGTCACTGGGCGACTAACCATGCATCCACACGAGTGTTTCACACTGACACACTCAGGGATCTTGGCCTGCTATTGTACGCTAGGTGGCACCTTTGATCGCGATCACCAGTAGCAATCAGCTGTTGATGACATCACGATCATCGATGCGATGATCAGCTGTGTAAGTGATTGAGGCAAGCTCTACCCAACGGCTGTCTTGGAAGAGTTTTGCCATCTGTGGCAGATGAATTTCACCTTGTGTAAGTCACTCATGGAAGATGTTGCCACAACCGTGGTACACACACTCTTTATGAGTCAGGTAGACAACTGTAACAGTGTCCTCCACTGTGTGAGCGCGGTCAATGTCCAGCCTCTGCTCAGTCCTGCAAGTCGAATCATATTGCATAAGCGGAAGTTTGACCACATCACCACTGACGTTCGGGATCAACTAACTTACGTTGGCTGCTCATTCAGCAGCGAATTGAATACAAGGTGTGTGTTCTGGTATGCAAGTGTCTGCATCAGGCTGCACAAACATACCACACTGAACTGTGCTCACCGTAATCTGAATCAGCCAACTGTGGTCACCTCCGTTCTGCTGCACATGGTGACTTTGTTCGCATGAACTAGCATAGCGCATAGCACTTCAGTGACAGTTTAGGCTGTAAGGACTGCTGCATGAATGCAAATTCACTTATTTACTTACTTTCTGTGAATCTGAATATCCACTAATTTTGTACAGCAGGTGTAAGACCAGATTCTGTTCCTGATGTTGATGCTACAAAATGAATCTATGAGTGTACATCTATGGTAATTTATGACTCAGGTAAATCTGCTTGGAGAGAAGGTAGTAGATCCGCTAATTCACAGTTGCGAGAAGTGTTCTCTGCCAATACTCCTTTATGGCCGCATGGTATGTCTTGTTAACTTCTTTGTTTTTTTTGCAAGTGATTCTAGACTAGAGGTTACAGCAGCTGTTTTATGTTATCATAATGGCCTTAATACAGTTCTTCCATTAATCAGCATCTCTGAACCTATCATTCATTTATTAGGCCGTGGCCACCTCAGCACATGCTTATGCACATACACTCCCTCTCGCCATAACCCCCACTCTCGTTGTGGAACCGCCTTGTTGGACAGGCACTTGCTTCGCCTGGCCGCATATGGCAATCCAGATTTAATTACCACAGTTCTAATTTGAACTTCTCTGCTGATCATTTTTACTGTTGGAATTTTTTCAGTTGCTTCATTACCAACTTTGTGTATTTGTTTGCTGTATTTTGCTAAGACTTGTAATGTACAGTTACGTATCGTATGTCTGATTATCCATGCTAAGTAGTTAATAAACTAGTTCATTTCTGTGCTTGTCATTGAGTAAAGGAGTTATAATTGATGTTTTGCAGATTCCTTGCAAGCACGTGTTTTGTTACTCTTGTGCAAAGACAGCTGATAAGAGTTGTCCACGGTCAGTTTACATACTTACTTGTTTGCTTGGTGCATTAGTTCAGGAGCTGATTTATTAGAACTGCAAGCCGTTTACATTTTTTGTTCTAAAACTGATGTACAGTAGAACTTAAAGTGTCTGTTTTGCATAAATTTCTTTTTCTGTACTGTTTCGGTGTTATTTAATGATTCGGAAAGTTATTCAGGTGGTGTTTTTAGCAGCTGGGAAAATAGTCATATTCTGCCACAGACGTAATGCTTTGGTCTGTCTTTGACCTTGGAGTTTGCAGTGAGAGATGAGCACCATTTCTTGAGTTTTTTGCTATAAATTCATGCCTGTTATTTGTTTGTAACACTAAAGATACACTGTGTCAGAAATGTTGATGTTGTGTTGGCAGGTGCAGTCAGAACGTTGTGCGCATAGAGCAGGCAGCACTAGGCACGGTATTTGTGTGTACGTTTGGTGGCACAAAACACGGCGTGTCTGGCTGCCATCGCACATATCTATCCCAGCGTGATCTTCAGTCACATATTGCACATCGTCATTTTGGTGCTGGGCGAGAGGCCGCAGCTCCAAGAGTCGTGCCTCCAGAGATACTTGCAGCTACAGGTGCTGCCAGACCGACAGGCAGCGGAGCCATGCTGGCATACAATGTGAACCAACCAATACCGCCACTAATTGGTGATGGGCCAAATCTTGTTTTTCGGCCACACCAGCCACCAGCACCATCGGGTCCTGTGATGCCACCGATTGTTGTATCACGTCCTCCACTAGGAATTCCTCAGCAACAGGTGCCGCCATCACAGCAGCACATTCTGACGCAGCACGGAGCGCATGTCATCAGTACCAATCCACCCAACTTGCCTCCCGGAATGATGCGGACTTCGCATGCGTCCGGTATGCCGCCCCCACCATCTGTGACAGGAATAGCTAAGCCTCAGACGATGCTTGTGCAGACACTGCCAGTGGGCGTCACTGCTGTACGACCAACTAATCTGATAACTGTGAAATTGCAGGAGGAGAACGATTATCGTCGCACGGCAGATACTCTTGGATCAGCTGGACGGCCACCATTTACCAGCCAGCCACCACCCACCCATGATAAGCCATTGTCGCATTTCACACAGCAGCATTTCTCTGCTCATGGTCCGCCACCAGTGTCATTTAATCAGACTCAGGAACACCACCAGATGAATGTGCGGCCACTGATGGCACACCCTGGAGGCCCTCCACCTCAGACACATGCAGCCGGGATGGTTGGAATTCAACCAGGACAGATGGGGCCGCCTGGTGCGCCACCTCAGCGTTTAGGGCCACCACCACAGAACATACACTCAGGTCCTCCACAGAATATTGTGCCACCACCTCAACCAGTTCATACAGGCCCACCTCAAAGGATGCATGCTGGTCCTCCCGGAATTCAAACTGGTCCGCCACCACAGGGCATGCATGTTGCCCCTCCTCAGGTGATGCATTCTGGTCCACCCCCATCGTTACATTCAGGGCCACCACAAGGAATCCACTCTGGGCCACCTCCACCACAAGGCTTACGATCAGGGCCACCACCGCCTGGCTTCCCGCCACCAGCTCATCACCCCCAGGATCAGCATGTGCAGTTCACGACAGGACAGCAGATGTCGTGGCCCAATGCTGGTCCTACAAGTGGACAAGTGCAGCGCATTGCTGTCCCTCCTGGCTCGCGCCCTTCGCCCGGTCCTTCCCAGTCCATGCCGTTTTACCAGTGAATGTTGGGTTGCAAAACTATGTTTCTTCATTCAGCAATTGTCTGTGGTGTATTTATAGATCTGTCATGCTATATCTTGTTGGAAAGCTATTATCTAAGCTAGAACATATTGAAATTTCAGCTCTCTGTGTCAATTTTAAAGGTTTTATAGCAAAAAACTAAACCACAACCGAAGATAAATTCGTATTTTTAAAAAGTTAGTGGTTATCGTTAACTTCCGCCATTTGCCCTAGCTATTTAGCGGTTAAGCGTTAGTATTTGAGTTAGTGGATTATCAGTTATCGAAGATAACTTTTCGGTTAATTGTGCCCACCACTGCTTGGATTTGATGCGATCACATGCCACGTCACGGGTGACAGTGGCACAGAGCCCACTGTTGGATTATCTCGGTGTTTTGGTCTCCTAATTCTTGCAGATCAATTTGTCTGTTCAGTGATGTGTGTTGAATTTGACACTGTTCTAACTGTGGCTATTCTTTCAAATTAACACAGGTTGCTGATGTCGTTTTATAATTTGATTATGAAACATGCTCACTCGGTAATATGGACTGTTTATGCCAATTGATTGAATGAATTGCAGTCCTAGGCAGACTTCAGTTGCCATGATTGCCTGAACTCACTTGTAGAACAGTCATTGTGCCATGGCATTTCTTGGGGTGCATAACTACTTCATATGTTAGTTTTAGAAATTTAGTTGTGGCTTGATGATTGAAGTTAATATATCCATTCGTACATAAAACAATTATTTAGGTTTTTCTTATGAGTGACAGCAGTGAAAGCGAATTGCAGTAATCCAGTTTAAAATAATGATGGGCATTACTGTACTAATAGGCTAATGCTGGCCATTAAAGTTAAGAAGTAAAGTATGACCGTGTTACGGTGATGTTAACAAGGACTTTACCTCCAAAGCCAAGGACCTGGCCTTCAAGGCCAAGGACTTGGCTTTCACACAAGAAATATTAACCCGCACAATCAGACCATTGTTACTTTCACATCTCAGCACAGATTGTCATGTAACAAGCATGTTCTACAGTAAACAGCACCTTATGACTAACATCAGCAGAAACTGTTCATGACAGTCATGACTAGTGTCTCAGTGACTACAAGTTCATCAATATACTCCCTCGTCCTACATGTAATAGTCTTGGCTGAACGAGCGTGTTCCTCAGTAATCAGCAGCACCTGTATGACTAGCCATAACAGCTGTAGTAGTCTTGGCTTAAACAACATTGCCATCGCACTTTAGATATGCAAGTGTTTCCAACAATGCATCACTCGTGTTCACCATGTGATTGCATTAACTGTCCACTCTGGAAAAATTTGTTCAACTAGAGCCGAAGTTGCAGGGGTGCAGAAGACATGTTCAAGAGGGAATGAGTCAACTGTACTGCGGCATTCGAACTGTACAATTTTTACGACTTACAAATGACAGGAAATATCATCAAAGACATAAATATGAAGAAATAATCTACTGGAAAGCAGAAATGTTGAGTCAACACTGAGTTCTAATGCGGCATGTTCGAAGTTGCGCAAAGTTCCACACACGCTGAGTGTAGGCCTATATAAGTATGTTTCTGGCGAAAATGGCCATTTCCAGCACCGGACCTATTGCAAACCATTACCTTGGCCAGCAATCTTAGTCTTCTTCCAGGTAGGTGCACTGCGAACTAAGGTTGAGTAATATCGCACCGCGGCGAGAGGGTCCAGGTGCGAGCGGAAGCAGTGGTGCAACCGGTAGAAAACGGTAATAACGATGAACAGACAAAAACGGTGCAGTTCAGAGGATAAAATCAAGGCCAACAGGCGTTTACATCATCAGGACTGAGTTGAGTTGAGCTTTGAAGCTGTCTGGCGGCAGTTGGCAAACGTCGACCGGTAGAGTATTCCACAGGCAAATACTGCAGTAGGAAAGAAGGTATGACTGTATGCGTTTGTATTGCACTGGATCTGTCTGTATCTGGTTTTGGACCCTCTGCTGTGGGCTGTAGCCGGATGGAGGAAAGCTGAAGCAGTAGTGGCCACCACGAATGCGATACAGCATAATGCCGGTGACAGATGTGTAAGAAACAGAAAGACTACAGAAGCGACTCTGCCAAAACTACCATTATCGTGACTTACAAACGACAGCAAGTGATGTTAAAAAGGCAGAAAGACTGGATTTTCTACCGGAAATGCAATCCAAAGTCACTACTGGCTGCAACAACTCTAGCGGGACCGAGTATAAAACATGGGGTTTCGGGTGGGTACATTCTTTAAAAAACGACGAAAACGCACAGAAATTCGTTTATAAACTGAATAAGCAGCAAATCGAATTCGGAAAAAATATCGGAATAAGCTAGAGTTGTCGCACTTAGTACTGACTTTGGAATGCATTCCTGATAAAAAATCCAAGTTTTTTCTGCCTGTCTGACGTCATTTGCTATCGTTTGTAAGTCGCAAAATAAACTACAACGCAGGCCTATATTAAAATAATACAAACAAATGCCAGACATGTACCTGTATATATGGATAGAATGACAATAAAATCAAGCAGTCGCACGTCCAACTGTTCGGCACGTGGCAAACCGACCATGCGCAAGCGCACATCACAGAAATAAACGTCTGACAACACATGTTGAATGACAAAGAAATCGCAAAATATCGTAAAATTCACTTCTGAATAACGATCTTTTGTCACTAGGTCCATGTCATTGTACCATCATTGGCACAGCTGCACAAATACCAGAAGTAGCTGTTTTGTACAGGTGTACTATATAGGCCTATTCTGATCTAAAATATTTTTGTATATCAGATTAGTGATGCGGTAAAACACGAATCATATTGACAGGCACTCAATTTCTAGAAATAAAGCATTAAATTAGTGCCTCTGTACAATAGAAACTTGTAAGACTATGCAAGAAACTTGCGCAAGAAAAATCTTGCTGCAAGTTGCTGCAAGTCGCTATGACAGACATGCAAGTTTCTTGTACAAGTTTCTTGCACGTCTGTCACCGGCATAAGGTCTTGTAATTGCTCATGGATAGCCATCGGACAGCAAGAAAAGTTCCTCCATAGGAATTAAGTGACTGGGTAGCGACACATTTTCATGCGACGTTTTTGACGGCTGTAACATTCAAATTAAACGATCTCTGTAAAGTGCAGCTGAACCTACCACTAACAGAACTGCAGCTTTTTCGTTCCCTGACTACTGACTTGTAGCAAAAGTATAACTAGTGGAATGTACTGTAACTGCGGTTAGTAGATACAGCATGTACCAAGGTTTTGGTCAGAGGAAACTAGTTGCAGAGCTGTTCCGCATAATACAGTTTGGAGATGTTGACATGTGCGTAAAGTTTGTGAAAAAGAACTTTCCGTCAGCAGAAAACTGGTGCCGTCTACGACACGAGAAGTCTGGCGATACTGTGCCAATAATAGCGGCTGCACATGGACGTGTATCAGTTTTGGCACTTTGTACCAACAGTGATCTCGAGACTGCTAATAAAGATGGCAAGCGACCATTGCATGCAGCTGCCCAGTCAAGTCATGTTCTATGTGTGAGATACTTGCTGTCTCGCAATATTTTTGTGGACTGTCTCAAACGGGCAGACTGGTATGTACTCTTAGTTATGTTACAAAATGCATGTTGGAGTATGTTGATTGTGTAACTTGTAGTCTGTGATGATGCTGAACTAATAAGTTGAAATTTTTTTGCAGAAGCAGGACTGCACTGCATTTGAAAACTACCTCAAACTCTTACCACAGAGCAGGGTTGGCAAGTTTCTTCCAACAGTCGTTTAAACCGGATAAAAAATATCTTATAAGTGAAAAAGCTGGGTCTGTTGGTTATATTGCTTTCTTGTTTCCTGCATTTTTTATTATAAATTGTTCCACAGGCCACCTACAGGCTACGGTGTTGTAAGAGTGAGTGAGTAGAGGCTTAACGTCCCATTCAACACTTTATAGGTCATTTTGGGGACGAGCGATGTAAGAATAGGCCCAATTCATACCCTGGCCCGATATCACGATGAAAGGCAGCTAATGCAGGATTTTGTGTCAACAGACATGACATTAACATTTCTGCACTGTTGCCAGCATAGTGTTACATTATTATGGTGGCTTAGCAGTAGCACTGTTTATGCTCTAGTTTTTTTGCGACATGGACCATGTATCTTTGTATTTTTTTGTTTCCATTGTTTCTATAGTCTGTAGGGATTAGCCACAATTTTTTCACTTATTCTTTCTTCAGTCATCATTTTTATGACAGTTGTGCCTGCCACACTAGAATGTCATATGTACATCTCTGAGCATCATCTTGGTCATATCCAATTAAGCACTTGGATATTTTCAAGTATAAGGTTTGTGACACTGGATGCAGTGTTAATGTCATGTCTGTTGACAGTGGTTACGTAACTATATTGTGTAGGACACCACTGATGTTGGCTTGCACAAAAGACAATCTGGATGTTGTACGTGAACTTGTCCGGCATGGTGCTAATTTACAACTTTGTAACAAGGATGGATGGAATTCACTACATCTTGCTACAAGGTTTACTTAGTAACTACTGTATACTACATGTAGTTATGAGTTGTATAGTATAATGTGTACTCTGGGTGTGTCAAAAACCAGACTGTTTTGGAAAGTGTTTGATAACTTACATATATTTTGATTGTTGTTGTTCAAATGTTTCTAATTTATCTTTTCCAATTTTTATTAGATCTTTGATAGCTTGGTATGTCCAGGGTTGTTAATTTATTGCAATACAGACACCTCTATCAGTGATACTTTCACTGTATCACTGAGTATTGCCAGTACTTTGGAACAGAAGTATTGCTTGCAGTATTACTGATTGCTTTTGTCAGTACTGATCACTGATCAGCAATACTGGTCCTTCTAATTTCACAGGTGCATTCGAATTCTCAGGTTAATTTCAGATGTCATTTTATGAAGTAAAATATGAAGAACAACTATTGCACAAATTGGTGGTTGTTTTTGTATTTTTGATGAAGGGAAGGTTCAGCTGACATCATAACTTTTCTTCTCGACACAGATCCAGAATCGTGGAACACTGTTAGTCACAATGGTCGAACACCACTTCACACTGCTTGTACGTTTAGCTCTATTAACGTCTACAGTTAAATGAACTCCATTGCTTGAGCCCAGTTGTTCATGTTCTGCTAGGGTAATTATGGTTTTCAGCAGCAGCCAGAATTTTTTTAGTACTACCAGAGCTTTTGGCAGGTGCACTTTTTGCATGGGCTGGCTGAGATGTACAAAGTCCAGAGTGCTTAACAGAGTTAACGGTCATGCATAAGGGGTTGCATGAATCAGTGAAAATTTTAGTACTTTTGCTTTTTCCATAACTTTCAAATTTCGCAGTTTTTTTTAAGGATTTTCTCAAGTTTAGAAAGTCTTAATTGTGCCTGTCTGTTTGTTGCAGTTTACTAGTGATTGCGTGATATGCACAAATCTTGTCAAAAGTATCATTTAAATTACATTTGTTTGTTTTGCTTGCGATTAATCAAGGATCAGTGAAAAGGGCACAGAAGCGCTGGCAACTTGGTTTTGTTGTGTATGTAGCACTGCATGGCCAGATGGATGCAGTGCATATACTGTTGTCACGTGGTTCATATCCACTTGATGACAGAGACTGCTGTGGCACAACGCCAGTGATGGATGCCTTGAGAGCTGGATTTGTTGATGTTGCTAAACTTCTGATCCAGCAGCATGTGTGTACACTGTGATTCTGTTGCTTTTTAATGACTGACAGATCTGATGTAGCTTATAGGTTTAATTGTCATTAGCAAGAATTTCAGCAGAAATTTATTGAGTGAGAAGCACTAGTTATGATTGGTATTTATATCATATTACATTTGCATGTCATGTGCATTTGCACAAGACATTTAGGCAGAACTCAGCAGTCTTGTTGGCCTACTGCAAAAAAATTTGCACAAGTTTCACAAAGACAAACTAAATGAAATTCTGATGCAGCTGGGCAACCAAACTAAAGAGTTTCTGCTCTCTGACATCAGCTTGCCGACTGTCTCAACTCACTAAAGAATTCCACTGAAAAAAAGTTTAAGAATTTGCTGTTGAATTATTTTCTCTTGTACCATATTTTGCCGTTTTAAAATGTACAAGACTTGGACTTGTTTAGGCTGATGTTAATCTTCACGACAGCATGGGTCGGCATGCGCTGCACCTGGCTGCTGAGGCAAACTCTGCAGCTGCAGTCGAGTTTCTGCTCTCTGACATCGGTGTGAGCATCAGCTTGCCGACTGTCTCAACTCACAACACTGCTCTTCATTTTTCTGCAAAGGTATGTCGTATCATGTGCATGATTGCTTTTTGTATGAAGCCAATGACAACTAATGTCTTATGATTGTCAGAATTAGCTTTAGCAGTTAAGTTCACACAGGTACACAGGTAAGTAGTGTAACTAAATGTATTCATTGAAATAATGCGTACCGGTTTTATTAGTTTAGGCTGCATCGAATGCATGAGATGCAGTCTATTCTTGCTGATGATCGCAGTATCTGTCGCGCAGCAACTCGGCGGCATGCGGTGTGCGGGGGTCATTCAGTGCAGCCTTTGCTGAATTACTTTGGCCTCTTGTTCTACATTTGCACTGTTTAATCAACCTTCTTGTCATTTTAATAATGTCTGTGTAATATTATCTGGCAGTTTTACATTATGGTGTCACGTGTAGGGAATGCATTCCCGGACCTGTTTTTTCATTCCCGGGAATCGGGAATTTCCAAAAGTCATTCCCGGGATTCCCGGGCGCCCGGGAATAAGGAAATCCCGGCAGCGGGAGGCCTAAGTT
>Ga0126335_1000944_pt1 | contig 15327 bp, 7 predicted proteins | sample OlaspJWI45metaG_FD_108409 | JGI IMG/M metagenome (GOLD analysis project Ga0126335, IMG submission 108409) | Marine gutless worms symbiont microbial communities from Oahu, Hawaii - Olavius sp. 1 OAHU.JWI-45 metaG | ecosystem: Host-associated > Annelida > Digestive system > Unclassified | place... | reverse complement strand
TGCCGCTGATCCGTCATCAAGTGACTTTCGGACTCGACGAAGTTGACGAAGCCAGTGGAAGCTAGCTGAACACGTCTTAGAGACATGCTTCTCGAGACTCAGGTCGGACGAAAAAGTGACTCCGAGCACCCGTAGGCCTACATGATTACTGCTGGCAGTCACAGTATCTGAGCGGAGATGCAAGACCGGAGCATGGCTACCCAACAACGAAATGTTGTGTTTGGAGCCAGCCCAGAGCAATTCAGTCTCAGCAGGGTTCATCTGCAAACGATTTTCTGCCATCCAATGGCAAATGTCATCGACACAATGTCCGAGGCGTGCAATAGTGGATGCCGTGTTACGACGCTGACAGTGGACATAACCGCCTCAAAACTTATCTCTTTTCCCGATCATTTCCTTCCTAACTGTTTTCGGTTTCTAGTTCTGCACACCGTGTATAGTAGTGGTTAGCAGTATTAGTAGATTAGGCCACTCTAAATAACTCTAATGTAATGTAATGTAATACAACTGAGAATCGTCAGCGTACGAATGGAGGTAAACGTTGTGCCGGTAGCCTAGCCTAGCCTAGTCTGTAGCCTAGCTACCGATAGCGCCACGGCCAAAGGACCTCAAATTTAGGCTCTCTAATACTAGTTGTCTTGTATAGGCAACAGTGGCTAAGTGGACATAATGTCAACAAATACAGATGAATTTGGCAATAGAACACGTTCGAAAACTTAGAAATCATAGCAAGTGCATTCTGTCTTATATACACTGTAGTGTGCTACTTTATGCATGTGCAGATGGTAATAGGCAGCACTATAAAAACTAGATGCAAACACTGTGGATTTTATGGTACTACGACGTTATGGTGCCCTAGTCTGAACCCAGTAGTGGGACGTTATGGTAGCCAACCAGGAATCCTAAGTGAGACGTTATGGTACCTTTCCTAAATTCAATTCATGGTTGGTACCAAATCGTCTCACTACTGGATTCAGAGTAAGGTACCATAACGTCGTGCTCGGTATCACAGCAATTCCCAAGCATCAGTGTGTCATATCGTGACAGACAGACATACAGATGGAATTGCAATAGCAATTGCGGCATCTAACACGTTAGATGTGCGCCAAATACGACAAGCCCTTTATGCTTCTACCGCACCGACTATCACTGACACACGCGTGGACAGAATCACAGACGGCACAGGTCAATTGCATATATGCCTCTTTCACCTATAGTCGAACAGAAACATAAACGGAGAGAATCCCATCAAGCTATAAGCACCAGACAAATATACAAACAGAAATAACTCGTCACTTGTGCGAACTACTAAGGCCTACTACCAATACATCATAATGATTGTGCAATGTAGGCCTACATGGAATATCGGAAAAGACCTGTGAAGAACGACGAGGCAGAATTATTATTGCAGATCATCAGTAGCTGAGGAGAACTTCGCCGAGTGATGTCGTCTCGCCGCGACACTCGCAGCAACTGTTGCTGCGACTGCTGTGACAAGCGTCGCACAGCAACGCTTCCATTGCGAGCTGTCGTCGCGGGACTGCGATCGACAGTGCTGCTTCGAGTTAACTTCTCGGCCAGCAGTTTGATGGCCATCATCCATTCACGCATTTCACGCTCCGTCTTGGCGCCAAATATCAACGGACTCTTGCTCGCCCTACAGGCATCAGTGGCCTATTTCAGTCGATCATTAAGGCTGTTTATAACAGTGCTGTCCAACCCGCGGCCCGTGGGCCGCATACCGTGTGGCCCGCCAAGGCCAACGAAAATACGATACTTTACTCAGTTCTCTCAGTGTAAACCATGGCTTAAACTTAAACTCGACACTTTTCTTGCTTGATCTGAAGCTCCAGAGACACGAAACTCCGTCTGTATGATGCGTACATTGTATCTTGCACCTTGATGTAGGCACTTCACTTTTTGCCCTGTCAGTTGCGACATGCAGATGCAGCGCCCTATAAAACAGCAAGACTTACTCACATGCCTCTAAATTCTGGTCGTTATGTAAGAGGTAGCTGTAATCCACTCGCTATAGACCAGTGGTGTTTTTGCCGAATTCTGAACATTTAATGGCATGACTTATTGACTTCATTTTCAACGAAGCCGTCGGTGAGTGCACAAGTTCGTCTGTCAGACATCATTGGTCAGCAGCGCCTGACACTCTTTGGACAAGTTGCCTGCATGGACACTCGGTGCTCGTTGACCGCTCCTGTTGGGATGCCTGGCGACACCCCTCTGGTAGAGCACGACAGACATCCTCAGTGACCTCACAGCTGAACATCTTCAGTGAGGTCCGTGACCGAGCAAGCAAGCGATCAGAATAGAGAAATGTTGTACGCCAACTAGCGATGCTGTCTTTGTGGAGTTTGCTGCTGTTGATGATGACAGTTTTGTTGTAAGACGAGTGAGACATGATCAGATGTCACTTACTTAAACAGATTTGATTCAAAAATCAAAACGCTGCCCAGTGCCCATTATTCTTAATGAAATTCATATGTTTGCGGCTGAGTTGGATTTATTTATTGGCAAGAGTGAAGAACTCTGATTTCACACACGTTTCCGATTCCAGTACTGTTGAAAGCTACTGTGAAAAAATGACATTTCTTTCTCAATGCCTTTGCTAATGCATTAATTCGAGTTCAACAGCCCTAATCGAAACTGATGATGGTTGTGGATGATCACCACTAAAACTAGGCCGATACGACGTAACAGTCATCTAAAATACATGTTTATCTTCATAAGTATTGCATTTGCTTGCGGTAGGCCTATGTGAGTGTTCAGAAAATTAGTACAAATTACAATTTTTCATGCTGCTCGACGGTTGTGGCCCGCCGCCTTGTGGCAGATACACAAGTGGCCTGCATACCCAAAAAGGCTTTTTTGGACAGCACTGGTTTATAACATAAATTACATTACGGAATTGTCTAGGCCTAGGCATACAATGGTGATCCAGAGACTCCCAGCCCGTCCGCTAAATGACCCCTCTGCCTTGAGTGCTACTGTAAATTTACGAATCTTTCTTGAAACACATGCCTAACTATTTTATGCTCTTATGAGACAGTATTAATATCCACTAAGCCAAATAATATAAAATGTTTTATTTTTGTCACACACGATAGGATATTAAAGTTGTAGCTTTTGTGTTTTAAAAACTGGACTTCCGACTTCCCAAGATAGTGCAGCAACATAGTTCAGGTGTGGCTGGAAACAGCGAAAGAGTTCTGATAATCGATTAAGGCTCGACAAAATTAATGCCAAACAAAGCGCGTCCGGACATGGTGTATTTACTCTACTACAGAAAATACAACTTTTAATGTATAGTTTTCAATAAAACAGAATTGGAACGACTACAGGCCAATTGGCCCGGAATGCCCTCAGTCAGAAAAGTGTCAACAGCGTTGAAGCGCTGCAGTGACACGGAGATGCGTTGAAATAATGTGAGTTTTTACTACCTCATTATCAGTCTTCAGGTTTTTGAACATTTAAATTCTGATATTATCACAATTTAAATGTTTAAAAATGTGAAAGTCATTGTACTGACCTGAAGACAATGAACGCATGAGGAAAGCTTTTGGAGTCGTGATAGACGTCAACAAACAAGACATGTCGCAGACTGACTGAGTGACATTTACAATTGTCCGTGTCGTCTGCGCCACTACAAGTGTACAGCTCCAGCGATGTGTCACTGTCAGCTGTCATGCATGAGTCACGCAGCACCAAGTATCGCCTCTGCCAGGCCTACACGCATATATATTAAGCACGCTGTACTCAATAATGATAGGCCCATAGCCAAGAGGCAAGTCCGGTGATACCAGCCGGTCCCACAATTCCATCTCCAGGGGCGGAGCCAGAGAGGGGTGCCCCCGTCGTTGTCCGAAAAAGTTTGTCGACAAACAGACGGGCAATAGTAAACCTGGAGACTTTGCCCCATATCCCCACCGGGTCTCTGCCTTTGGACCGCGCTGGGAATTCCCGTCCCCATACCACCTACTTGTCCCCCATATAGCAAGTTCTTGGCAACGCCCCTGTCCACAAAGGTCTGCTTTTTAACCTGCATCGAATGCATACTATTGTTACCGATGATCGCGGTGTCTGTCCGTCAGTCTGCCAGTCTGTCATGAGGCTCAACTCGGCTTCGCTTTGCAAAAACAGCCGAACTGATCAAGATCCTGTTTGGGGTGAACACCCTCGAGGCCCGCCCAAGGAACACTGTGTTATACGGTGATCCTGATCTCCCAACAGCGAGGGAGGAAGGAGTTGGGGAAATTTTGCCCATTGTGGACCCACTGCATATCTCAAAATTGGCTGAAGCTAGAGACTTGAAATTTTGTGTGCTTATAGAGAGGCAGGGGGCCTTAGCCAAAACTATGGAAAAGTAGGCTATATGTAGGTTGGGATGTAGTCACGTGACCCGAATTTAAACTTTGGGACCCCCTCATATCTCCGGAACGGCTAAAGGGAGACATCTGAAATTTTGCTTGCGTGTAAAGGGATGGGGCCCTAACCAAAAATGTGCAAAGGTAGTTCACAGGGGTCAAGGCGGGGTCACGTGACCTACTTCTGACTTCTTGCACCCCATCGTATCTCTGGAATGGCTGAAGCTGGACACTCTGGTGCGTGTAATGTGTGTAGTGCATTCATAAGTCCTCACGAACTGAACTCACTAACCAACTGACAATTCTTTAATAGCTAAAAGAGAGCAATTTTGACCTTCTTGTAAACGTATCTAAGCATTCTGAGAGCTAGTGTTTTCAACTTTAGTTCAGGTACCCCTGACAACACGGCCAAAAAGCTGCCCTGGACTTCGATGGGGACATAGGTAGCCACACGCCCCACAATCTCGTCCAAACGATCGAGTGAACGAGCATGACCTTCATCAAATATTCTGCTGGCTACAGAGCCGCAATTGTAAAATGCCTGATTCTGTTTGCTTTTATTCGATTAACTAGATGACAGTCGACGGCAGCCATCGATTCGTTATGCCTATGCCAGCCAGTACCCACTATCCGTTTTTAGCGCGCGTCGTCGCGACGCACGCTATTCTATCGCAATTCCGTCTGTCTGTCCGTCTGTCACATTTGTGAACCGCGCCAAAACGGTTCAAGATATCGAAATTGTGGTTTGCAGTTGCACTATACGATATGATAATGTTCAAGGATTCTTCATACCAAACTTCGTGGTAGTAGGCACTTTAGGGGTTCACCCCCAAACAAACGTGTTAAATAGAGGCACCCAGCCTATCGACAGCGAAAATTTGACCTAGACCAATAATCTGCGATATCTCGGAAAAGGTGCAGGATACGACGCCAGTTAGTATAATCGAACGGGCTCTCCACTGGTACTAAAATCGATGACCTTGAATGACCTTGGGCGGCATTATGACACGTCATGGCCGTTCCGCTCCGTTTTTCGCTAAAACGGCTCGCCGCGGAGTCTACCATCATACCATATCAAACTGGCTGCAGCTAGACCATACTGTCTATGACAAATGTAGCCCAAGACTAGTTTTTAATTTAAAGTTCATGACGATATTTGTGGGGTTAGCCCCAAACGAGTGCCTTTAATAGAGGCACCCCTCGGTCCAAGGCGAAAATGTGACCGACCAGTACACGGCGATATCTCGGAAACGGTGTGAGATAAGATGTAATTTAGTATTATTCGCTACTGGGAATTTGAAAGTCGTATATATGGGCTTTCCACTGCTACCAAAATTTGTGCCCTGAACGGCGTTCAAAACTTCTATCGTCAAACTCCGATTCTACTGCACAAACGTTGCGATCAATGCGATGTTTGCGATTAGGATGGGGTTTTCGACTGCCACTGATTTAATGATGTGGCTGCCATCTTCGTCGCGTGATCGGAAGTGACCATACCATTAAATTTACAGCATGCACTTAAGTCACATGGGATATTTTATGACCAATCCTTCACAGTTTCACTTTTAGTGCGAGTCTGACGTGTCTGAGGTAGACGCCACTATTGCCATTACAATTCCGTCTGCCAAAAACTGATTTTTACAGCGTTAAGAAAATCACTTCTTGGACGTTGCTTCTGTCTTGATGTGATAACACTAGTGGTCTCTTGCAGACATATACACTGACCTTCAGACGAATTTTGAAGAATCTGTCTGACGGAGGTCGTTTGACATAGAGACAGCCACGTTTAACGACGTCACCTTCGCGCGTCACAGTCGACAACGACGGCGTCGACGAGCTGAGGGCAGCAATACTGAATCTTTTCATTGCACAGTCACTGCACTAGCGTTGGCCTATAGAGCTCCACTCAGGCAGAATCTTCAGTAAAAAATGAGTTTGTCTGTGGTGTGTCTTGGGTACGTCACTGATTGCTCGTGCACCCTATCTACGCCACCGATCGATATCTATGTCACCTCGCAGGCTCTCGCGGGCATCTGATAACACCAGTAATGAACGTGTACGCACTACACAATGTTACGTCCACGCGTTACCGAATATTGGAGTCCGTATCTAAACGCCAGAGTGACTGAGCGAGTAGGCCTATTCTACTGCATGGTCTAATACGCCGCACATCACGGTCAACACTCGCAACTCAGTTAGGTAGTCACACACAATTCACACACCGATGATTGACTGATGAATTACGCTTCAGCCGGCTAGGCCTAATCTACGCACTTTATAGCGGAACTTGCCGTATACCCTGCAACGCTACAACGTGATGCTATACCATGACATTTGGGAACGATGGGCAGCCCGAGGGCTGGCGCTGGTCCCGGTGAGTTGAGGCCTACACACAGCAGCTGACTTGTAGGCCAAGCCGCTAACACTGCCAGGCCAGGCACCAACAGCTGCAGCATCATCCCGTGGGCGTACCGTGGCGAAATTGACCGCCCGCACTCCCGCAGTGGCCGTGCTAAACTCGTTATCCTCTCATCCTTCGTCTGCAATGTGTTGTATACGAAACCGAGAGTGGCAAAACCTGAAAAACCCAACCGCTCATTACCAGTCGGGTGTAGCGGCGTGGTAATACACCTTCAGCTGCGGATCGCGTCTGTCTGTATGTACTTCGGGCTGTAACTTTTTGAATTCCATGACTTAGAAGTTTTCACTAACAACAGGTAGGCTGATAGTAGAGTTAAATTAATGCATAGGCGTACGCTACATTCAGAATGACACCGTTTGTCTCGTTTGTAGGCCTAGGTCAATGCCACAGGAGCGATAACATGGTTTAAACTCGTCAACGCACGAAGTCGCATATTATTAAAGTTTTATGGTTTCACGCTTAACCATATAACAATAAGAATAATGCCAATTATTGTCATTTTATTGACAATAGAATTACCGGACTGATCACCACGCACGTCGTCGACTATAGTAGACACTTGATATATAGGCCTAGCGCCTTTTAATGGGCCAACCCCATCACAGAAGCGTTCAGGTATGGCACGCGTTTTCAAGGGATTACACAGCTTTACTTGCCATCCACGCGTTTATCCACGAATGGAATGAACCATACCTGTCTTTTTTCACCGAATTCACCGAAGCCGTCAATGATAACATAACGGCATATTAAGCACAGGCTTTCGCCATCGCTCACTATCTAGGCCTAAATTATACTTTTCACTTGGTTTCTGGTTCCAGTACCCTATGAATATGAGATTTAAAATTATTTAAAGCTGTGCAGTCAATGCAACATTGTGGTAAATTATTCCACTTCTCCGTTACCCTATTTCTAAACACAAACTTTCTAATACCGAGTCTACTTCGTCTTTTGTACAATTTCTTAGAATGGCCTCTTCTATTACCCTTATCATATTCAAAAAAATGAAAAAATATATCTGCATCAGTACTATAGCCCGCATTTATAATCTTGAAAACCCCAATCAAATCACCTCTAACTCTACGTGTTTCCAAACTCATCAACCCCAAACGTCTTAATCTTTCCTCATATATAGCGCAAATTCTCCATACCATTAATCAATTTAGTTGCCCTACGCTGAACACCTTCAAGCAACTTTAGGCCTATGTCTTTACTGTAGCAAGGACTCCATATTTGGCAGCAATATTCCAGGAATAACAAAACTGTCTCCTTCGATCTGTCCAAAAAATTTCGCTTTATCATCCCTAGTATTCTGTTGGCCTTACTCACTGCATTACTACACCATTTTCCCATTTCAAATTCTCACTAATTAGCCTATAACGCCTAAATCTTTCTCTTCAGTTACATGTTCAAGATTGACTCCATCCATGAAATAGTCAGCCTTCCTATTATTATATCCAAAACGCATCACTTTGCTTTTCTCAACATTGAAAAGCATCTGCCATTCCTTAGACCACGAAACAAGGTTACACAGATCAGAATTCCCAGTAGAAAGAAAATTCCAGTTCTATCCCGAAGCTGGTCCTCATTTACCGACTCTGGAGGGACGGAAGGCTGAGTTAGACTAGGCACCACAGCGGTGGGTAAACAGTCTGCCCAGGATCGCTACGTGACAGAAATCACAGTTATTAGCTGCTCAGACCGTCACTCATCACCTGGCAACTGGAAACGCAGCAGGCTATGAGCGTCCAACTCACGACCTCTCGAAAGCCGCGACGCTGTAGCCCACAACAGTTCTCCCGACACAATAATACTAATACTAATGACTTAGGCGTATACAGTTCGTCATACCCATGGTCGTTTTCGATCATTAATAATAATAATAATAAACAGATTTGTATAGCGCACACGGACAACCTATGGTGACAAGAGTTTTGCTGTCAGTGGACCAGTCGCGTGGAACAGTTTACCCGTGGCACTGCGTTCAAGTGACGTCACGGATGAGACTTTCAGAAGATATCTGAAGACATTTCTATTTAACTGTCTTGACAATAATTAGTTATATGTAGATAGCTATAGAGACATAGACAGTTACGTAACCATACTACCATCTCTGCCGACATAGCGCATTTGTGGCCCTTGCAAATTTGCGCTATATAAATGCCCTTAATAATAATAATAATTATTATTATTGTCAGTGTCTCTCCAACGGGGTAATGCGGTCTCCTACCACAGCACTTTCACCACCGAGTAAACGTCGTTGTGGTCTTACTTGCTTAGTCTTCAATATTTTACCCTCGGGAATTTAGTACCGAGGGGCTTAATAATAATAATAATAATAATAATAATAATACTAATAAGGTCGTAACTTCAGAGGCGCTGTGTAACGGACAGACAGATGGACAGTCGGAATTTGCCATATTTGTCGATGGCAAATGGCAATAGCGGCGTCTAATAACGAGCGCTAAACACAAAGACGTCACGGTCATTCACAGGTATACTGGTATACAAGTTCAAGTTACAACTTCTTAACAATGTCGGACTGTGTTCGATAGTACAAAATTCTTGCTTATTTAACAGTCTAACGGGTGCAATAGCTTAATCCGGGCAATTTCTCATCTTATGATGGCGTCCGGTGAGTGTCGTGTTTTGTTTTGTAAATGTTGTGTAATACTGGAAGTGTGACCGTACTGGAAATGATGAAACCTTGTTGTGTGCCGTATCAGTAGATCTTTTAATTTTTGATGAATTAACTGCGGGTGTGAGGCTACTACGCCCTGTTAACTCGCAGTGAAAGTACATTCTCATTTCTCACATGGGTGACCCCGCGTCGCGTGCGCGGCTGACTATCCATACGGTGCAGTGTTCTGCTGGATCTGTTGACTTCTTGACAGTACGACCGGCACTAGTTTATCCGGTATATATACACCGCGCGCCGGCCGCACGTAATCAGATATATGTGATATGCCGATGGCAGCACATCACATCACAATGACATGGAGAAAACGGAAGCAGGCCTCAAGGGCCTCTGTATCCGAGAAATAACACTAAAGTACGACTGTATAACACACAGAATAGCTACATTATAATACTACGGTTCCCGATGCCATGGGGATCTGCTTTATAATCGTACATTACTTCTTGACTAAAAATTGTCTAAACGGTTTTTAGAAGTGTTAACAGTATTGGCAGAAACAACATGATTAGACTAACTATTCCATATGATGGTTATCCGCTTAGTAAAGTTAAATTTCCTTAAGTCATAATGACAGTGATGTTGACTAAGTTTGAATTTGTTACCTCTAATTAAGTCTTCTGATAATTCCATGAAATCTACATGAGGAACACATGTTGAATCACATATTCCCTTAATTTTCTTGAACAATTCAATCATATCCCTGCGATATCATTTGTACTTCAGTGTTTGGTAAATTCAAGATTTTTAACCGTTCTATATATGGTATTTTAGATAGCTCTGGTGGCCCTCTTTTGTACTCACTCCAATTTGTCTACATCTGCTCCCGTTTGTCTACAAGATGCTTGTACAAGAAATATGTACAAACAACTGGTACAAGAAACTTAAATCAGATTTTTGATGTCATCATTGACATAAATGTACAAGTACCTGGTTAATACGGGTGTACTATTTAGGTCTATTCTGATCTCAGATATCTGTAATGTTAGATGCTCAGTGATAGGGTTAGATCGTGTCAGTCTGATGCCAAATAGACTCAGATTAGCAGTTTCAAAATCACAGCATAAATCTGAAAAATATAACCATTAGGAAACCTAAACTCCAGGCGCTAGTCCAGAGAGCGGAGCTCATTAGAAGCGGCTGTTCCAACATCCTCCTGCTGCCATTTTTAACTATCACTTCGCTCAAACCACACTTTTATTTCAGATTTCTAACACTACAAAAGAAGAATTTGACTAGTATTATTATTGCAAAGTTCACATTATAGAACAATACATTCAATTTGTCTACTATTTACTTGTCGATTCTGCTTTGTACTAATTACTGTTGTGATACAACATTAACCTACGCCCAGTTATTCCTTCGTTGCGATAAAAGCATAGTATATTTTTAGCTTGACCAATCACATCGCTATAGTGTTTCGGCTGTTGCAGCGTTTTAGATACACACAATTTGCTGTGTTGCCGATTTCCGCTGTTCGTGCGTTTTAGATACACATTTGCCGATCTTCAGCAGCATCTAACTTTGTCAATCCTGGATAATTTTCAAAATGGAGACCAGCAAAAGACGTCAAATACCAACGACGAACGCGTGTCAAAATTTCACCTTAAGAGGCATTCGTATAAAGAAAAATTTCGTTACGCTGAAAAAACTACTTCCATCACCCTAAGAAAGTACACACTAGTCAGCAGCGGCAACAGCCAATTCAGTATGTGCACATGCGCGCGATTTTACTATGGCTGCAGCCGGCTGGGCCTTCGGCCCGACCCGGGCTGCGCCCGGTATAATGTTTTATACAATTTGTACTTGTCGGTATGATATAAAAAAACTTTAGAATTTTATTACATTTAGACTATTATCAAGAGATGCTTTACAGATGACAACTTGAACACAGAAGCTGCAGGCGGTAGGTCTTAGAGTTAGACTCAGTGCTGAGAAAAGTAATTCTACAAGGAACAAGTGACAGACCCAATCACTGCTGGAGATGTGACATTGATAAATGTGGATATGGATGTGATTCGGTTCATGTACTTTTGTAGCATATGATACTGCCATGTCGCAAGGCAGCGTCAATTTTCCAATGTATGTGACCAATATGGACATCGTCTTTGATAAACATGTAAATGACAGCGAGAGTTGCACATAAGTTGATTGTATTTCACCAGTGCTGCCTGAGTAAGACACTATATGTATATGGGTCATATGATTGGTTTGAGAAAACTAGCAACTATCGTTAAGGTGTGAAGATTCTGTATGAGATATGTCGTGTCCTGCCCCCTACATTCTTCATGTCGGCCTAACTCATTAGGGTCTGAGGCTGGTGCAACTTGTCCACGGGTCTCCTTTGTCCTCAGACTCCATGAATCATCGCATGGTTCACCGGTCACTGGAGCACTTAACAGTGTAGGTAGTGGCGTTAAATCAAAAGCCGCTGGTGGGCTTATAGATTCCATTGTAAGAACTACAGCAGCAGTATAGTGAAAGAGTATTATTAATTTCTATTCAGCGACATAGGATGATTATATTATGTATACAGATGGACGTTGATATATTGCAGACGACGATTTGGCATGGGCTGTGGCGACACAGACACAGTCTAAGAACTCGCTCTGACAACTCACCACGACGACAGCTCATACAGCAATGCCCCCTTTCAACTAATGCATAGGCCTAATATGCTGGCCGGCGACTGTATGGACTGGCAGGGGGCCCTCAGCCCATCATACAGGAGGCATCCGAGGTGCCAACCAGTCATAGCAGCAAAATAATAATTCATAGCAGGCCTACAGTATTTAGTCTGTCTTGTCATAGATATCGTCTGCTTCCCCATATGGCTGATTTACATGCTTACTAATTCATGAAATTAACAGATTTCACCACTGGAAAAAGTCAGTGATGCCAGTCAGCAGAGCCAGTTCCAGTAAAAGCACCATGATATCAATATACAACAATACTGTTATTGCAAGCACAGTATATAGTGATAACTTTTCACATGACATCACTTCATGGAGATTGTCGAACGTCGATATGAGACTGTCATTTTATAAGGCATCTCGGCTTCAGATCGCTATTATCTGACCACATCAACTCATGTCTAACTTTATGTCAGATCACCGATATTAGATTAGCACTGTGGTAAAACATGAACTATTTCGATAGGCACTAAATTTCTAGAAATAGAGCATCAAATTAGTGCTTTTATATGATAGAGAATTTCTAAAGTGAGAATTTCTGCAATGAAAATAGATTATTTTATATAGTGGGTACTGTCATGATGAGCCAGCACGTTGTTTGCTTATGGAAAAATACTGTAAAAAATGTGTGATAAAAAGCATATATTTGGTGAAATGATTGTTTGGCAAGAAGAATTGTTTATATGTGGCTTTATATAGATATTTTATGTATCAAAACTGTTTTGGATTATTATGATTTTTTAGTTTACATGTATAATACACAGCCTGACTAGCTGGTCTCTACTTTTGGTACAGATTGTGCGTACATGTATTATAATCATATTTTTATGGTAATATAACTTGTGCAGCCTCACTTGCAGATCATCCAACCAGTAAGGCCTAGGGCTCATTGGACCTGTCCATGAAAAAGCCCATCTGGTTGTCCCTAATATACCAATCTAGACTTGAATGCATTGATGCTGGGTGCATCCACCATCCACTAGTCCAGCAAATTCCATCTGTTAATAACTTTATTATTCTTACTGATATATCTTGTTTTTGCCAGCCTACTGTGACTGGCAGTCTTTAGAAAGTAAACATTATAGTTTGTGATTGATATTGTGCTCATTTTTTTACAGCCAAAAAGAATAAGAAGAAAAAGCAGGGTCACGTGATCAGTCTTGGAGAGTTTCTGGGCGATGAAGCAGCAAATGTTGTGACAACATCATCGAGCTGGGCTGAGGAAGTTGAACAGCAGGCTGGTGGTTGGTGTCATCTTTGTCATTTTTTGCTCAGCGGGCTGCAACCTAGCTGAGATAATCATAGAGGCTGTTCGAACCACTTAAATCGTAAATCGTAACAGCTGGACATAGATACTGGTAATCTTGCAGAGAGACACAAACTGCTTAATTCTGATCACAAACCAAAAGTTAGATCACCCTGGCATGCTTAAGCCAGCTGAGCGTCATTGCCCAGAGGTGAATTCTTTAACATTTAAGTAAGTCAGTAAGTACAGTTTAGTGATCATATCGATTAGGCGATATAACAATGTCAATCGTGGATGTGTTTACTTTGGGATATCATGGCCCACAGGTTTTGTGGGCCATGATATCACGCATGACTGGCACAGACGGCATTCACAGAAACACTGAAGCGTACACACACACAGTCACACATGCTGCGGCAGTGTTCAACAAACAGTGCAGATCATCGACAACAATCAAGTCATTTTGATCGTGCTAACGGACGGCCGGTCTGTGACAGGACATCACTGTGATGTCCGCCGCCCTCCTCAATCCTCATTAACAATCAACATGACCACCCATGCATCTCCACCACTGCCACTGCTTGCATAACTTTGTTGGTGGTCTCTTGCTCCTCACCCACCTGTGTATGGTCATCTGGCAGTCTACATCAGCCACACAAGTGTCCGTGACAACAAGACAGGTGTGTGGACTGCAGATAGATAAATTTTGCTGATCCACAAACTGCCAACAACCATTGTTCATTAGCATTTTATCTTTGTATGAATAGTAAGAGTCTTTCGAAGATTAAAATTAATTTGGATGCTTAGCTGTAGCAGCAAGAGGACACTATACTTTTGCCCGTAACTTCACCAAATGTTGACCGATTTTCAAAATTCTTTCACCAACAGACTCGGCTGTAAATTTGCAGTAAAGCAATCATTAAATATTCCACCACACCTTGATCGTGTTGCTACACTACAGTGTGAAATTTTGTCACTGATGAGAAAGTGTTCACAGTGGCCACACCTAAGAACCCGCAGAATGACTGCATGTATGCTCCTGCAGCAAGCAGAAAGAAACAGGTCACGGCTGAATGCCTTCTTCGCACGCGACCGACGTTCAGCAAGTCAGTGATGGTGTCGGTCGGCGTGTCGAAGTTAGGCCATACCAGTTTGATGTTTGTAATCCCTGGTGTGAAGGTTGACGGGGCATACTATCACGATGTGTTGCTCACACAACGGCTACTTCCAGCCATCCGGGAGATAGCAGGCTAATATTTCATCTTTCAACAGGACAGTGCCCCGGCACACAGGGCCCGTGAGACAATTCGCCTTCTTGAATAAGCTACACCCGCGTTCATCTCCCCAGATCTTTGGCCACCAAACAGTCCAGACCTGAACCCAGTGGACTACAATATCTGGGGAGTGATGCAGCAGCGCTTGTATGGGACGAGAGTACACAACGTGGAGGAGCTGAAGTGGCGTCTGGTCGCGATCTGGGCCGACATGGAGCAGAGCGTCATTGACGACGCCATCGATCAGTGGCTGAAGCATCTGCACGCCTGCATTCGTGCCAGAGGGGGACATTTCGAACATGCACTGTGACTTAGAAATTATACTAATTAATTTCGTTCATTACTGCTGTTACATTTTGTGTTAATATTTACTTTTAAAAGCGGCACCTGTTTCATGATATCACTAGTTTTCTGACGGTCAATATTTTGTGAAGTTATGGGCAAGAGTTTAGTGTCTTGTTGTTTTTGACTCACGGTGTATATCACATGGTCATTATTTGTTAGTGTTTCTCACGTAATAACGAATAACTTGTCAAGTATCAAGTACTTGGGCTATCACTAATGAGCTGCAGCTGAAGATGCAGACTGACTACAGACCTAAGATAGCACAATGCTTCGGATGCA
>Ga0126335_1000943_pt1 | contig 15329 bp, 10 predicted proteins | sample OlaspJWI45metaG_FD_108409 | JGI IMG/M metagenome (GOLD analysis project Ga0126335, IMG submission 108409) | Marine gutless worms symbiont microbial communities from Oahu, Hawaii - Olavius sp. 1 OAHU.JWI-45 metaG | ecosystem: Host-associated > Annelida > Digestive system > Unclassified | place... | reverse complement strand
GAGAAAAAGTTCAAGTGAGTTTTTTTGGTACCGGGTAGTTTTGTTTGATTTAATTGAAACGATTGATTGACTGGTTTTTCATTAATAGCACAAACGAAGTGAAAGGCAACAGATGTGATTTGCCTGATATTATCTATCACTGGGTACCGGTAATTAACGGCCTTCCATTTAGAGGGGAAACTTCAAAATAACTGCGAAGTCTCGAACGCCCGTCGGGGCCTCAGCGATGGGTAACTTACCTGCCGTCTGTAGAGGTGAAGTAAAACGTAAGTATGTGAACACCCGAAAAGTAATGTCAAACCTTCGCCCATACATCCATATTGTATTACAGGATTGGCTTTGTAAATGAGTAAGTAGACCCAAGTAAAATTTGTTACACGCCGTGTGTAGCAGAATGCTATTCGTAGGCGTGGGGTATGGTGACTTCTGATTCGTTGTTTTGATTAATTTATTGTACAAAAATTAAATTATACTACGAGTAATCATCGAACACGTGTATGTGTTCAGGCTTCGCATACGTCGCCTTGTCAAGTGCCAGACATTCTATTGGCTCGTTATTATACTCGTGTTTTTGAACACGATATTCGTCGCCGTCGAGCATTACCGACAGCCGGCCTGGCTCACGAAGTTTCTCTGTCAGTCATTCTTGTAGTTGCTATACGTTATCCATCTTAGTATACCTTATGAAATTCTCCTTTTTGTACTACGTTTTCTACTGCGGAAAATAAACATTAAACGCAACTTGCGCTGTCCATACAACTTTGTTACCGTTTAATTTAACGTAGGTAAGTAGACCCATAAAAAGTCCATACGTGAGCTATAGCATAGTTATCTTACAGTTTATGGACATTAGCTTAATTTGAGATTTGCTGGTCGTCAGTCAAACGTTTCTCATTATTTCTTCGTCTTTTACACTGTATTTTTTATTGTCATTCTATAAACTTTTGTAATCAAACTTTGTAGACATTTTCAGCATTTTTAAGTTTTAGTGAGTTATTTGTCTCAATTGTGGCACTAGAATTTTGTTCTGTGTTTTGTGCTTGCGTGTTTTCAAATTCTAAATCTCTGATGATAGATTTTTACATATTCTGTACAGTTTTACGGCTAACTTACGACTTATACTATACATTCTAACGTTTGTGGTGTGTCGCAGTTTACGCGGAGTTTGTATTTTTGGCGCTTTTCATATCGGAAGGCTTGCTCAAGATGTATGGTCTCGGTCTTCAGCTTTATTTTCACTCGTCGTTTAACAAATTCGACTGTGTCGTAAGTACAAGCTATCGCTTTGCTGTAGTCTCTTTTGAATTTGAAGGGATAGGGCAACACTTCTTTTATCGACTTAACAATCTTTCTATTTTTCCTCGTTGGGGAAGATCTTCCATTATTCTTACTTATGTTTACAAAATGCAAACAGACAAGAGCAATTGTAAAACATAAAAACTTCCTAAAGGCTCAGACTTTATTCCAAATAACGGCAACCTTGGTGAACATTGTAACAAGTTCTGGCAGTGCAGTAAAATGTAAAACGTCGAGAGGCTTCGGTCCAAGTGCAACGCCATCTTTGCGTTATTATCAACGTGACGCATTTTGTCTCGTGAAGTTACTCTGTTGCATTTGTAGGTAATTGGTGGGAGTCTGTTCGAAGTCGTTTGGTCCGTTTTCTACCCCGATAGTTCGTTCGGCTTCAGCATTCTGCGCGCTATGAGACTGCTGCGGATATTTAAAGTTACTCGGTAGGAAAACAACCTTGTTACATTTCACGCATGGTTCCTGTGTTTATCTGCGTATACCTGCCTGCATGGGTGACCTGCAGGACACTGTAGCAACCAGGCAAAGACGTGTCAGTTTGTCTGTCACTCGCCTGCGCTGTGCAAAAACGGCTGAACGGATCGATGTTTGTTCAGCTTGGAAACTCATGGGTACGCAAGGCATTGTGTTACATGGGGGCCAGTTGGAGGGGGAGTTTGGAAAAATTTCGGCTCTAACATTGCTCGCATTCGAAACAGCCTTTGCCAAATCACTTTGGCATCTTGTTGCTGTTGTTATGATTGTTATGATTACCAGGCGCCTATTTTGGTACTCAAAGATCGTTAGCGTTGTGTTGTGCAGGTACTGGCCGTCGCTACGGAATCTTGTTATATCGCTACTCAACAGCATGCGTTCCATCATATCACTCCTGTTCCTGCTGTTTCTTTTTATTCTCATCTTTGCGCTGCTCGGAATGCAGCTCTTCGGCGGAGAGTGAGTCTAACAGTTCAATCCATTCAACGGCTATTTTAAGTTAGATTGGGTTTGAGTGAAACGAGTCAGGAAAAGTTAAAGTTTTTTGGACATACTGTGTTAGTTACATAAGCTTTTTGTGATGCTGAGTTGCGGCCTGAAATTTTTGATATGTAAATCTTTATTGTTTTGTTTTTGGTTTTATTAAATTTAAATTTATTTATTTTTTATAAATAAAATGTATTAGAACTAATAAATATACTAGTAAATATTTATGCAATGTTTAAAAGTTTTTTGGCATACCAGTGCACATTCTGATTCGCTCCGTACTATTTTTGGTTTTTATTCCACAGTACTATTCTTCATGGTGTACAGTCGTTGTGCTATCACTACTACAGTTAGAAATGCAGCATTGGCAACTTTTTTGTTGTGAAGCAATGTGTTTGTGTTTGTAAAAAGATAGTAGATTCGGAAATATGATAAGCCGGTTAACACATAAATACAAAAACCTAACAAATACTAGTGTTTTTCAGTTGTTTAGGTGCTTACTGTACTTCTTGTTGCACAGATGGAATTTTGATACTGGTCGACCGTCGAGCCATTTCGATAGCTTTGCCGTTGCTCTTCTTACAGTATTCCAGGTTTTTCATTTATTGTCATCACCTTGTGCATGTTCTTCGTTTATTGTGCACAACAAGCACTATAGTTAGATAGCATTCATAAAAGCCATTATAACATTGCTTATATAAACGACAGAAGTCATAAACGACTTATAGAAGCGTATATAGACATGTTATATTATTAGTGATTAGGATGATGTCAATGAGTAACATTTGTGCAGTCCATATTTAATGTTTAATGTAGCTGTTGCAGTTAATCTGCCGTTCAACATCATATGTAACTAAAATTAGTCTGTAGTGATTATAGTGAACACTCTATTTACAGAAGCGACGCAAAGGGGGTTTTGTTATCGGTGAAAGGGTGTAAGAACCAGTGATTCCGACTGTTATTGGCGACGGTTGCAGATACTGACTGGCGAAGACTGGAATGAAGTCATGTTCTACGCTATCCAGTCGCAAGGCGGTGTCGATGGCGGGATGCTCTATAGCATTTATTTCATCATTCTCGTCTTGTTTGGCAACTGTATCCTTCGCTCATTTACTGCAGTACGATTTTAAAAAAAATTTGCATTGATCCATATTATTATTCTAAAGCGTATTAACGCCGTACAACAGGGGAAATGGTAACGTTTGTCGCATGCTTATTCAAAATAGTGTTGCTTTACTGTTCATGGCAGCATAGCTGCGTCTTTTCTTTATCTTCTACTTTGTAAATGTGTATTTTTCTGTTAACATTTTAGCTGCTACCATTTCTTGGTGAAATAAAGTTTATTTGTATAAGAGTACAATTAATAGCATTTTTTGTTTTGCGAACTTAACTGCTATACAACTAGACACGTTGCTGAATGTGTTTCTTGCCATTGCTGTCGACAATCTTGCCAATGCGCAAGAACTTACCGCGGCCGAAGAGGCTGCTGCTGCAGAACAGGCGCTCAAGGTAAACTACACTGTGTCCCCCCAAATAATTGCACCATTTTGCTTTTGCAATAACTTTACCAAAACTTTTGACATTGGCACACATATACCTCAATAAATTTGGAACAAATCGACTTGAATTCACGAATCTCTCTCGAGGGGTATCTGTACAATGCCTTATCAAACGTAGAATACGAAAACTTGTAAACAACGTCCGTTAAACGTCACGTACTGGTAAGCAATGAAATCATCATTATTGCGAGTTTTTTCTATGCAAATAAAACATCAAAATGACAAGACATGAACCATCGACTGCAAAACATTAGGCTACAGCAGATGTTCAAAGTGCCCACCTCTGGCCCGAACACGCCACTCGTCAATCGCATCGTCAATGATCGTCTGCTGCACGTCTGTCAAGCAGTCAATAAGGCTTCGCCTCAGCTCGTCGTCGGGTGCTATGAAGTCCGGCGTCTCACGATGAAGCAATCGCGTGCACGGTGCTCTGGCGACTGCATGAGCTGTGTACCTACGCAGCAGTTGCCGAGCTCGAGTCAGTCGCATTGTGCAGTTTGATGCCGTCAGTTGCTGAACGCGACACTTATTGACGCACTTCAGACCCAGGTCTCGATGGATTATATGTCCCACTCAGCTAACACATCACAACACAACGACATTGCATTATGCAGTGCTAGGTTATGGCTGACATGCAATATTCCCTGCAACTACATCACCTAACAAACAGAGAAGTTAGTGCTGTAGTAACTTAACAAAAACCAGTGTTTACATCATGGAAGAATGTATTTAAACCTAATATTGCATGAGCCTTTCTGTTGGAGTGTATTGATTTTTTGTCAATAGTCACGTATCATCTCATGTGGCTTTAGGAAAGCCAGTCAGGTCATTAGCAGGCTAGTAGCGGTCCTCTGAAGTCATATTGCCTCTACTGCCATATGTGTTAGGCCTATCAGTGATTTATCGTTCAAAAAAGTAAACCAACATGTGATGTCAGTAGGCTTTGTTATGGTTACCGATTCATACAATTTTTAATTTTTAAGTTGTTGAAATTATGCGCGGTTTACAGTCAACTCGTCCCCAAGGCTAACCTAATCCTGGCCCTAACCCTGGGCCCTAACCCTAAACCTATCCCTAATTCTAACACTAACCTCTTCCCTAACCCTAACACTAACTTTAACCTTAACGAGTTGACTTGAAGACGAGTTATCTGCTACCCTTATGCGCAGTATGGGTACCTATAGAGTATACCCTAGCCTATGGTGTTAAGTCTAGGCCTAGGCATTAGACTCCCTGCTAGTATTTCAGACCACACGCATGCATGTTTAGTAATTATCTGGTTTGCAGGAGAAACAGGAAGCCGAGAAATCCGCTGCACCGCCGTCGTGTATTCCAGGATATTTCGACCCGACTTCGATCAGCGTTTGCGTTCCAGCCGCTGAGAACGCGGTCACCTTCGCTGCCATGTAAGTTGGCGTTTAACTTCTAATATAATAGTGAGTGAGCAGAGGTAGATTAGGCACTGGACACTAGACAGGCGGGTATATAGGCGCAGGCGCAAGCTGGGAATCTTGAACCTGAGATGCGTTGGTGCTGACGGGTCGGCACTTATACACACGAGTATACGGGAAGCGCGGGCCCTGGGGACGGGGTAATGCTCGGCTGGGCGGGCAGAATTGCTAGTTAAATATATTGTTGTTAGCTTGGACACTTAGTAGAATGTTGATAAGTTGCAATTTTGAATAACCATACTATTTTTTCTGCGATAATATTCAGATAGGTCTATTGTCTGGAGTAATGTCGATTAAATTGTCTTCGTGTACCAAGTAATATGTTGTAGTATAGCTATTCGTCGTACACAACTCGTTTGTTAACGCTCTATGTAGGCCGAAAAGTAGGCTTTTGCCGCCTGACTCAGCGCGGCATTTGCTATGGCGACGTGGCTGTCTGTGTGTCTGTCGCGTTGATGTATTGTGCCCATACGACTGAGTCGATCATCATGCGACTTTCACCACTATTCTAGTTTTCCCACACTAAATATAAACCCAGTAGCTCGAGGGCATCTCCTCAATGATAGCGTCAAATGGAAGAAAGGTAGGTAAAAGTCGGAAATTCCGGTCAATAAATCGCAGTAATTCACCAGAGGGCAGCTCTTGACAGCACAGCATGGAAAGCTGTGCTTCGAGGCGTTTTGTGTCAAGGAGATCTTAACACTGGCGTGCGCAAGCGTCGGGCCGTTTTTCAGCAATAGTCGAGCTGCTTGTATAATTGATTGCATGGCTGTGGTTAGGAGAACTGAAGTCAAAAAGGCTAACAGCGACGACGACAGCGACAGTATGTATTCGTTCATTGTAGTGTCATGCACAGTTCACAGCAGAAAATAACAACTGACGAAATTTACTCGGAGTGAATAAATTGTGAGAAAAGGACAACAGCCCAACATTGGCTTCAATGGATATTGATACAAAGTGACAAACGTTTGCTTAATCTGTCCAACCCATTTGCAAGGATACATGCTTGAAGACGCCCACGCCATTCACTAGTAACGCATTGTTAATGATGCTGTGGCCCATGCTATGCCATACGTGCAGCAAGCACTGTTTTAGTTCGTCAGCGTTATGCGTACACGACTGATAAAGTGGCAAGATTTATGTCGCTATGAATGTCGTATACATATGTCTTGTCTACAGAAAGTGGCGAAGACAACGAAGAGGAGGAAGACGATGGCTTTGAAGGGACGCCACGACCGATGCTGCCATACAGCTCTATGTATATCTTTGGACCTACCAACCCGTACGTTTTCATGATTTTCTGGGACAGAATGATTGAGTAGATTTTCGTGGTGATGTGGATGGAGAATTTGTTGTCACTATTACACTGCAATGCCTGAGATTCTGTGCTACTTTCCTGCTCAGCTGTAGTACTCTAAGCAAATCGCACATGGTCGTAGCATGGTTGACTGCATGACTGTCAACCATGCATGGTAGGTGTGACTGAGCCCTAAGACCCCTCACTGTCTATGCGAGACGTAAGCCGATATAAGGTGAGTGATAATTGATTGACAACGGTTTACAGTCAACTCATGTCCAAGGCTAACCTAACTCTGGCCCTAACCCTAAGACCTAAACCCTAACCTTAACCTAAACCTTAACCGTTCTAACGACTTCCAACGAGTTGAGCTGGGGACGACTTGACTTGAGGACGAGTTGACTGCCACCCTGTAAGACCACCCGCGTTGCCGTGTGTTTGGCTGTACAGAGTTCGTCGGTTTTGCCACTTCGTCGTCAATCTGCGATACTTTGATCTGTTTATCATGATAGTCATCTGCGCCAGCAGCGTGGCGCTCGCCGCTGAAGATCCCGTCCTCGAGCATTCGTTTCGGAACTTCATGCTCAACTACTTCGACTACGTGTTCACCGGCGTCTTTACCATCGAAATGGTTCTCAAGGTAATGCCAAGCTGTGATACAGACGGCTGTTTTCTGAACAGTTTTAACGTTTCAGTTTAGTTTTGGGCACTAAAATATGATTGTGTTAGACGCGATAAATAAATAAGTAAACTTGTGTTCGCACAGCAGTCCCATACAGCCTAAGCTGTCACGGGGACGCTATGCTACTGTTTCATAAGCTCTGCAAAATAGCACCATCTTAAAGAGCACACAGAACTGAGTCAGTGTCAGCGATGAGCCACAAACTGACAGCGGCAGTGAGTTTCACAGGGTCATTGGACCAGACAGCAGTCTGCATCGAATGCATAAGCTGCGGACTATGCGACCGATGTTTCCGTAGAGTCGTGTATCATTCTGTCTGTCAGTTTGCCAGTCTGTTCGTCACGCGGCTGAGCTGTACCAAAACGGCTGAATGGATCGACGTCGTGTTTGAGATTGAGACTTCTGGGGTCACATGGAACACGGTTTTAGGTGTAGATCCCGTGGTTACGGCGAGGAAAAGAGAATGTGAAACGTTGCTCATTCTACTGTTTCGACTCATTCGCATTCGCTAGATCGCCACATTCGAATGAGGTCAGTGCTAAATTACTTTTGCCATTTGTTATGTGAATTGTGATCAAACTTTGTGCAGGTGGTGGATCGCGGTATACTGTTTCACCCCGGCTCGTACTGCCGTGATATGTGGAACATCCTAGACGCTGTGGCCGTCATCTGCGCCCTCTTCGCCATCGCATTCATGTACGATTGACACAGCTGTAGTTCATTTCTCAATATTTAAATTTTTTGCAAGGCAAATTTTGGGTTTCCCGGAATAGCATAGGCTTTTCGCGATTTCTTCAGACTGTGTATGGCAACGAGTATATGATAGATTGCCGTATTACACAAATTTACATCTGAATAAGTTTAGTTTTCTCTTCACGTTGCTTTTCTTATGTTTTACTGTTGGTATATAAACGTTACACGTGATTTGTTATTTTGTAGTAGTTGGTAATTTCTCTCCCCTGGTCCATTTAAACAGTAGTAAACTGTGGTAAACTTACCGTTATGTTTCATGGTAGCATAGTCATGATTTTTTTGCTGTTGGGAATAACGTGCTGCAAATTTCTGTCGTGAGCTGACGACGACTGTATTTGTTGATGTGTGATCAGTGGAAGTGGTGCAGGAAAAAATCTGAACACGATGAAAGCTCTTCGGGTTCTGCGCGTTCTGCGACCGCTCAAAACCATCAACAGAGTGCCTAAGCTAAAAGTAAGACCGTGTTCATATCGACACAGTGCGACGCAACTGAACTGAACTGAAGTTAGCTGTGAGTTCAGTTAATCAGTTCAGTTCAGTTCAATTCAGTTGCGTTGCGTCGCTTCGACATGAACAGGGCTTAGCGTTTACCAGTTTCTGCTTATTGTTAAAGTCACGCTGTAGTGAAAAAAAGTAGTTGGTGTGTTCCCCCAAAATTAGTCCTCTGACCTTCGCCTATCGTCATATATCAGCTGATTTTTGAACACCTTTTACTGATTTTGTTGGAGATTTCATACTGTTTTCAGAGATGAAAGAGTTTCGAAAATCTTTTTCTTTTTCGCAAAGTTATCGCCGCGAATTGAGGGCTCTGTTCACGGGACTTAGTACTATCACCAACAGGCCTATTTCGGTTTATGGTGACCTGTTCTGCATTTTTTGTAGTTGTCTACTGCATTGAATTATAGAGAGTTAGCATGAAGAAAAACGTGCAGCGAAGAATAGATTAGAAGAAAAAAGAGGTTGAGAAAGAAAGCTCAAAAGGAAAAAATACAAAGAAATAAAAAAACGATAATTAAAAAGAAGGTTAATAGTTTGTGATTATGTGAAGGATGGTCACTGTTAAAAAAATCCATACACTCAGAAGGAAGTAAGTGAGAAAGTGGGTAAGTAACATCCTGAACGCTGAAAACTTACACTTGCAGTGAGAACATGACATATTTTGCGTTCTCACACGTACAGTACGATCTTGTCTTTGGCAATTTTGAAAGAAATTCTGAGATATGTTTTGTTCATTGTTTAAACACAGGCGGTGTTCGACTGTGTCGTGAACTCGCTTAAGAATGTCCTCAACATCATGATTGTCTATATGCTTTTTCATTTTATTTTCGCCGTCATTGCCGTTCAGTTGTTTAAAGGCCGCTTTTTCTACTGCAACGACGACTCCAAAAATACGGAGGAAGAATGCAGGTTGGCTGTGTTAAAGTTTACTTCTGTTGCTACCTGCTGTTTAGTTACTACGGCGTAAATTGAAAATGGAAATGCAAACACAATGCTGGTTGAGAAATCAGACACGATACGAAACGTGAAGTTTAGACTAAACCAACAGGCTTTAATGAGGATCTTTCATCCGGCACCAAATCACACCATGTTTCGGCACTGTGTCATGTCTTGACCCGGTAAGGTCAAAGTTGCTCAGCGTAAACAACAACAAACGAGTGTGTTTTCTTCATTCCACTTGTCACTGCACCATAGCGCAACGCAAGAGAACGGAATTATTACGTTAAAAAATCCACAAGCGACGAAGAGCAAGCAAGCATTACGTCATCGGCACTGTGTCATTTCGCGTTTCGGCACGTGAATGTGTCCCATTCTCTGGTAAAATTCTAATATGATTTAGCATAGTTGTGGTACATGCCACGAATAACAATTGCGCAGATCTTATTCTTACCTCTTTATGCCGCATCTCATGCATTCGATGCGGCAGGCCTTTTCTGATCAAGTTTGCGTTTCTTTCAGTTTAGTAATTGAAATTAAGCTGATTAATGTACGTTCATTGTGAGTAAGTAAATATCATGTGTCTTCTTGGGGACTGCATATCCGCTTTACGTACGTTGTCTATGTCCAGAGGCGAGTTTTTCGAGTACAAGAACCCGCGGAAGCCTCCGGAAGTGAAGGAGAGACGGTGGGAAAAGTGGGAGTTCAGTTACGACAATGTTCCATCTGCGATGCTTACATTGTTTGCCGTGCAAACGGGGGAAGGTTGGCCAGCGTAAGTAGTCTACTGTTTGGGTGACTCAGTGGCGTATTGGTTAGCGTCGCGGCTTTCGGCCCGAGAGGTCGTGAATTCGAAACTCATAGCTTGCTGCGTTTCTAGTTGCCCGGTGAGGTGTGACGGTGTGAGTAGCTAATAGTTGTGATTTCCGTCTGTTTACTCACCGTGGTGGTACCTAGGCCAACTTAGCCTTCTATCCCTCCGGGGTCGGTAAATGAGGACCAGCTTTGGCTGGGAAGGCAAAGGCAGGTATAGTTCATTCCATTCGTGGATAAACGCGTGGATGGCAGGTAAAACTGTGTGATCCCTTGAAAACGCGTGCCATACCTAAGCGCTTCTGTGATGGGGTTGGCCCATAAAGAGGCGCCATATCAAATGTCCGCTACCTTTACCATACTTACCTGTTTGAAGAGTATTGCCGATGATTTCTTAACGTTTTGCTGATGATATGACTATGCATCACCAACATACCTCACTGAACTGTGCTCACCTGTCTCTGAATCAGCCAATCGTGGTCACCTCCGTTCTGCTGCGCGTGGTGACCTTGTAGTGCCGCGCTCCAGAAGAACGATATAACGACAAAGATGTTTTGCTGTTTCTGGTCCGATCCTGTGTAACTCAATCCCATTGTCAGTTCGTGAGCCATCACGGACACTGACTCTATTCTGTGTGCTCTTAAAGACTGTGCTATTCTGTAGAGCATATGAAACACTAGCATAGCGCCTACGTTTAGGCTGTACGGACTGCTGCGCGAATTTACTTACTTACTTACTATGTGAAATATACGAAACTGGGTTATTTTTCTTTGATGCTTAGTCTATAGTTTCGTGAACAAAGTGCAATGTCAGTAACATTGCAGCAAGTCATCTCAAAACCAAGTCAACTCGTCCGCAAGTGGACGCGTTCGGAAGCAGGGCTGAATGTGTCACATTTTAGAAACGGGGTCGAAATTCGAACATGTATGAGAGTGTAAAGGTATTCCACACCAACCATAGGAGGTCTCATTTTTGTTAATTTCATGTTGGGGGTCAACCATCTTCAGAAGAGGGTTGAACTTTCCTATTTCGAGCAAAACAACGCTATTCCGAGGGTTGAGGTTAAAGTTGGGGCTTAAAAATAAGGCTGAAGTCGGGTTTGAATTGGGAACTAGTTGAGTTAGTGACGAGTTGACGTAATCTCATCTACATTATACTGTACTTTGTGAAGCGTGTTGGCGCATTCTATGGATGCGACGATCGAAGACCACGGCCCGCAGCCTGGCTACCGCATGGAGATGGCCATCTTCTACATCGTCTACTTCATCGTCTTTCCGTTCTTTTTCGTCAACATTTTCGTCGCCCTCATCATCATCACGTTTCAAGAACAAGGCGAGAACGAACTGGTCGACCACGAACTTGACAAAAACCAGGTCGTCTTGCTTATATTCCTACATGCTTACCAAAGTGCATTTTGCTTGTTGTTGTTGCTGCTGCTGTTGACGTTATGCGACATTAAATTTTAGTATTTAGACAGATGACCGGCGCCAGACGATGTAAATACGGCCACATCTCGCATGTGCTAGTCCAGTTGTACTGGCTGCCTGTCCGGCGACGAGTAGAGTACAAAGTTGTATGCCTGGTGCATCAGTCATTGTCAGGTCATGGTCAAGTGCCGGCATACTGAACTGATGATGTCAACCTTGTCGCTAACAGTGGCCGTCGCCTTCTCAGATCAACAGTCGACAGGACTTGCGTCGTACCACGTATCCACAATACGTAGACGGCAAGAGTTTTATTGCTGCTGGTCCGCGTGTGCGGAACAGTCTGCCACAATGCCGCCGGCCTCATTCCGCAGCCAGTGCGCTTAAAACACGGTTGTGTAGAACGCACGAGTGGAATATTCCTCAGGAGAAAGAACCTACTATGAAACGCCAAACAAACGGGGTTTATGTGCTGGCCCGTAATGCTTTCTAAAATTGCCAAACCGTTTTCAGTTGACTCATTACAAGCTCGAACGCCTTTAAACTTGAGTGTAATGAGTGGCTTAAGAGTGCGAGTAAACAATTGTTTACTTGGGTTACAGAAGCAGTGTATCGATTTTGCAATCAACGCTCAACCATCGTGTCGATACATGCCCAAGAACCGCAACTCGTTTAAGTTCCGCGTCTGGCGGCTCGTTGTCTCGTCGCCGTTCGAGTACTTCATTATGGTCATGATTGCCATGAACACCGTCATTCTTATGATGAAGGTATATGATTCGTTCTTCACCCCTCAACGCCTCGACACAACCGAGTTAACCACGATAGGCCTAACGCTTGTGGTTTGCAGATATTTTCACCCCAAACAATCAGCGCCTGGTATTTTCCCTTCATTTCAAGCGCTTCACGGATATCTGCTTCTATACCATACGCGGGAATAAAAATAAACCTAGGTTTAAAAAGTTTTTAGGTTTTATATTATATTAATCTTTATTCACCAATGCATTGGTAGATATACACAAAACATAATACACAATACACATACAAAAGGAAAACAACGAAAACAACCACAGTGGCGCTATGTGCACGATGTAAAATAGACGTACATGTTTTCATGGCTCTGCTGACAACACTGTCTTCGGGTCGTTTTACACGCGCTTCGGTACACGTTGCGTTATGTTGTGCGCTAACATTCGCTGGAAGTAGCTCGCTGGACTCTCCGGAACTAGCTATAAGACTCGGCGGGACTCACTCGCATTAGCTCGGACTCGCTGGCTCTCGCTCGTAGTAGCCGTTTTAACTACGAGCGAGTGTGAGCAAGTCCTAGCGAGTGCGAGCGAGCCTCGGCGCGTCCAAGTGAGCGAATGCGAACGAGTCAAGAATAAAAAAGGTCATACACTTGATATAGCGCCCCTTAGTAAAGAAACGACTGCTGAAGCGCTCAGTTATGGCACGCGTTGTCGAAGGATTTCGTAGTGTTACCTGCACACCCACGCGTTTATCCACGAATGGAATGAACCACAATTGCCTTGGATTACAGTCTTGTACAATACTCGAGTAGGCTAATAATGTAAACCCACTCGCTGTCTATTTCTGGCGTTAACAGCCTACACTAGAAACCTACAGATCGATCTGTTTCTTCCTTTTGTCATTCATTACGAAAGCTTCTATTTCGTGATGTCGTAGTATATACAGACTGCGCAGTAAAAATTTAAAATTAAACTGTGTCCGAGGGGAGCACAAACCTGCGCGCTGCCGCTGTTTTGCGACCGTGACCTTGAAATTAACCCCCATAATCTTAAAACTCGAAGGTGACCGAGATATTCTAAAGATGTACCCTCACACTGAAAACGAAGCTGCTAGTTTAAGACATTCAAAACTTAGAGCTTGAATTGAAGAATACGAAAATATGTCTTAAGGTCAAAATGTCAAAAGCTTCGTCCGAATTACCCCCAGCGTTATCGTAACAGATATTCCGATCAAGCCCGAACAATTTCCGGAGAGTAGTTTTTAAGTTGCATGCTACCGCGTGTTCGCTGCTGTGACCTTGACCGTGGAACCTTGACTTTAGAACTGAACCGTGACCTAGATATTCTGAAGATGTGTCTCCAAACTGCAAATGAAGTTGCTAGGTCAAGCCATTTAAAATATATAGCCTGAATTGAAAAAGTACGAAAATAGCTCTCAAGGTCAGAGGTCAAGGTCAAATATTACCAACTTCCAAACACTTTAGCGTTCCCCATGGGACATATTCCTACCAAGTTACATCGATTTTCGACCAGTAGTTTTCGAGATTTTCTGCGGACAGACGCACAGACTCACAGACAGACGCCGCCGAAAACAATACCTGCTCGCAGCATGCGCGCAAGTAATCAGTCACTTCAGTATTTGATTTTGCGAGAATTAGGTTAAAGTTGCGTTTCTGGTAATACGTAGTTCTTGTTGGCAGCGCTTTACGGTGCACGAAAACGTCTTGTACGACGCCGTAACGCGACACCTAAACACCGCTTTGACCCTTCTGTTTTTCGGCGAGTCGCTGCTCAAGATGTGTGGGTTTGGACTGAGGGTAAGAACCAGGCCGGCGGCCGCTCTTTGGTTCACGGCACTTGCACGGGTTTTGCCTTGCCATATTCACTGCATGCGCGTTTGTGGAGAGTAATGAAGGTATCGGGGAGAATTGTCACTTTTCACTGTCTGCTCGGCAGCCTGACTAAATCACTTATCAAATGACTATTCGCTGACTGATGCATGATTTGTTAAGATGTGCAATGCATTCTATACGCAGTTTGCATTTTTCGTAGTTAACTGTGTGTATTTATGCTCATGGTGTTAAACTGGTTGCAGTGACTGTTAGGCCTACTTATTCAGGTCCGTAGCCAGGAATTTCTTTAGGACCTTCGTCCTCAGGAGGTTTGGGTCGGAGGTCAGAGTCCCGGTGGGGTGGGGGTCTGGGGCGAAGCTGCAGATGACGGGGTCACGCACCCGTGTGCTCCCTTCTGGCTACGCCCCCGTATAATGCACGAATAAATGGCCAGTTTTTGATTTGTAGACTGAATATTTAAAGTGTGGGTAAATTAAAGTATAGGTCTACGAAAATATTATCTGATTGATGAAGTAATTAGTGATCTATGCCTGGACATGGACGTGTTCAGTTTCACCCGACCACTAAAAACAAGGCGTACGTAATCTACCAGGACTCGCTGTCCTACCTCAACATGGCGTTCACCATTATGTTCTTCATTGAAAGTATTCTTAAGATCCTCGCTTTTGGACTCAAGGTTTGGATGCTACTCTTCTGCGTTCGAAAATAGTCTACCCAGTACTACCTGCATAAATTTAGGCTAAATGTTCGCTCGCCGTAGTTGGAACCTGTAGAAAATTTGGCTCGTTATTTGCTGACTGTTATTCTCTTCATTTTATATAAACTAGGGTGCGTAAAGTGATATATCGTCTCAGTTACAGTCACTCCTGCAGTTTTTTGACGCTAATAGATTTCTCTTTCTTTTCAGTTTTCATCGCTAAATATCCCTCAACCATTCACGTCGCTGTTTTCCACGCTACCAGACAAATTGAGTGCAACGCTATCTAGCTCTACAGGGTGGCCAAAAAAACTGCACATTTCCATTTGCTTGATGTTAAATTGATATAGCT
>Ga0126335_1000942_pt1 | contig 15351 bp, 14 predicted proteins | sample OlaspJWI45metaG_FD_108409 | JGI IMG/M metagenome (GOLD analysis project Ga0126335, IMG submission 108409) | Marine gutless worms symbiont microbial communities from Oahu, Hawaii - Olavius sp. 1 OAHU.JWI-45 metaG | ecosystem: Host-associated > Annelida > Digestive system > Unclassified | place... | reverse complement strand
TGGTGGATGGTGTTGGATGGGGAGGGTAGAGGTGGGGGGAGGCTGAGGGCCCGACTGGGCTGGCAGCATGGCTAGTACTATATAATGTCTGAGACATACTGGTCGTTTTAACTTTATAACTGGACGAAACAAAATCACACAAAACAGCTGATACGTTATCATACGTTTAATGCAACTTGTTAAAATTAACAAAAAGCTTTATGCCACCGAATACAGCAGATCCGAATTTGCATTGAGATTGTCAGTTTGTACAATACTCATCGTCATGTTCTTTGTTACTGTTGCTCTTTATAGTCGAAAGTAGCTTTTGGCCACACTTCCTAATGTTTCAGCTCATCAGGCTCTTACGAACTGCATGACACTGTAGTCTCGTACGCCGAACGAACATATGGCTAGATTAGCCGACAGTAGAAACTGGCGACTGTATCGTCTGTAGGGCGGTTTCACGCCGCTGTCAGTTGCTGTCCAGCAGAACCACCACCAGGTAGCGGTAGTGCTGTTGGAGGCGGAGGCTGGTTCTCGGTTTCAACTTCCGGCGCTGCATGTCGCCGCCAAGAAAGACGACGTCAAGTCGGTGTCACTGCTGCTCAAGAATAAACACGATCCTAACAGCGTTACTAAGGTTGGTTTACGTCAACATGAGTCAAGATAATAATCCCACGCTAGTTAGTGTGCACATATTGCTGCTCAGACAAACATAGACTCGATCCTATCCTCCTAGTGGTAGACTACTTATCGAACTCCTATAGTGTCGCTCTCTGGGGCAGTTGAATGTCCGCATGCAGCGCCAAGTCAAATGTGTCTGTTACGTTTTCCTAATTACGTTTGCTGTAGAGTGGCTTCACGGCGCTACACATCGCGGCACATTATGGCAATGCTGCAGCGGCCAAGACACTCATCAACGGTGGCGCTAACGCCAACTTTCCCGGCAAGGTATAATGACATCCTCGTGTTTTCTACTTCCGCCTACGATGAAATGAGATTGCTTAGGTTTGTTTGTCTCGTGACTCTCGTCTGTCTTTGTGCTACTCAAAAAGCTGTGGATTGATTTATGTTGGACTTTTAACAGGGTTGGCCTCGCAACAGTGAATAAATGGATGGATAATGAATGTCATGTAGGATCGGGATCAGAATTGGAACTTCGTTATATGTGACGCACGGCCACGTTTTTTAATGTGTTTAGAACACCAGAAATTTGAACGCACGAGGAACATAGCTTGCAGTCAAAGCAACATCGTGATATTGTTGCATTAACGTTTTTCAGAACGACATTGTTCCGCTGCACGTGGCCAGCAAATGGGGTCGCAGCAGTGTGATCATTGTGCTAGCTGACAGTGGAGCCAAGCTTGACAGCTCCACCAAGGTATGATTTAACAAACAATATATCTGAACATTTCAGATATTGTTAGCTATTACTAGTTTTACTGTGTTTTTATTGTGTTTTATTTTTATCAGACCTCTGTCGTATCTGATCAACCTTTCGATAGCGACCTCCACTGTACCCACTCAGTGGAAAGTCGCCTCCATCTGTCCTGTACCAAAAATTCACAACCCCAAAGAAAATGCAGACTTTCGCCCTATTTCCGTCACCTCCGTTCTATCGAGAGTTACTGAACGCCTTGTTGTTCACCAGTTTTATACCCATGCTTCCTCTGCCCGTCGACGTCGCTTGACTTCTCTGATCAGTACGCTTTTCGACCCAGTGGCTCCACTACTGCTGCGCTCATCTCAATCCTCCACAGCGTAACAACTCTGCTAAACAATAACGACTTCGTTGTTCTAATCGCCCTCGACTTCAGCAACGCGTTCGATACGGTCCGCTACTCGACCTTGCTTGCTAAACTGGCTCAGTTGGACCTACCAGATGAGGTGTACAACTGGCTGGTTGATTATTTCACCGGCCACAAGCATCTCACACAATACGGAGGTGCCACTTCAACGATACTCCCCATTAATGCCAGTATCGTGCAGGGATCAGGCATCGGACCGGCGTCATACGTCGTCAACGAGGCCGACCTTCGAACAACCACTCCCGGCAACCGGATCGCCAAGTATGCTGACGACACATACTTGATTATTCCAGCCTGCAACGTCCACTCTCGTGCTGTTGAGCTGGACAATGTCGAGGCGTGGGCGAAAGTCCACAACCTGCGACTGAATCGACATAAGTCTGTGGAGATTATGGTTACAGACGGCAGACGCCGGCGGTTAGTCAGGGGCTAAATTAACCTACGCCGCCAGCGCGTGGTGGGGCTTTACGCCAGCAGACGATCGACGTCGGATCGAAGCTGTGCTGCGTCGCGGACATCCAGCACGCTTCTATCAGTCCGAGTGGCCCACCGTTGCGCAACTGATACAGAACAACGACAACACATTCTTTCACCGCGTTCTTAGTTGTAGTAACCATGTGCTACATTGCCTACTACCTGACAAACGCAGCCATGGCTACCAACTGAGAAGTCGGCTGCATGACTGCATACTTACTGCCAATGACGATACAAGAAACTTTCTATATAGGCTTCTTCATTGTGACATTTATTGATTTGTGACATTACTTTCTTTCTTATCTCATTGTTTAAGATGCGTCATGTCATCTTTCTTATTAAACGAATATATATGTATGTAGGGGGAGATGTTATGCCTTTCTTTATCCAGTAGGGCAGTTGTTAGAGCACTTTGTGCCTTTCTGTTCTGTTCTCGCGTGCATTTTATCTACGCTTATTGTACTGTTATTAATGAACGAATAAATGATGATGATGATGATGATGATGATGATATAAGTGTGCGTAACGTTATCTTACAACTGAACTTGAGGTGCAATAGGCCAATGCTTGATCCATTATGTGCTCGAACAAAAACTGCTTGTTTTTAACAGACTACAACACTTTCATATACGCATGACTTTATGTTTTGCTACATTCTGTCTATTTGTGTATTTTTCTGCACAATTCAGATGTGCTATACACATATGAAATTTTATTGATAATTTACGAATTAGAATGTTTTATATTTGAACGTAACACTTACAGCCAGGCCACATAACGAATGACTGAGAGCACTTGCTTCGACATACGTACGTGAGGACTATATCCATCCGTGTTGATTGAATGATGCAGGACGGGCTGACAGCGTTACATTGCGCGGCTCGCAACGGTCACGTGACAACGACTGGTCAGCTGGTGAAACTTGGCATCTCAGCGACGTCACGCACTCGCCGAGGACTCAGTGCGCTGCACCTGGCTGTACAGGGAGACAACATACAGTGCGTTCAACTGCTCACACACGCCTGCAACGTCGACGATGTCACCAATGTATGTCAGCCGCTCACAATAAGTTAATAACGGATAACGAATTACTTTTAGTATATGGGATTTCCACGTGATTTTTCTCAGCACAAAATGCCAGAAATTTGCAACTTGGCATGCTGTTAGAAGACTGCGATAAACGGTTGACTGGATGCCCATCTTATTGAGGAATCGGGTCACAGGAGGGGATCCAACCCTATCCAAAAAATCGACGGTGTTCACAATTTTGGCTTTGCTAACGACCTCTGGTATTCCGCACGTTATTACTTATAGTTAGTCTGGGCACTTTTACAGCCGAACGCGTTATATAACCGGCTGGCGACTTTCAAAAAATTTTTAATGTTTATTTCTGTCTTCGCTTTTCTACACAAGTTAAAGGATTTCTAACAGAAAAAGTTCACGATTAATGCAGACAAACTTACGCCTGCGAAATAGCTGTAGAAAATGTGGCAAAGAAATATTAAATTGCTTTTATAAAGTTACATTTTTCGTAATGAAAAATACGTTTGCTTATAAGACATTTTATTTCGGAAGATAATGATTTCTTTTCTACATCGTTTTGTAGATTTATTTTTTCCAGTAAAAGTTTTTGTTAAAATGACAAGTCTGGTGATGATGATTTGTAGGATGGACTAACAGCACTGCACGTTGCTGCTCACTGTGGTCATGTTCGCTCGGCTCAGATATTACTTGACGCAGGCTGCAAACTGGCGCCGCTTGCCCTTGTAAGTATCTTTTTCTGGTTACAGTAGCAAATTTGAAAGACAAAAGGACAAAATGGCTTGCTTGATGTGCTGAAAAAAAGTTTCGCTTAAATTTTGCTTACAGGAATAGACAACGAGATAAATAATGGATGTATGTAATGCTTCGTTGAAAGCTTCACTGCTAGCGCTTCTGGTCCCAACAAGCAATAAATTTGCCTTTGTTAATGATTGGACGAACGATTGTTTTTTTGCTACTTTGTAAATCCAAAAATTACTGATGTTTTTTGACTGCCGAGACATCGAAACTTTCCAAATCACGTCATGGGCCTACATGATCATTTACGTTTCTGCTCGCTGTCATGAAACTTAATTCCAGTCATTAACAATGAACAATAGGCAACAGTTGGGCTCACAAAAATTGCAGAAAACCACAATTTTTATTCCAGTAATGCACTACAACGCGTCAGTTTTAAACGAATGTCTTCAGTCTGTTCATAGAAATGTCAATCACGATACGTTTACTGATCGCGGATACGTAGATTAAAAACAGACACGGTGCTGAGATATGGCTGATGTTAATGTTTGTAGAATGGAATGACGCCATTGCACGTAGCGTGCAGAAGAAATCACATCAAAGTCGTCGAGCTGCTGCTGAAGCAGGGAGTACCAATAAACATCCCGACAGCTGTAAGCATTTCTTATATTGATCAATAACAAACGACTGTGTTTACGATAAAGTGCATGCAGGTCAAATTGTTAAGCATTCTGGTCAGAAAGTATACTTAGTACTAAACAAATGACGAAAGTAATCTAGCGATTGCCACATCGATCTTCCCCCCTCTCTCTCACAGCACAGCGGGCCGGTCAGTGCAGGGAGTCTTTTTACTTGTAAAGTACAGGAACATTTGGTGCTTGATTTGATGCGGCCTTTTCCATATTACTTTAGGCCTATCCATTTCCTCTGCTCCAGTAGTTATGAGAAATGTGATGTATGTATATACATGCAGTCTGGGCTAACTCCACTCCACGTGGCGTCATTCTGCGGTTATCCTATCCTGGTGGGACACCTACTTGAAGCCGGTGCTGATGTCAACTGTCGCGGTCAGTGTGGAGAGACGCCGCTGCACCTGGCCGCTGTCGGCTCGACTCCGGCTGTTGTAAATCACTTGCTGAATGCTGGAGCTGATGTCAACGACGTGGCGCAGGTCAGCGTCAGTCAAGTCAGTCAGTACATAGTTGTGCGAATTTGGTTTTCTGAGTTATTCCAGTGAAAGCGTCCCTATGTCTACCATTGGCGTAATTAATAATCATTAGTAAATGAAATATTACATTACACACATTTTGTTAAGCCGACCTATTTTATGTCTTTAACAAGTTACATCAGCCTCGTTAAGTGCATGTCCTTTGTGTGTGAATGACACTTTGGAAAGTTTGGAAATTCATAGAATGCTTTGTGCCACTTTCATTTTAAAAAGCTGTAAAATATACCGAAGGTACAATTTGGTGTAAATATTATTATTTGTCCCAACAGCACAAAGCATGTAGGCACACAAAAGAGAATATTTTGCATTCTGTGTTGCCTATGGTTTTTAAATTATGAGTTGTTAATCGTTATGTTTATAGAACGACGTAACGCCACTGAAGCTGGCGTCAGTCGTCAACAACTACGATGTCATGAGGCTGCTGATAAGCCATGGAGGACGACTGTCTGCCGCTGATGTGAATACAACACTGGACGGTGAAGGTCAAGACAGCCAGCTCAGCCGCATTGCCTACATGGTACTAAACTGTAAATTTATATTTTACTGCTTACGTGTTATTTAGAGTGCAAAGAAAACAAAAATGGTCTCCCCAAATTCTTTGGGGGAGATCATGCGATAGGACCTTTCGTTCCTCCACAAATGTTAGGGTAAATGTGAAGATAGAGAGAGAGATTGATGGAGCGCCTCTTCATAGGGGACCTCATCTCAAAAGCGCTCAAATATGGCACGCATTGTCGAGTTTTACCTTCATACCTACGCCTAGCTCCACGAGCGGAATGAACCAGCCTTTGCCTTCCCAGCCGAAGCTGGTCTTCATTTACCGACCCCGGAGGGATTGAAGGCTTTACAACTGTGGTATAGCGCCCCTGTTTGAATTTCTCATTTCAATAGCTGTAATGGTAAACTAGATAAACGACGACATTGATATTTTTATAACGAGAAGTGAGAATGCTGTTGTACTGATCCTTAGACGAGTGGTGACGACAGACGCCGCCTGATGTCAGTTCTCGGTCCTTCAGTTATCAAACAGCATCTGCAGTATCTCAGCGATGAGGATGACGATGCTGCTGACGCCGCACCAGAGCCAATCAAGGTAGGCTATATCCTAAATGTTCTACACTATATTTGCGTTTACAAGTATGTTCGATGAAAGGATGTTGCGGAAGACAACTAGTCATTATACCAGGCGCAAGCCCGGTAGTAGGCCGTAAGGCCTACTACGGGCTGCGCCCATAGTAAGATCGCGCGCGTACTATTTGTTGTATTGTATGTGGTTGCCTTTGCTGACTAGTCTGCAGATTTGACCGTAACGAAATGTACCAAGACGAAATCTTGTTACGAAAAGTACCGAGTGACACGTAAAGAAAGCTTCTTACGAATTATAATGGTAAAAAATACTTTATTCGGGTGTTTTAGATAGATAAATAACAAATAAGCTGTAACGTGTGCCTAAAGATTAGATATGTGCTCACATTTTAATCAAAATGCTACAGGTACATAATATATTACTAAAGATGTGTAACTTATCTAATATTTTAAAAACAACCAGCATAATAATTAAAAACATTTCCTTGTCGCCATCTACGACTGTCGATAAACGTTTTGTCACATTACAACGCATTTGAATTGTACGAGTCAGTTCAACCTTGTCGTAGAAAAAACACAAATCGCCATACAGAAGCAACGAGAAACAAGACGCCAAAGTAATTTAGAGATAGCCGCATCGAATACGAGCTGCAATGAGGCGCTTCTAATGAGCTTTGCTCACTGGTTTGCGCCCGGATTTTAGGTTTCTTAATGGGTTATTACTGCTCTAAATTAACTGATTTATATGCATTTCTATGGCATACACAAAATCGTTTGTTGATCCGTTGAAGTCTACTAATAGACATCATGGGACTCTGGCGGTGCAAACTGTGGCATGCTCTGCGAGTGTCTGCCGTCACGTCAAGGCCACCTCAATCTGCTTCTTCAGTGTGTGCCTTAACTACTAGACCCATTTTTATAAAAATTCTCTTGCTAACCTTGTATTCTATTTTGGCATTCCAAAATATTTTAGACTGCAAAAACTTTTCTTTCATTTTTTTTATATTCTCAAATATCGCCCGCATTCCACGCGGCAAAGCCACCTAGTGAATGCATTTGAACTTCAGCGGACGTAAAAGAGTACCCAGTACGTTTGTATTCGTTTGTCAGGCGGAGGAAGCGATTGTGGTTGAGTCGGCAAAGATGCAGTTCAGCGGACGACCTGCGATGGTGAAGTCAGTTGAACCACAGCTGCAGCGGCAAGTGGCGGCAGATAATGCAATACAGGTGAACGACATTGCCGCCAGTCAACAGTCGCACCGAGCTAATAGGTAACACCTTTCTATTTTTTTACCGCCTCTCTATGTTGATGGTAGTATCATTAGTCACCTGTGTCTGTCTGTCTGTTTGTGTGTCTGGAATGTAGGCTTTAACCTATGCATTAACCTATGTATTTCATCTTTGGTGTGCAAATACATGTACGTCTGCAAAAGGTCTTGGTCAAGACCATGTTTTAATTTTAAAGTAAACAATAGCAGAAACTGTCAAACTTCTTAAAGCCCAGACATTTTCTTTATGTCATTTCTCACAACCTACAATAGTGAAGAATTTTAAACGTTGCACGCTGATAGACTATGATATAATGATAGAGGGTTGATGTTCTTCCTATTTTGGGGTGAGGTGGGGGTAAAGCGGACCCACCCACCCTACAAAAAAAATAATCGACACTGTTTACAGCTTAATCTCTGCTGACACCTTTCTTGGTGATGCATACATTACTTGTTGTCAGTAGCCATAATTATTAGACCGCGTCGAATGCATTAGATGCAGACTATTACGAAAGATGATCTCAGCGTCTGTCGGTCTGTAAGTCTGTCAGTCTGTTGCTTCGCTGTGCAAACACAGCTGAACGGATCGAGATCCTGCTTGGGGTGGAGACTCTAAATGACCCAGGGAACATTGTATTAGACGGGAGTCCGGATTTTCCCGAAAGATTCGATGCGTCTTTTGCTAAATTGTTTTGGCTAATTGTTTTGCAGTACTTGCTGTAGTTATTTGATGGTTTGTTGCAGGTTTCTAATCAGTTTCATCGTGGACGCTCGTGGCGCTGCTGTCAGTGCCAGGCGTCGTTCTGGTCTTCGCATCCGTGTGCCACCTGAGGCCGCCTGTATGCCGACACGGATGACCTGCCGCGTCGCTCGGCGTCAGAGAGACGGCAGCCGCCGCCAACCGCAGCTTAACGCCGGTGACGGCCTCGCCACTCACGTGCTTGAGATGGGGCCCGTAGGAGAACAGTTCAGCAAGTGCGTGTCTCTGAGTTACTGCGCTACAGATTCATTTGTAAATTGATTCATTACGGACAACCATTCTGAGAGCTCTCTGACATGCCCAGAGCATGTAGTATTTTTATGACGCACGGCTGATATATTTTTAGCCACCCTGTATGTCGGTGTAAATCGGAAAAAGGCAAATTTGTTTATGACATGGCATTAAAATATCGTGATACGTTCACAACTGCAGACATTCTGGTCTAATAATAATGATGATGGTGATGCTGAGAAACAAGCTGTACCGCAAGCCGATATGCCTCTGCTTCTAACGTAACTGCGATCGTAGATGCACGCACAGATAGACAGACAGAGAGAATCACCGCCGACAGACGGCATGACCTGAATGTATATCTGCCTCCTGTGCCGACAGAGGCGGGTTGAGTCTGCAGAGAGAAGCATTTGTGCGTTGTGTTGTCAGGCCAGTGGCGATAGACGTGCCGCACTACGCGTCTCTACGAGACGTCAGTCGACAGTTGGTCGTCTGGCGAAGTTTCGACGGCGACAAGTGGACACGTCACGATGACGTCATCACGTCACGTGACTCTCCGACTGGCGCCGACGACGACGTCGACCTCGTTCACTCTACCTCCGACCATCTGTCCAGCGGTACGACCGTCGTCGAATAGCTTCTGCAGTAACTTCAATGATAACAAGCGGCCAAAGTAACTTGGCGAAGGCCGCATCTAATCCGTGTGGGAAATCGGGACTCTCGTCGAATACAATGTTTCTTGGGTCCCTAAGTGTATCCATCCCAAGAAGGACCTCGATCCGTGTTTGCACAGCGAAGCCACGTGAAGCCGCGTGACAGATTGACAGACACCCGGAATCATCGATCGCAATAGTCTACATCCCATGTATTCGAGGCGGCCTTATTCTCCAATCTGACGTAATGATAGCTGATCCGCTTCGAGAAACACTCGTGCGGAACTGTGTTTATTTTCTGTCGCAAATCTGATGGCCTATTCTGATTCAAGAAGCGTTATTCTCTATTCACGTTTGATAGTAGTCATAGCTCTATCTCGCTTTCGGAGATATTGGCGTGTGACACACAGGCGGACAGACGGACAGTTGGACGGACAACGCGGACGGTTACTATAGCTGTCCTGAAAAGATTCTATTGTGGGGATAATACATGTACAATTGTACATAGTTTCCGGATGTAATATTCTTGTGTTTTCAAGATGTGGAGAGATCGGTCCAGCTAGTGCATATCGAGACGACCGAGTTGCCGCGTTTCTTCGCCGTTGTTTCTCAACTGAGTCGCCAGGTGTCGGCTGTGTCGGCGGACGGCGGACTGATCTGTACACCTCAGGGAACCAAGGTCTCCTTCCCGCCAGATGCGTGCTGGCGCAGCACCAAAGTCGCCGTCAAAGTCAGTACTTTACGTCAAGTGATTGCTTGTGCGCTATAGATACAGAGTTAGAATATTGAATACTGATGCATTTCCAAAATTTGCAAAGAAAACATACGTCTGATAATTTATTACAGACCTTTAGTGTTGGAATTGTAGATGTTCTTAAACTGATACAAACTGTAAAAGATTTAGAGACTGATTTCACAGAGAGAAAAAAGTCATGCAAACATACAGGAGTAACGGTTACAAACGGTTAGTAGACCTAATGTTTGATTACGAAAAAATGCAATGTTATGCGTCGTTTGTTATCAGTGAATAAATATTTAATTGTTGTGTTTAGTTTTTTGCAAGCTAATTTGTTTTGGCTTTCCATACCGAAATTGGTGTTTATCTGCCACTGTTTCGGTCGCCTAGTTGAAAAAGCAGCAGAGTATAGTCGTGTTATCTGTATTGATGCCTTAGTGTATTGGGTGACTCGGTGGTTAGTTGTGGCTTGCGGCCCGCGAGAGCTTGAGTTCGACGCTTGGCCCCTGCGCTTCCCAGTTGCCCAGTGAAGCGTGACGGTCTGAACAGCTAACAACTGCGATACACGTCACGTAATGGGCAGCCCGTTTACTCACAGTTGTAGTATCTAGGCCAACTCAACGTTCGATTCCTCTGAGGTCGGTAAATGAGGACCAGCTTCGGCTGGGAAGGCAAAGGCAGGTATGGTTCGTTCCATTCGTGGAAAGTGGCAGGCAAAACTATGTGATTCCTTGACAACGCGTGCCACACCTGAGCGCTTCTATGATGGGGTTGGGCCATAAAGAGGTTCTATATCAGGTGTCTTTTATCTTTACCTTTACAGCGCATGTGTGTGTATCACAGTCGGTGAACGTAAAGCCGGAGATTGTGGCAAGCATCGCCGGCGAGAGAGTACTGGCCGTTAGTTCAGTCGTGACGCTCGATCCTCGACGTCGTAAATTCCACCGTCCAATCACCATCTCCGTGCCTCTGTCCAAAGTACCCACCTCACACCACGTCGCCGTCGAGTCAGATTTACGTCTTCTCTGCAGCCTCATAGGTGCTCCACATGTTGCCGTTGCGACTTTTATTATAACTTTTTGCTTCATTTTGTAGCACGATTTGCACAGCAAGGAAATAAAAATGTATAACAAGATTGTTTTATGGTGTGCGTGCTGTTTTTGCTCGTGACCCTGACTTGACCCGCTGACTTTGATATATACATTATGAACTTGAGGTTCCTTTTGTAAGATGTAGCTCCATACAAAAAGTTTAACTTTCTACATCAAGGATTTCAAAAATTATCGTATGACCAACAGACCGTGCAGGTACCAGCAAAAATATATGCCATGGCACGACTCTGGTGGTCCGTAAATTAACACAAAACGTTGTAGTCATAAAAACGTAGGCCTACATATTTAATTGGAATATTGGATGACTAAGGTTGACTAATAGAGCACTCTAACATCGTACATTGTGTGCTGTATTAGTACACCTCTTAATTAGGTTAATCATTGTTTATTCATTTAATCTATTTAACGTGCTGCGATTTATCAGACAATTGTCACACGGATATTATATATTGTCTATTATAATTTGTATCGTAGATGGTCAAAGCGTGGAGTCGTGGGAGGACATTACTGGTACAACTCCGCTGACCGTCTGTGGAAACGTTGTGTCTTTCGTCACCTCTGTATCTGCCAGGTATACGAGTATATGAGACTAAAACAGCTATTCACTGATTTACTTATTGGTAGGAAAATACACCTTGTTGTATTTCAGGAAGTAAGAAAGTATAATGATATTATATAGTATCCTACGCCCGAATGCCAGCTGGGTTTGCTCTACAATGATGTAACCGCCACCAGACTTCAAAACAGCAAATGGGCAAAATTTCGTGAGATCACTTTACGGGTGAACTAATCTTGTTCCGGACTCACTGTCTGGAACTTGCTTTCAGACCAACTCGGAGATCCCGGGTGCACTGAGACCAGTTTCCGACAATCACTGATGACATTCTTCCTTAGACAGTGTTAGCGTGTCCAGCGCATTGAAGGTGCACTAGGCCTATATAAATTCACATTTTACATGTAGGCTACATATACATTTACATGTACCACTTTTGTTGTTCTAAAAAAGTCGACACTATCATTATCTTTAATTGCATTTTTTTTATCTTAAGCAAATAAAATATAGTGTAAGCTGGTCTGTGTGAGTAGTTACGTGTTGCTGGAGTGCCGGTGTGAAGCGAGTCGTGAAGCAGCTTTGATAGCGGCTGAGATCTACGAGGAAGCGACTGCAGTGCCCTACATGACCGCACTGACGGTGTTCGCCCGCCGTCATGGCCCACTCGAGGGACGCATGCAACTGTTCTGCTCGACGACGGACCGACCGGCAGGCAGATCGCTCGAGAAGCGGGACGATTACGTAAAAGTCGCTACTCAACAATACGTCGAGGTAATAACTTGTGGCTTGTGCATATCACTCCGTACCGAGGGCTGAGACAGCAAGAACTCTGGCTATAGTGCCAACATAGCGCTCGTCGTCGGTCGTGGCGCCATCTGGCGAATAAGTTTTTTACGCTGCTACGCGTTATACGCTGCTTTTAGCTGGAGGTACTGTACCTCTGCTAGGTGGCAGTCAAGTCAACTCGCCTCATCCCCAGGTCAGCTCAACCCCAAATTAACTAGCTCCCAAGTGAACTTATTCCTAAACGTTATTGGTGCTGTTAAGGTTAGGGTAATGAGGTTAGGACTTAGTGTTAGTGTCAGAGTTAGATTTGCCGTAGGACCGAGTTGACTTGGGGACGAGGAACGACTTGATTTGTGGACAAGTTGAGTTGACTGGAAACCCCTCTGCTCAGTGCTTGATGCATTTTCGAGGTGAATCTTTAAACTCCACAACTACAAAATTTGGCTTAAGAAACTAGACACATCACTGTATCATAATAATGTGAACTAAGTAAAATCTACGACAAGCCATATATTCGTCTGCCTCGCTAACCATCACAGACATACGCACGCGTGACAGTCAGCACAGTTATGTGTCTTCCGCTCATAGACGCACATACTCATAAAAATGCTCTGTGATTATTATGTCAGGCGCGCGAAGGTAAATCCGTCTACGTGACTCTAACGGGTAACATCGCTGCAGGAGTCCCGTCGCCTCTCGGCCGACTGTCGCTGCCATTTCGCGCGTTCCAGGAGAACCGTCTTCCGTTCTACGTCCGCGTGCTGAACCCCCAGGTGCCGGCCGTCGGACGGCTGATAGTCACGGAGCAGCCACAGCGCACTGGGATGGCGGTGGCGGTCCCGGTCACTGCTTGTCTGGATGTCTATCTGCCAGACATCACTGGAGGAGACGTCGACGCCGAGTCGTCTGAGATCTTCCAGAGAGCAAGCGTTCAGCAGGCCAGCCCAACAGGTGCGCTTTGTTCATTTGATACTGTAACAAAACAGTGAGAAAATGATGCATCGTTACATTGCATGGGAGTTTTTGATGTTAACGGTGTACATATTTTCACTGCCAGTCACAGTATCGTAGGGAACATGTCGGCGAAGCGTTAGCTAAAAGGATTCTGCAGACAAAGCACCATACTTTTAATGTCTACAGCTAATGCTTACATTCAAGATAGAACTGAAATAGTGAATACCGTTAAAATGATAAAAAATGAAACATTGCGAAATAAGCTCACTTCGGTTACATTAGTTCGATTAAAATGAAAAGGAACACTTTAGCCGAAAATTCATAATGTTTTCATCTCTGAGTTTACACTTTTAACTGGGGCGTCTCTGTAGTCTGTTTGACTGAAAGACTTGCGTCGCATGGAGACTCGTCGTTCGACTTTGAATTTGTTTTTGATCAATATGTTGAGCTAAAAATCAGCAAGTATGTCCGCATGTATAGTACATGTATTTGGGGCTTTTGTTTGTCACAGAGGAGCACATTTCGAAGGCAGAGCTACGTCTGACGGACATAGCAGAAGCAGTACAGAAGGACTGGATCCAGTTGGCAGCTCAGCTCGGCGTCCGACCTACCGAGGTCGACGACATCCAGGCAGACTTCGACGCCGACGTGGAGCGAGCGCTCGTGATGCTTCATCTGTGGGTTCAGTCGAGTGACAGGCGGGCGACCGGCAATGACCTTGAGATGGCACTGGATGTCATTGGTCGCGCTGACGTCATCAGACGCTGCATGTACAATGTCAAGGAAGTCACGGACGTCAACGAAAAAGCGGTCGCCAAAGGATATCTCGACAAGAGTACGTCACATCACGATGACTCAGTGGAAACACTTGGGACATGTGCCCACTCATCTTTTATTCTTGACTTTTACTTTTTCTTTTTCTATGCATTCAGAATTGCCATTGTTGTAGAATAGAACGCTGGTCCTCCACTTTTTTTTCGAAAGTCCATGTTGTATGGTGCCAACGGTGTCTGCATTTGTAAAGCTATACTGTTCTTCTAGCACTGTTACACTGTTACTCATAATTTCTCACTCTAAACAATTCGATACAAAACACGGCTTGTTTGCAGACCAGAAAAGGTGCGTGTCTTATTTTGGGGCCATCTTACTTAAGGGTGAAGTTGGAGGACCCAAAAATGTTGGCATGTAACTTTGCATGTTTGTAGATTATGATAGGATGCGCACCCAGTTCATACAGAATTCTGTAACCAATTAAAAACCCATGTGAATTCATCGTTAAACATAGTGCTTTAGCGTTACATTGTAAATTGCCAGAAGGCGCCTGTTGTCTGCTAGAATCACGTCTAACACTGCATTGACATCCGCAGCTCTGCTGAGGACCTTGGTGCTCTGCGCATTGTTTGTCTTATCAAAGATATTAAGTTTATTAGTGTTCTCTGGTAATTGTACTTTTTTATTGCAATAAAGCTGAGTATGACTGACAACAAGCTGAAGCCGATATTCGTTTGCTGGTTGCAGCTTACGATCCATTGAAGGAAGAGATTGGTTCCTGGCGTGAACTTGGTTCTTCTCGCGCCTCTTCATATCGTGAATACGAGTCGTCAGTGGTAAATTAACAGCCACTCCATACTGAGAATAACTGTAGTATTGGTGTATAGGCATAGTATATGTTGTAAATGTATGGTGATGCTATGCTGCGAGCAGATATTGTTTTTCATGGCGACTGTCTGTCTGTGCATCTGACTGTCTGCACAAAATATCCAGCAATATTGATCAGAAATTGATGTAACTGGTTAAGAATATGCCCCATGGTGAACGCTATAAGTGTTCGGAATATAATGACATTTGACCTTGACCTTTAACCTTGAGTGCTATTTTCGTATTTTTAGCTCTGTCTATACCTTTACGAGGGTTGATCAATAAGTAACGAGAAAAACATAT
>Ga0126335_1000941_pt1 | contig 15355 bp, 11 predicted proteins | sample OlaspJWI45metaG_FD_108409 | JGI IMG/M metagenome (GOLD analysis project Ga0126335, IMG submission 108409) | Marine gutless worms symbiont microbial communities from Oahu, Hawaii - Olavius sp. 1 OAHU.JWI-45 metaG | ecosystem: Host-associated > Annelida > Digestive system > Unclassified | place... | reverse complement strand
TACGTACATCTTTACTGTATATTCATCAATAATCGATCAATAAACTGCCAGCTGACGTAGATGTTTGTGTAAAGTAAACGGCTAGTGAGTGTACCGAGTGCCTGTATAAAACATGACTAATGTATAGACATCGATACTAGCTATTAGATAGTCCGACATGCGTGAGTGTGATCGAATGTTCGATGAATGAGTAGCTTAGAACTGATGGCGGCGCTTGGTTGGTCATGCACACCAAGTGGCGTGGAATGATAAAATCAGCAGTGTGCGATGCTCCACGCAATGCGGGCACGAAGTCATTGGCCTACAGGCGTCCATCTTCACGGACGAAGTTTCAGCGTCTGCGAATGATGCAGTCTGTACTACAAGGCGACTTTCGCGAATGCCTTCGTTTACCATTAACGGCAACTGGAAGAAAATGAAACAAAACGAGCAAGATGGCCAAAGTAATTTGACGACGGCTGCACTGAATCTCCTCATCTCCCCTAGCGCAGCAAAGCGGGCAAATTCCCCCCCAACTCCTCTTCCTCTCCTCGTATCAGGATCGAAACCCCCATCAAACACAATGTGTCTGGGGTCCCAAGAGTCTTCCTTCCGCACAGAAACTCGATCCGTTCAGCCGTTCTGTAGGGAAAAGGCGCCAGACTACGGACACACCACGCTACGGGAACATCGGTCGCAATAGTCCGTATCTCAGGCATTCTGTACAGCCTAAAATCAGTAAAATAAAATAACAAGGTATCGTCGCCGATGGAACGAAACGACAGCCGGTCCGCCGCGGAATCGCCCAAAATGGCGGAACTGTACTTCCGGTCGGAAATTTGATAACAGATTCTCAATCATGAACCCCGATTTCCTATTCGCGTTTAATAGTAACCATAGCTGTATCTCGCCGACTTTCGGATATACATGTAGCGTGTGACACACAGACGGACAGACAGCGCGATACTATAGCTATTCTCCATTCTGGCGTGGGCCAGCTACTAACCGTCAAGAACCGTCAAATCACAATCCCCGATATTTGTCACAAATCGTAGAATCTGCGGCTACCCACATCGTCACACGATGCCGCCGCCGACTTGTCTGCGATAATGTCCGATACACGATTCGGTGCTGCAGCGTGCAGACCCGCGGAGCGCTCCATGCTACAGAGAGAATCGCGTGGTGCTAGTTACGTTGTCGGTGTGCGTCGCGCGATTGACCTAACTCGATATCTACTCGCCCTACTGCACAGCGCGCTCGCTCCACGGCTTGACGACATGTAGTAGTACCGCGCAATCGCCATATCCGACGACTTCCGGTTCCGGTTTGGCAGCTGGTCTTCGACACATCGTATTTATGGCGTCATCAGCCGAATTCCGGAGCTGCGGTAATCGCCGGTGCAGGCCAGTATTGTGGTTTTATTCTGTATGTTGCAGCTGTGTGGTGATGTCGGCCGGATGGCAGGCGCCGTGAAACGGTCGGCGGTGACGAGGAGAGCGACGATGTCGGTAATGGTGGCGGCAGCCGTCTGGACTCTGTCTCTGTGCTGGCTACACGCCGTTGTGGTCGTCTATGCTGTATCTGAACACGATGAAGGTTAGTCAGTTGTCTGTTTTAATTTCTTTCATTGGAACTATCCCTGTTTCCGCTACTTCACGAGTACAGTTGATTAGTGTGAATAGGCATATATAATTATGCAGACTGCAGACGCTGGTGCATCACGCCGCTTTCGACAAGTTCTAGATCCGAAACGACGCGTGTTTTGCGGCGCCGCTCGTGCAATACAATTCAAAATCTCATGCGTTACGAAGCAGTCTATAGATAGACCTGTTGTAGAGGTGCATGTCCTATTTGTGGCTGTATATTTGCGCACGTATTGTAATGCTGTTGTGCTGTTCTTGAAGAGATATTTCAGTACTATTCATACGTACGATTACATTGTGCAACTGTAGCTCTGTACTAATTTTACTCCTTGATTACATAAAACTCATAAAACTGTGTACTATTTGATAAACAAATTGTTATAAAGTTTAGATGCCGCAAGGCTTTTCTTCATTGTGTCGCATTCAGTGTTTTTGGAGCCTAATATTAATATTGCTGATCGAAACGTCGTCATTCTGATTAAGTCTTTGCCGATTGCGACATGCGAAGCAGGAAAATGAAACGAGAGCGGAAAAATCTATTCGCTGCATTATCGGGCTGCATATATTCAATATTTGACCGGGTGGCGCGCGGGGCGCGTCTCTATTGCAAACAGTTGTGTCTGTCGTCCGTCTGTCCGTCCGTCTGTCTGTCTGTGGTCGAGTGGTCAGTAGCACGAGCACGCCGCTGGACGCAGCTGCGTTCTGTGCGCTCCATTCATTTGTCGCCGTCCGGCGACACAAAATGCCCGCTGATAGTGTCGGCACATTTCGGTTCATTCCTTTGATCTCTCTGTTACGACAAATTGGTTCTCCGCTGACAGGGCTCCCGCACTTTGCCGTCGACTTGACCGTTGTTAACTGACGTTACTCATTACTCTGAAAATTATTGATTGGTGTTGACTTCGTCGCATGCATTTCGCGTCAAAACCTACAGCGTCAGGGAATACTCTTCTCTTCAATAGACATCAGCTGAACTTTGGTGACTGTTTGGGCTTGGAGGTTAAGTGGAAAGATTATCAGAACTGTTCTGTGTTGTACGATGTACCACAATCGTCGGCAGTCATAGCTGTAGGGCCTACAGTGTACGGTTATATGATCACTTCTTGTATACTTCATTGTTGGTCAAGGTTATGTTTTTTGTGTTTCTCATCAACGAGATGCCTGATGTTTTCAGATTATTTTTGTGTTTGGTGCATTTTTCTCACATGGTTGTCAGTTTCGTTAACAACACCAGTTGATTGCCCGGAAAGACGCATCTCCGGAGTGACAATTATCATTTGACAAGTTGAGACGTAAAACTGTATTTATTTATCTACTTACTTACTTAGTCACCTAGTACCGCGTGGTGGCCGGCGGTGACAGCAGGTGCGTTGGACGTCAGACCACTTACAGTGGGATTTTGCCCCTTCCATCAGTGGTCTGCAGTCATCGGTGATCCCGCAAACGGGTTGCGGATTACCAACTAGCATTTTTCATTGCCAGTTAACCTAAGTCAGAATTGGTACGTTTCAAATTCACTTTTTAGAATGCGACTTTGCAATATTACATTTGGCGCAGAACACGATTGTCGAAGGTAAGCTGTAAATGTGCGGATTATTGCAACCGATGTTCACGTGGCGTGTATGTGTGTCCGTCTGTGTGTCCGTCTGTCTATAACGCGAATGTTCCCAGCAAAAACGGCTGAACGGATCGACGTCCTGTTTGCGGTGGAGACTCCTGGAGGCCCAAGGAACATTGCATTAAGTGGAGGTCCCTCTACGGAGGAGGAAGGGGAGTGGGGGATATTGCCCATTGTACTGCATATATTTACGGTTGATCCGACTAATTTGCATTGGCTAGGTGGCGGCACATTCGATGCAGCTATCGCTACATTACTGTAGCCACTTGTTACCTTTACTTCACGTGAGATGACGTTGAAACAGAGCTTGGTCGACACTGCGTGTTTTACGTCGCCCCACTGCAGTAGGCCAACCGCGATGTAAGCTGCCTACCTGGCTGCGTGGCATAGTGGTTAACGGCGTTGATTTCATTAACAAAGTTAACCGACATCGGACCCGGTTAGTTCTGAGATGGGTGACCGTCTTCGGACGGCTAAACCATCTAGGTATGTAACCAGTCAACTAGGTCGACTCAGCCTTCCATCCGTCCGGGGTCAGTAAAATGAGGATTGAGGACCAGCTGCGACTGGAAAGGCAAAGGCATGGGTAATATTCGCAGATAAACGTGTGGGTGTGCAGGTAAAACTGTATGTGATCCCTTACAACGCGCGCCATAACTCAGCGTTTCTCAGTGGGTTTGCATGTCAGAGGCGCTATAACAACTGTCCGCGTCTTTACCTTTGCCTTTACATCACAGTGCATGGTGAGCTATACTCTCTCACCGACAGTATATCGTGTGGGGCGAGTCCACTCGCAGCCGTCTCACGGTACGCGCATGCGCGACACGTCGTTATTGCCGGTCTGTAATCCGGCGCCGACACACATGGTGCCCACCCGACCTGACCGACCCACACTTTGTTCGCAGCTGGCCGTAATGAATGCTTATTCAGACGACATCGGATAAGAATGTGGTCTTAGCGACTGCGCGATCACGTACACTGCTGTGCCTGATCGGCTGTCTTTATAGTTTACGGACTTCTCATGCATATACGAAAAACCTTTCAAACCACATACAGCTAGGCCTGTACCGCTGACACAATCCATTTAGTGCTACCTGCATCTATCGTTACTTACTACTTCCGGTCTCGCTGATCGATAATCAGATATGCTTATCTCTTGTGTTAAATGTCATGACACAATGTTCGCTGTGTTCGACTCCCGGAAAGCCACATGAACAGAATTTTGCACAAATCAAGGTGCATTAGATGGAGCTCATCCCACTGACACTTTGAGCTGGAACTGCCAAACGAAGGAAACTTGTAATGTAAAGGTCACTGATTGCGGAATAAAACTCAATCTTTGGGTGTCCTAGAGAGTCTGCAATCTTTGCAGTCTTACATTCGGCGCTTGGCGTTTGCTCGAGTGTCGCGTATTACCCATATACGTTCTCGTCGCGATCTGCGTATGCGGCTACTGACCCATACCGACAGACTACAGTACCCTGGCACCGATATTTCTCACGACCGGCGCACCCCTAGTCACCCTGTTTGTCCGATCGATGTTCTGCCGCCGCCGCAGCCGCCCCAGCCGCCTTCGGTCTTTCTGGCAGCGACGATGATGGTGGCTGGCTGGCCGCGTTGCATGGCGCCGTCGTAACAAATGACTGAAAATTGCTTCGTGCACTCGCGGTGATTGATTCTACACGCGGGCCGGCGGACGGGCCGGCTGTCCCGGTCAGGCATCGCGGACTACCAACTCCAACGGCCGCATGACGTTCACTCTGCCAGCCAGCCCTTCGTGGCCAGTGAACCGTTCGTTATAAGGCTATGCATGAAATAAGCGGCGCACTGAAGGTGTACGGTGTACCCATGTGACCTGGTTTCTCCTTGCTGTGCGAAATGTGATAAAACTCACGGATGACTGCATTAAAACGACGATGACATTTCTTATAGGCCTAGGGCTTGCTTGAACCAGTTTCTATTTCTTCTATTTGTTGGTGAAATATTACGACAATGTTTGCCGGCAAAACTAACTTCTGTCCATTCCTTAAATATCATGGCACTGCACAGCGAGACTTCAACAAGAAACATTTCACTTTTTGAAAGAAAACCTCACTGACAAGCTCGTTTAATGAGAGTCCGCATCACGCCCAGCCTGGAGATTTTTGCAGTCAAACGCTGCTAAGCTTAAATGCGTCAATTGACGAACAAATGAATGACAAGAGTGACGGTGGTAGTGGCGACCAGCGCAGCAGCGCCTAACGGTAAGCGAACTTTCGCCCCCTGACAATCTCCCCCTACCGGATATTTCCCCAAGGAGAAACACTGTCCGGACATCTGCGCCGTATACCAGAACTGGCAAGTTGGGGTCAGCGTTGGTGTTAGATGCAAGAATCATGAGAGGCGCAGATGCTCGGGGCGTTTGCAAAAGTGAGTAAAGTCCATCGCGAGTCACGTGGCCCAATGGGCGGCGTTGATCTCCGTTTTACTAGCCCGCAGCCAGACACCAGCTTACACTGCGAAACCACGTATACGGGGCTAGTGCATCGCGTGGTGTGTCTGTTTACTTCCCAGCCGTCAGGCCAGTACCAATTATTATGCTGTTCGGCGACAGAGGCACATAGGTGTAAGTAACTTGCCCAAAGTTACTACGCATCGGTAGTACCCGGCCAAGACTCAAACCCGCGACCTACTGATAAAAGATCCGACGCTGTACCGGGTGAGCCACCACACCGGGGCGTTTGTTCTCGGCGGTTAATGTTCCTTTGACGAGGGCCGACTGTCGTGGATGTGAGCGTCAGATATCGTCAATGTCACGGTGCTGTGGCCACGTCAAGCCAGTCTTTCTGTCTGTCTGTGTGTGGTGTGACGTCCTATTGATCCGACCGATGTGACAATGAGATCGTTCGTTCGTTTGTTGGTTGTCGCGACGAGTCTCCGTCATCGATCGTTCCGTTCCGCCCCGCGACTCGCTGTCTTACTCATAGATGCAGATGTGCGCCCACAAACGCAGACAGTCAACGACCTACCACTGAGCGTCCGTTTTCTCCTCCCGACCTCATCTCTCATCCCGCGGCAGATTCATGCACCACAAGTAGGCATACGAGTTCAGATGTATCTCGGCATCTACAACAGCGTACAAAACTCCTTCTACCCTCGAACAATTCAACAATGGAAGTTATGGAACTACACTGACCAAAAAACCGCCACGCAGGCGACTATCGTCAGCAACTGTTTCAAGAGTTGCGTGCCTTAAGTCGTCGTAGCTTTTGATTTTCGTGGCTACTATTAAACGACATTCACTCGCAGCCACGATGAGGCTACTGTTTGGCATTGTTCGCTCCACGCCGGATCTCAATGTCTGTGGCCCACAGTTATCACTCACAATACTGTCGCTCAACAGCTAACTATGTATGCAGCCTGTTGCCCTGTTATCATGATACAGTGGAACGGTTCGTACAGTACTGCTGGTGGTCTTTCTCGTCGACAAAGTCTGCACTGTGTCGCCAGTGACATCATCACATCGTTGTCGGTGGTCGTGGCGCGTCAGCGGACTGGAGCATGTTGTGCAAGTGACATGCCGCAAGCGCGTGCGCATGCAGTCCGCCTATCTGTCTGTCCGTCTGCTCTATTATGTCATACATAATACAGTCAGTCCGATGCGCGCCGTGTGAACGATGTGATTCATCCAATGCTTTGCTATAGCTGCTGCCGCTGCTGCTACCGGTGGTGCTATGATACCCCACTGAATGATGTACAATGACGGCGCCATATTGACGCCGGCCTGCAGTCCCCCCCTCCGACAACGACTATGTCATTCTGTAAGCGACGGCGGCGCTATAGGCGATCTGTCCAGCTGACAATAAGTCCCTGATCGATGTCCATGCTGGCACCTATAAGCTTCTACACGCGCTGTGTCTTTAGCGGGAAACCGGCATAATGAACATGTAAGCTACGACGACTACGGCTTGTAGATCACTTGTCTGCGTTGGAAAATTGGCGCAATGTTGACTGTCGGTGTAGTATTGGTGGTCTGATAGTCTAGTGGTCGGCAAGTAAATGAAATAGTGTAATAAAAACCATAATCTTTTGATGGCAGTTAGTGGCAAATTATAGTTATCGCCGTTTAATGAACCGACGGTAACTATTGCATGTACATAACCGGCGCACGACATATATGTACAACAGTAGACAGATTGCATTGGTTCAGATAAAGTTCTAAACTAAACGTCTTTGCGTGTTTGTTCTGCTGTCGCCATTCGTAACGGACTGTATCTGTTTGCAGCAGCGCAGTCACTGATCGAACGTGCACATTAGCCAAATAAAATCTATAATTTATACCGCCGACGCAGCGATCTAGAACGACGGCGATTGTGCGGAAGCTAATTACGCGCTGCAGAGTGGCCTGCGGCAACGGCTGCAGTACAGACACATGCAGATCAAACGATTCCGTAAAATGACGCATCTTATAGCGCATCGCCAACTCACATGATGATGTTTGCGTTACTGCTGCTTTTGCGGTTGTATTGATGTACTGTTCATATGTTGTTAGCTGGCCCGCCACAAGGAGAGCCAGCTATTGCAACAACACGCGTTGTCCGTCCGTCCGTCTGTCTGTCTGTCCGTGTATCACACGCAAGTATCTCCAAAAATTAACGAGATGGCGTTGTGGTTACTATTAAACAGGAATAGGAAATCGGGCTTACAGATTCAGAATCTGCCGTCAGATTTTGGATTCGAAGTACAGTTTCGCCATTTTTGGCCTTCCCCGCGGCTGGCCAGCTACTGTTTTGTCCAAACGTGTACTATACGTTGTGTAGTTAATCAGTGGTTTGTGATTGACATTTGGCGGACAGGTATCAACGTGACACATTACCGGTACATCCAGTACCAGCCGCGTAAGTTCCTTTGCCGCACATGCACACCTTTATATCCACTTTTATTCCTGTCACTGTCACACTGCTTTCTGACAGGCGTTTTGTTTTATGCGACCCTCCCAAGGGGTCCTCGTTGACTACTACAATCTGTCTCTGTCTATCTGCCGACATCTGAAGAAAATATATCATGGAGCCTCTGTTGTGGTGGCCTGGTTTGGCTACTGTGGATTCATGTAAATTAGCGCCATCTAGTAGTAGCAACTTTCATTCGACATTTTAAATGCGATGTTCACAGAATGCATCACAAGTGACAACTTGCTTGGAGGGCCGCATATTATGCTGGTTTCTCTTTTTGATCACGATGTCAACAGTTTCATTCCAGTTTCACTTTTTGTATCAGTTTTTGCTTTTGTTCGTCTCAGTGAAATCTTTTTAGCCATTTTCCTCGAAATAATTTAGTTTAGTACGCCCAATAATGTCGGATCAAGCGACTCTTCGCAAAGCCGTCATAAATTAACAATGTTGATTTTGTGCAATTATGGTACTGGATTAATTTCGATAATCATATGACATGTTAAAACTATACATCAGTAGGCCTATCCCTGTGTTGGAAAGCCGCTCGTTCAGTGGATGCAGCGCATAAGCATTGCGGTAATTTTTTTGTGAATCTCTGTAATGTTTAATACGTATTTATGTTTTTACTGACCGGTGCCTTGCGCATGACGTCACGGTAGTCTGCGAAGGCAGTGACTGAATGATCGGGCACCGGTAAGTAACAGATTAGCAGTGGTAACAATGGTAATATGATGACAATTTTTGAAATAACGTCCGCTGGTTGTGGCCGTTCTGATCTACAAGGCAGTGAATCGCTTGTCACCGCAGTATCTCGCAGACAGCTGCTAACTTACGACTACAGTTGGCCGCCGACGACGACTTCGCTACGAGCGACGTCCGCACAACTCGGCGGTCGATTCTTCGCTGTTGCTGGACCGCGTCGTTGGAAAAACCTACAAACCGTATACACTTAGTGCCACTTACGTGATTCCGAACGTTGGTTGCTAAAAACGCACCTGTTTGCCAGGGATCGCGGCGCCTAGTGACTGTTGCTTCTAGAGCGCCTAGAAAACTAAACGCGCTTGCTTTACAGGTTTATCGACGTTAATCGAGCCGCTGGCGACACCTTTGATGACGCCATAGCAAAGGATGTAGAGTCGGAGTCGGGCAAAAATCAAAACTTCACATCCCTGGTGACATCATCGTGATCACGTGACCTCAGGTGCCTCTGTATGTATTGTATTTCAGATGCGCCGCGAATCACGCAGCCACCCCGCGATCAGAAAGTCGTCGACAACGGAATCGCGACGTTTATCTGCCTGGCGACTGGAAACCCGACCCCAGACGTCTATTTCCGGCGTGCGGGTGGCCGCCGCATCACAACCCGACACCGTCATGACCGCTACTCGGTCATATCGACCTCACACGGCGCCGTGCTACGCATCAACCCGGTCAGTGCCCGGCGCGACGACGGACTCATTGACTGCGTAGCGGAGAACGGGCTCGGTGACGCGGCGACTGCCTCGGCAACACTTCAGGTCTACGCCGAGGGACGTGGTGCGCTTTATACCAGCTATTCTTCTCTGATCTAATGCGTATATATACTCAGTGCGGTGCCAACAGCAAATGCACAAGAAGCCAAAGTAACTTGGCGAAGGCCGCATCGAGCCCCATCCCCTTGCTGTAGGGGGATCAATGTGCCCGGGTCTCCGTGTGTCTCCAGACCTCGATCCGTTCAGCCGTTTTAGCACATCGCAGCCGCATCCCAATCACATCACGCTACGAGATCATCAGTCGCAATATGCCGCAAGCTGAAACGTCTCCCGCGTAACAGAGGTTCCGTTATAATCTCTCCCTACCAGCGTACTGATTAGGAAATAATCATTAATCTTTGACTAACGCGTCAGGTTTAGCAAGTCGCTCGCCCAGTATCGCCAACTGAATTGTATTACGTTGAAATTATTTAATGTAGAAAAAAACTGCTAAACAGCCGCAGCGCAGTGTGTGATCAGTCGCGATCAGTTATAGGTGCAGTATGTGAACGAGAAAACGGATGAGGTTGGAGACGTTTGCGGAAGACGGCGAGCGTCAGTGCTGGGGTGGTGTCATCTCGTGGGCTGTTCCACAGGCTACTACAGGATACAGAAAATGCTTGATCATCTACAGTCGTAAGACGAATGCGACAAATGGCGACGACGGCCGGAAACAGCGATATTTCCATCTGTAAAAGTAAAAAAAATCACTCCGTCGACGTTAAACGGACACACACAAAATTTTATAAGCACGAGCTTTTACAGGATACGACAATACGATGACCTGCGCCAGAAACTACCCCGTTGTCTAAGTAGTTCAAATGTTTATTTGCCATATGCTTACACTGGTAGAACCCAATAAAAAATGCTGTAACTTGTATTAAGAGGCATTCGTGTTAGGTCAGTGACTCTTCATTGTACTTGCTCTATACTATCAACCGGTTGCAATGTTGCTTCGGCTCAGCTAAAACACTGCAACTGTAATGAAAAATAAATAGGAGCCTACAGCTTAATGACTCGCAGTTGACTATAGCATTGATAGGCCTAGTCAATAAAAATTGTAAATTAACTATAACTAACATAGTAACATAGGCCGTCATAGTACCATAAGTCAAATAGGTTAAGTTTTTTATAACTGAGAAAGTTTGGCATTGGCAAAACGGACTTAATGAAAGCTTGCAAATGAGTGAGTTTTCTGGTGAACCAGAAATGTTAAGTTTTATTTGCTTTTATGTATTTTGTTCGTTATTTTGGAAATCTGTGTGACAAACTTCTGATAACTATGTCACTCGCACGCAGTTATGATCGTGTTTTGTGTGACATGACCAGTCAAATAACTGCAACTAGAACTGAAAATCGACACTGAAGTAACAGTAGCCGCGACGTTGCGTTTGCGCTACTGCAGTTCGTCATTACAGAAGCAAATTGGAACTCGAAGCTGACCCCGAGTGGCTACGAGTCGCGCATGCAGTGAGTACAACGGGTCGGGTCGGTCGGTCGGCGCCGGGTCTCATGTAATATTAAACGATTGCAGTTAAGTGTCCTAATTGCACAGTGTAGCCGCCGGTCGCCGTGGGCGTCCTCTATGAACACCTATCACCGCACCGTGGCGCCTGATGCAAAAATTATCAGCCGTGTATGTAAGCCATCGCCTCGAAGCCACTGGCTGTGGGCGCGTTTTCAGCGTTTTCCGCAGTTTCGATCAACGGTATGCTAAGAGTTGGTCAATTTTATGAAACAGAGCTGAACGTGGACCGACCAAGTCTTGCAAACTAAAACGATTCGGTCATAGTCCGTGAGCCAGATAACTTTCCGGTACCACTCGGGGGATCTCTCACCCCTATGTTTTTAAAGGTCTGTCTATGAACATTATGAAAATGCCTGGTAGACCTGATATCACAAAATAGGTGAGTTGGGAAAGTGAAACTACCTTTCGATAACCTATAGTCTAAGTAATAACTGTACCAAAAATTATTACAATCGGACGCCTACTCTTAATTCAAGTTATCGTCGAAGACGTAGTCACATGGATTTTTTTGAGACAGTGTAGAATACTATTCTGAGTCTTCAATCCACCGAGATATTCAGATATTAATTTGTCCTACCCCATTATTTTGCTGTAAATGCGACTCCCGACATCGTGACGAAAACTGTTAATTTTAGACATAAAGCTGCTCATCTGAGAGGTCTGCTAGTTATTTACTTAATTAACACACCGGTACACTGACCTTTCAAAAAAGTATAGGGGCGAGAGGTCCCCCCAGTGGTACCCATTGGCAAATTTTAGGGGCCTGGCTCTGGGAGTGTCATGCATCATGTAATTCGCAAAAGTAAGTAAGTAAGTAATCTTTATTGCACAAACGACAGACGCATTTGCGTTACAATACAAGAAAGCGCAAACGTTTAATAATAATCGAACCATTGTAGACATACAGTGCTGTAACGTTATGCCAGAAACAAGGTGTCAAACAGATAGTACTGGCAATGACTGGCTTTCGTCATTGGTGGACAGTATGAGCTCAAGCTGTTGAAGCTACTTTAAGCAAAGCTCCTCCGGTTGAAGGATAGAGATAGTCACAGTATAATTATTATAACATATGCAAGTATTGTACGTGCAATAAAAATATGGCTGATACTGACAGTCACCGTAGTTTACTTGCAGCAGTGATAGACATTAGAACAAAAAAAGCTATTGAGCTTAAAAGTCCAAAATCAGCCCAAAATCCATAAGGTTTCCTACGCTCGTCAAATCAGAATGGTGCCCGAACGTAATAAGAAGACACATCATAGAAATGCGAAAGCAGAACTGCATTCTGCTGATGCATGTTCCTAATTCTTTTTGCCAACGAGGCTGCATGGATAAACAAGAGGAGTAAACTTTCCAGACTTTGAAACAAATGCGGCTCTGTTAAAACAGCTGCAAGATGTCGTTAACACTGCTTAGAAGAGGGGGTGATGATATGTTAGGAGCTCATGCCCTTTTCCCGCCGATAATAGCGACCGATGCCGTCTGAATCGAGCTATTAGAAAGTGACAGACGACAAGCCGTTAGACGCTCTGCCGCAACTGTGCAGCAATGCAGAGAAAAAGGCTGCCATATCCGACATCGTGCTGATGCAATAGAGGGGACACGCATGGCATTCGTTTGACAATATTCGTCGTCCGTGTTGCTTCTTTATGGTTCACCGTTCCGTAGGAGAGCAATATCATTATCAGTGTCTATGGATCTTGTTTGCCGATATCTACGTGCGAAGTCTGATAGAGTTGGCATTGCATGCTCTATTGTAGTCGGACATGTACCAGCAAGATATGTTGTGCAATATTATATTTTATTCTTTAATTTGCTCGACAGAAGTTAAAACACATCGAGACATTAAAAGTCCACGTGACACTGTTACGATTTAGTACAGTTGTGCATTAAAATAAAATGACAACAGCAAAGCAATAAACAGAACAATCGTATTGTATTTGTATGTAGGCCTATGTCGATTATTATATAGGCCTATTTTTATTTTTAAAAATGCGCTGCACGTTCACTCAAACATGGAATAGAAATTCTGCTATAATGGACCTATAACCACTGTAAGTCTGTCACAGACCAAGCATGAATAACACTTTCAGTGTATAGGCCTACAGTTGAAAAATTCATGTAACTAAGTCATCAGAAAGTCTCAGTCATCGTTTATTTCTGTAACAGCAGGAAGTTGTAAGTTAAACAAGCCGTCGTGTAACTTGTTTTCAAGCACATCTGTCATCTACTGGAGACTTACACGAGTGCGCATTAATTAGCGAACTAGAAACCGCAATAAATTTCTTATCCCAAAAACTAGCGATCTCGAGGATCGACACTTTATCATTAGATCCCTCTATAAAGACTTATACTGATGCGATCTTACAAATCAAACTTATATGTCGATACATTTGTCACCATAGCATTTTATTGTATCGATATGTGTATGAACTTTGTACACAGTTGCGTTTGACAACAGTACTGTTTTTAAAGAATAAAAGATGAGATGAGACGAGAAACTGTAGTAAGATCACACTCATAATTATCAGATTGACCAATCATCGTTCTTTGTCAAAATGCTAGTTCAGTTTATACTATATCAAATGGTGAAGTTTGTAACTATTACGTAAGTAAGTAAGTAAGTAAGTAAGTAAGTAACAAAAACGACTGACAGGTCCGGAATGTGACTTCACAGACACAGCAGGACAATGGATTGAGGGGAAGCAGTGCCTGAAAAGATGAGTCTTGAGGCAACTGCGAAAAGTCATCAGGCGCTGAAGTGTATACAGTAAAACGAAACGAACAGTATCGCCTAATATCGCTATTGACACAGCTCTATTCTGTGCGTCAATCCACAGCGGCGTCGTCATAACAGACACATTAGGCTATATAGACATGTTCATCCGCTGGACGCCACGCTCGCTAGTTGCTGCCACTGTCAGCAGCAGCAGCAGCAGCAGCAGCAGCTAATGCTCTGTTGATTGTTCTGTCCGTCGACGCCTGTGCCGCAGCGACAACCATTAACGCACGGTCGGGCGCTAGGCTTACCTTTTTTGCCGACCTGGCCCCCATCCGTCCCTTCCCACTCTCGCTGTTTACCTCGTGACCCAGGATGCTAGCGTTGCTGTTGCGGTGATATTGTCACAAAGCCGGTCAATATATCTCACTGTCACGTTGGATTCAGCGACTGTCCACGCTTGTCGTTAACTCTTTGGAACCAGTACCAACTGTCACAATGTGACACAGCTGAAGGCGCTGTGACAGTAGGCCTACTTAGATTACGACGGCTGTCGTTTGCATTTCGCACAGCTATCGGCTTCAAGGTATTGTTCGTATACCGGCTAAAGATACCGCCATAGGTTACAGCTTTTGTTTGGCCGTACAGTGTTAGAGAGGACAAGAGTGTAAAATACGAAATACGAACGGGAGAAAGAAAAGAAAAGGGAACAGCATGGGAAATTGTAACTTTTAAATAAAACTTTTCTCTAAACCGGTTAACTGTTGAGTTGCGCTGGCAAACAAGCTTCTAACAGATCTCACTTCAAAGTAAATCCTCTTCGATGAAAAAAACGACGAGTTGGTTTGCCCGATGATGAAACAGAACTAAAGGAGATCGCTCGTGCAAATCCATCACGTTCTAGCATAGAACCAGTAGATTGGGCTTGTTGATTGGGCAAACAAACAAGCTGTAATGTGGTGGAGCTGTGATCGATAGAGATTAGAGACAATGTCACAGTGTCTCAGCAGCCTGTAGTCATGTAGTACCGCTATTGTCTTGGAATACTGTTCGCACGGCGATCCATACAGCACGCCGTTGCGCTTCTAGCGTTTTCCTTTGGGGGAGGGGCAACAGACCGGCGTCCAAAGAGAACTCATATTACGATACGATGTTTTGCCATGCACGTCGTCATTAAATCAGACAAATGGAAAAGGCAAGATTTTCCAGCAACAATAATTATACGTATACAACATTTCTCTTACTTCAATATTTCAGTTATTATTTATCTGTAATGTTTCATGTAGGATTGGCAATTACAATTACACAAGGCCCGTTGATACATTTTCAGACTACGATGTGATATGTAACGCACACTGAACAGTGAACGCTTCATCTGGGGAGAGGCATTGGGGACCAGACTCCGTGGCCCCCACCCCATAGATGC
>Ga0126335_1000940_pt1 | contig 15359 bp, 9 predicted proteins | sample OlaspJWI45metaG_FD_108409 | JGI IMG/M metagenome (GOLD analysis project Ga0126335, IMG submission 108409) | Marine gutless worms symbiont microbial communities from Oahu, Hawaii - Olavius sp. 1 OAHU.JWI-45 metaG | ecosystem: Host-associated > Annelida > Digestive system > Unclassified | place... | reverse complement strand
GGATAGGGTGCGTAGTGTGTACACAAAAGCAACTCGTAACGAGTGCGAGGCAAAAATATTGGGGGAAATTTGTTGATATTCCAGATTTGCGTTTGGGACCCCAAAGATTGGCGTTTGGGACCCTCAGGGGGTCCCGGGACCCCAGGTTAAGAACCACTGTGTTACACGGCTGTGGCTATTTTGCAATTCCGGAGTCGGAATCTGCCTTTTTCAGGGCGACTCCGGTCTGGGCCATGCAGAACACCCGACTCAGACTCCACACCCCTGCTGTCATCTCTCATTAATTTGTCGATTGCTGTGGTCTGAAACTACTGTTGTCCATGTCCATGTCTTGTGCAGGAATAAAGAAACACGACATTTGCAGTGTTGTATAAGGTGATCACACAGCGCATTTTGCTTTTCTTCGTACATGCGCCTATTCTGCACATTTATTATAAGTTCACTGCATACAGTTCTGTTGATAGAAAGTGCATCTTAATTACAAAACAAATACTCACAAACTGGCTCAACATTTAATAACACAGTCGAGTGCAGTACTGTACGTATAGTCATGTATAGCGATTCACCCTTTCCTCGGGCACTTTTGTCCCTACTCGACCACGTCCGATACACTTTTATACACACCTGCTGTAGGTGTATGCTAAATTGCTAGTTCGAAATGTACACGTATAATAGCGAATTATTTTTAACGACTACAATTGGTTTTCGTTTTTGTTGTTTGTTTATTTTGCGCTGTTTGCAGTCGACCCTGATACTTCAATTTCAGTTTCAATTTATCATTCAATTACTTCTAGCTGCTTTCTTCTAATATTAGTTTAGCAGTGTTCATTCGATCGAATAGTGGATTTTCGAGAACAGTTAACAACCATTGCGGTTGCTTTGCTTCATCGTATAAGACCGTATCGGCTCCGATGCTTGATATGCACTGTAGTCTGTTGGCCGTAAACCATAGCCACACGGTTCCATGTAATTGCACCAGACTCTGGGTGCGCAGCTGCTGCAGCCGGAACAGCATGCATTTCCATGCAGCTTCAAAATGTTGATATGGACATGCACTTTGCCTCCACTCGCAGTTAGTTGGTTGCAGACTGTCTGCGTTACACTGACAAGTCGTACGATGCGTGATGATTCTGGCCCATAACGTCTGGTTTATCAACTTCCTGATCACGACTGAGCCGGATGTTTTGATGTCTATTATCTGGCAGTAACAGTCGCTGGACTTCGTGAATCAGGAAGATACATTTCAATGGGTCACTGAGTTCATTCAGAGGGAACTGTGCAAATAGGCGCAAACTCCAAGGGGGCACGTGGGCACGTTCCCCCAATGGAATTATTGGGGGCAAGCCCCCTCCCCCGATAAATGACCGATTGGTGAACGGTTTTCGTCGGGATTACCCTGAAACGCTCTCATTTTAAGGAGAATTTCACAACCAGTACGCCAAAATGTACTTTTTCGATGCAAAAAAAATTCAAAAATTTTCTGGGGAGTGGGTACAGCCTCTCGACTTTGCCCCGAATCCGCAATAACACAACCTATGTAACCAAGTAAGTAAGTAATCTTTATTAAGACGCGACATACGCACACGTCACCAATACAGTCGCACAGTAATATACATGACAAGAAAATGAGAACACAAACATAAAAGCAATACAAACAATAAAACGTGATACGAGCTGTATAATCCCAGTCCTATTTCATTGAATGTGTTCGTGCAAAGATCGAACAATGAACGATTTTTATGCAAATCAGTATAATATTCAGTACCGGTAACTGAAAAGGATAACAACGCAAACGCAAATCAGTTCTACAATACGGCGGGAGCAGATGATAAAGAAACTTTTTAAAGAGTTCATAATCCGAACGGTCTATCAGATCATAATTGGTCATAATACAACCTATGTAACCAAATCGCTTGAGGCTCTTGAAAAAGCAATTGATTCTATTTCTTAATTCCACATTTAAGAAACCTTCTCAGGCTGGGAGAGCGTACAGAATACGTGAAATAATCATGGAACATGTGATAACTGACAACTGCTGTTGAGGTGAGGCATTCCCTCATGATTTAGCAGCTTCATCAGATACATTTAGTTTACACCATGCGTCTATTAGTATCTGCCTTACAGAAGTCATCCGTTATACTACCGTGCATTTCTATTTAGCTAATTGTAATGGATTAACTTGTGGCGATCGCTGGACTCTGTGATGCGCTTCAGTGTTGAAGGAAAGTTGGAAACTGAGTATTTTAAGTGAAACGTGCACTGGCACGTATCCATGGCCATGTGTCTATAGTCTACAGTAGCTAAAGGCTACACAAACCGAGATCGGTTCCGCAAGGCACGCTTCTGATACGAGCGCGGATTTAACAGCAACACTTTTTTTCGAGTAGCCGAGTTCTCGAGCTGTTTACGATTTGTCGAGTCGACTCGGGTGCGCCAGTCGGCGTCATGGTTAGTGTCCTGGCGGCCAGGCTATCATCAAACATTACGTCATTGCTGGCGCTCAGGGGCAACCCAGTGGGCAAACGTTGATCGGTGGCCCTGGAGGGCACTTGGGCAGGGCAGGGCAGGGCAGGGCCGGGGAGAGCGAGTGATGCGGCTGCTGTGACTGATAGAGGCGGCTTGCTGCTGCTGCTGCTGGACCGCCGCGTTCGTTCGACACTCATTTTGGTCGGTCTGGTGTTCGTCGCGGCTTGGCGTTATTGCGTCGAGTACAATACAGCAGCCTCTACAGATACAGTAGCGGCCTTCGGTGCTCTGGTGTTTTGTATCGCACTGCCAACTTGTAAATAGAGTTGAAGTATATGCGCATCTGGAAAGGCGGTCTCGAATTTAACGCAACGTCGCGTAATATGAAGCAATGACGAGTCGTGTACTGGACAGGTAGACTAGCGTTAGCGTGTGATTTCACGTTCGCCTGTGTGACAGTGGGTGTTGTCTCGTAGTCAGAACAGTAAAGCAGTGCCGGCTGACGAACGACGGACTCGTAGCCACGCAACGCAGTTCTGTTGACTGATCGATTGATTCAGGTACGACCTTTTTCTCGAGTTTCTCATGCTAGTGATGCAGCTGCCGCTTGTAAAATATAAACTTTTTGTCTACAGCGAGTGCATTAGATAAAAGTTAAAATTAAACTACTTCGAGAAAAGTTGCGAAGTTTGCGATGTAATTGTCCTTATTGTATCAAGATCAATCAATCAATCAATCATAGGACTTCTATAACGGCGCCGTAGTTCATCAGCTGAACTGCCGAGTCAGAGGCGCCGGAGGTGAGCCACGTGATCAGTCAAGCTTAAACAGATGATAGTTATGGCCTGTTCTCGAGTGCTAATAATGCTAATATTGTGGCGTATTGTCATTAACTCGTTACACAAGCGGGCGTTTGTTTCTGCGATGTCCATATTTGACGCGAGTAGTTGGTTTGTTCCAGTCATGTAATCAAGACTCTTTTAAAGACCAAAGGTAGATTGAAGACAACGACACTGGTCTGTTCGCGTTGTTATCGCTGTAGCACATGGCGTTGCAGCAGCCGTCATCACAGCGTCATTGAATCGTGCTGTTGTTTTTACAGCACTTGGACATCGATTGTATGTCTGTGATTTGATACGTCTCTCTGCTGTAGTAGTTGCCGCAGTCGGTTTAATTGACAGAACGCTTGCGTGCCTGCTGGTCTCGGTAATCAGACTCTATCTATACTGGAACCGCTGGCGTTAGTAGTAAGTAGTTTCAGCAGACTCAGGCGATCGCGAATGTCGTGTTTTTACCTGTCTGCCGCACGCACGCGTCTGCCGTCTTTCTATAGATCGGATCGGACTTCTGTGCTTTAATTACTAAACCGATCTTCGAGAAAATTTCTCAGATCTTTTACGGCCAACTGTAGATTCTGGTGTGAGAATTCTTTTCGAGCACTTGATACTTCAGCAGACGAACCTGAGGGCTTTGTCCGTCATTCAACCGACCGGCTGGGTCTGATGCCTTGCAGAGCCGTGCGTGACCTCGGGTCAGCCAGTGTCCCTCCCGCTGTGTGACGCCTGGAGTTCATTGGAAACGACTTCAGATGGGTGGGCGTTCCGTCACGACGAATGAAGACGCCGAGGCAGATGATGATTGAGATTGAGTGTTTCATAACGATATCGAACAGTTGGTAACTCACAGTCACAGTAGTGGGTCCCCGTACCCGTAGCAGTTAGCCTGATATCATTAGTTGACCCGGAGCACATCTCCGCCGCATATCAGCCAATAGTGGTGTGCCAGTTGTTGAATTTATTAAATGTTTATTTTAAGTTTGGACGATTACAGTGTCGACCCCGATATCATAAGTACGGTACTCATTGTTTTGTCATATGGCATACTGCTTTCCAGCGGTTTAAATTTCTAATGCGATATGGTTCAAATCATGCGTGATAATGTTACTACAATTTAATTTTTGCCAACAGATCAAACCAGATAGATTAAATAGTTGATCAATAAAGCCATTCGTTTCAGTAAACACATGATAGAAAATTTGACTGCTATCTAAATAACAGTGTGAAGAAATCCGTCTTCATTCGTTCTTGTCAGTTGAACGTTTACTGATTTACTCGACGGCTTGCTGCGGACGCTTTGCAATCAGCCATAAACATAGAAGCAGATCATGTACCCCTACAACTAGAGGTCCATGGACAGATAGATACGAAACTGTTGGTCACTATGACAAAATTTTACGGATGTCGTTTATGTTTTTACAGTGTCGTTTAGTGCGTTGAACATTCGCTGATGTCCTGTAAGTTATACAATAATGTATACGTAACAATAAAGCACAAACGCACCGTACAATGCACTAATGTAGGCCTGCATGAACGCGTTGTTGTGAAAATGGCGGACTAGACTGTTCAAATATTTATCAAGAGCTACGGCGACAATGATGCCCGAAGCAATTTGGAGTATGATAGCATACTGAACGATCTGCTGCCGTAATGATCGTCGCTGATGCAGCTGGGTGGCACAGCTGCGCTGCTACTTGTAAAGTGGTAGGCCTACAGGTTCCGGTTTTCGTTACCCAGTCAACATTGTACACTAGGCCTAGTCTGCTATTATACATCACTGTATGATGACGACAGCCTGCTTCTCATTTTTTGGCTCGGGTCGGTCTAACGACGCCGCTATTGCTATCGCAATTCGGTCCGTCCGTTCGTCCATCTCTCTGTCCGTCACACTGGTAGATCACGCCAAAACGGTTCAAGATATCGATGTATGGTTTGCAACTTTGCAGCACTCGACACGCTGACGCTTGAGGATTGTTGTGGTACCGAATATGACGTTATGGTACCTTAGTCTGAACCCAGTAGTGGGACGTTTTGGTACTAACTATGAATTGAATTCAAGTGAGGATATCATAGCGACTCATTTTGGATTCATGGTTGGAAACCATGACGTCACACAACTGGGTTCACACTTAGAGGGTAAAGATACAACAACTGGTACATAACTCACTGCACTGCAGTCACTTAGTGGTATTAGTGCTTTTCGTACAGCGGCGGTGATAACGCAACAGGTTGAAAAATTATGTACGTGACTTTTTGACCTTTGGTGTATTACAAGTATTTTGATAATTCTGCATTGTTTAGCAAACTTCTAAATTAATTGTATTTTTATTTTCGGCACTGTGCTTTAATTATTAGTAGCTATGTATCTTTTATTATTTGTGTGATACGTATTTGTGTTGTGTGTTTTTGGCGTAATAAGTGATGATGGTAAATTATAGATCTATATTCGTATATTCTAGTGCCTGAAACTGTCTTAGCACTGTGAGAGAACAAGTATGTGGCGTATTTCTTGCAGGTTCTAGGGAGATTTATCTATTTTCTCGTAAAGTTCAATTAAATGTTTCACTTTGTGAATGGGTGATCGATCTATGTCGCGCTCTCACGACGTGGCGTAAGGTGTTGCTTGGTGAAAGTCATTACATGTAGAGCGATTAGACAGCCAGTCATGCAGTCAGTCACACTAGTGCATCGTCGCTAAATGTTAAAAGTCAACCGGAAGCGCATTAAGTTGTAACGGAACCGTCCTATCAGTCGTTATCAGATGACGTCGCCAATGATGGTCTGGATCACACAGCTGACGTCACCATCTCTTAATGGTTTGCCGCGATGAGAATGCGATTGCCAACACAACGTACTGACCGCTGGACTAACTTCACGGACTGGTTTTTAGAACTTTGTGCCAGTCGATTTTTCTAGCCGCCGGCAAAACTTGCCAGAGGCTATGTGTTTTGCCTCCCGTGTGTTTATTTTTTTAGTCACCAGCCCTTAATGTGACGAAAGCGCCGATTGTTGCCAGGTAAAAAGTATACCAACGCTTAGAGCCGATGTGTGGCACGAATAATTCGTATAGACATCTCCACCATCCCTCCCCTATTTTTCACAGGGGCCAAAGGTGCGAAATTTTGCCCCGTTTTTCGACCCAATTCGCATTCTGAGCACTCTGGTTTAAAAATGGGGCACAAAATCAAAAATCTAAATAGCGTATAGCACCGATGTCTTGGCTCTGATCTGCCGCAGACCACGTGCAGCTAGGACCCCTCAACTCTGAGATCCTTTTGCCCAATTGGGGCCCCTAATGTGCGACAATTGGAAAAAACGGTTATATCGCTCTCTCAGCCGCGCGTGGACAGAGTGCGTTCAAATTTTACAAGATGGTACTCTGTGGCTCCAGGAAAGCTGCGGAATTGTGAAAACACACTAAGGGTTGAATCCAAGATGGCGGACGACGCCCACATTTTTAATATACAGACCCTGATATATCTGGAAAGGTTAAAGCTAGAGACTTCATTTTGGTGTGTTCATCGACTACGAGGAGTAATTTTGACGGCATGCAAAAACTAGGTCAAATGGGACATGACCCAGTTTAAGTGACCTGGATTTTAAATTTACAGACCCCTGTTAATACTCTTCGAATGGATAAAGCTATAGGGTTCAAATTTTGCACGTAGATAGATTGTAAGGAGCAGAAAATAAGAAGTACAAAAATAGGTCAAAGAGGAATATAATTCAGTTCGCATTGACCGACTTTTAAATTTTGGAATTTGGTCTATCTTTCCGAAATGGCTACAGCTACATACTTCAAATTTGGTTAACATAGATTACCATTCACATGCGCAAAACTAGGTCACGTGGTTACATTTTAAATTCGCGGACCGCTGTGGATAACTCTGGAACGGCATTAGCTAGAGACTTCAAATTTGGTGTGCACTTCGACTACGAGGATAATACGAACAATAGCTGTCGTTACTTTCAGATGAGGTCCTGAAGTCCGAGCAGCACTTCACATATAATATTATGTTAATATTCATCACGATTCACGGACATGTCGACAATTCATCAGTGTTATTTCAGTTATGGTTTTTCACTTACAGTTTCAGTTAAAGTTATTAATTTCTAGTTTTTTTTCAGTTACAGTTAGTTATTTAACCCCCAATGTTCATGACCATAGAAATTTAACAGGTAATCGTTATTTTGCTTTAATAGTTAGATTTCTATGCTCATCAATCACTAAGTATAAGAAAGTAACACGACAGATGCCTGATTACTGTGATTAGTGATTACTTGTTAAATCTATGTGAATGCAACAAACAAAATTACACAGTGTGCCAGCTTAATTGTACAATGCAGAATTATCAAAATACTTGTAAATTTTTTCAATTAGGCTACTATTTTTTTCTATTATTAACTGGATGAGATTTTTCAGTTAGCATTTCAGTTACAGTTACAGTTAACTGCAATAACACTGCAATGCATAACATAGCAATCCAATGTTTATCAACGTTTGAATGCATCTGAACTTCCATTCGACGTCAGTTCATCAAATAATTCGTCGAATTATCAAACGCAAATTCAAAACGAAACCGTTTAGATCCAATCCGTAGAATATCTCTTCTCTCTCACTCGCTTCCAGTGTAAAAAGTAAACGTCGGAGTGGACCCATTCCAAACACCGTCACGGTTTCGCTACCACCATGAATCTCGTCGGCGACTCGCGTATGTCTCTGATTAGCGCGCGTCGTAAGACGCCGCTATTGCCATCGCAATTCCTTCCGTCCGTCTGTCACACTTGTGATCCATTCCAAAATGGTTCAGAATATCGAAATAAGGTTTGCACCATACGATGCCAAATTTCATGGTTTAAAGTTTAGGAGTTTACCCCAAACACATGGAGTTAAACAAGGGTACCCAGCCTGTCAGTATCGAAAATTTTACCAATAATATCTCGGAAACTATGCTAGATACGATGTCTGTTAGTATTAATTACTAATAGGAAGTCGCGGAAGTGACCATACCATGTACAGCACGCACCTAAGTCACAATGAATACTTTTCGGCAATTTCTTAGGATCACACTCATTCGCTGTTTCACTTTACCTCGCCTAACACGTTAGATGCCGGTATTGCCATCGTATTTCCATCTGTCCCTCCTTTGTCACGAGTTCGTGAGTGACCAAGACGACGCTGAGCTTCTTATTTTGCTTTTGATTTAGCTTTTTCAACTGTTTCGTGTACGGCCACGCAGTATACATACGTACAAGAGAGACTAGTGTCATTAGCGTAATACGCCGGCAACGAATGACTTTTTCATGTAGTGCGATATATAAGGTACATTTGCATCAAATGACTGAGACTGAAACAGGCCGCGTCGCTGGCCATGCTTTCCATCACGGCGCAGCGGCAGCGCCGGACGCTGTGACGCGCTGATCGCTCCGGGGCGGAAACATTCCGGGTGGAGAGTCACGCGCTGTGCTCCGTCCGTCGAGCGGTGAATCCAGAATTCTTTTCAAGGATTACCATTTTCTCGTATGGCAGAACCAGTGATTCATCCGTTCCATAGCCTCAACTAAATGACCAACTTGTTATCTATAATTGGCCTGAATAGCATCTCTGAGTTTACTAGAGTGTAATAACAATGAATATCGCATAATACCGGGCGCAAAAACAAAACCCGTTAGATCCAGTCCGTAGGATACCTCTTCTCTCTCACTTGCTTCCAGTGTAAAAAGTAAACGTCGGAGTGGACCCACCCCAAACACCGTTACGGTTACGCTACAATCCCCGTTGCAGGCACGGCTGATCGGAAGCTGAAACTCGCCATTACAGTCGGCTGGAAACACTATGAATCCGGAGCGTGGCCTCTGACTTCTGGTGTGTCTGAACGCCCGTCAGCCAGTGCCACGTCGATCGGTCAAGTCCGCGTTTGCTCGCTACACGGCAACGCCGCATCCGCCGCCGCCGCTGCTGACGTCGACGACGCCTCGTCGGCGCCGCCGCTCGTTGTCTTTGATCTTCATCCGCAACGAAGTCAAGCACCACGACAAACTGGAGACCAGTATATCCAGCTTAGAGCGCCCACCTCGCTTGCCTTGCTATATATAATATTCTCTTCGTGTTGATGCGAACCTTTCTTTTTGACTTGTTGTCGACTGCGCTTCTCGCATGCGGAAGTCAACGCCTCTCACGTATCTGTGTAATGTGTTAGAGATCATCATGAGAATGGAACAGAACTCGAACCTGTGAAAAGTCTGAACAGATTATAATAGAACTCATATCGTTTTCAACCGGATGAACGACTTATTCCGTCAGAGCGAAAGCCGATTTGACGTAAGAGATTTTGCAGACTAGGTAAAGGTAAAGGTAGCCCATACTCGATTACCGAGCGTAGGGTTCCGGAGCTGATCCCGGTTCTTGGCAGTCAGCCTGTAAGTAAGTAAGTAAGTAAGTAAAACTATATTATAGTGCGCCATAAAGCTGACCTAGCCAGCTTAATCTGCCGCACACTGCCTGCAGATGATGTGAGTCATAAACCCGGCGGTAGGCTGCCATTACTTTCCGCCAGGCCTGCAGTTACCCCCGCAACCCTTAAGCGGGCTGCTACCAATTTTGCTGCTTGGTGAACAGAAGCACAATTGGTGCGAACAGTTTGCCTAAGACAACAGCGTCGCGACTGCGATTCGAACCCATGCTCATCCGAGTCCGGCACGCTAACCACTCGCCTACCGAGCCACCCTTTGTCCCTTTTGCATACTACCCTAACCCTAATCCTAAGCCTAGGGATTCTTTCTAATGGGGAATTAGTTGTGGTGTGAATTCGCTCTGGCGGATGCACATCATAACAGCAGTTCAGTTCGATTTGGTTAGGCTATTCACTTGGAACGCTGGGAAAGTTCCATCTGCCAGAACTTTCAAACGGCGCCTCAAGACTCAATATTTTAATCTATTAATTTCTCGATGTATGTGTATTGTTTGTTTCTTTGAGTTAGTCCCTCTCTTATTTTATAATATTGCGTAGTATACAGGCGGTAAACAACGATGGATAACTGCTTAAATTGATAACTTGCTATGCCTTGTTTGGTGAATTGTAACCGAACCTAGCGCGAAGGAACAAAGTGCTGCTCGATTCCCATCTCTAATCTGTGTAAGGCCGATAGAAGGAGATTATCCACGTCACAGGACGCAGCTGCTGCTGCAATAAACATGTGCGAGGCTAATGCATGCAAATGTATAGCAAGGGTTGATCTCACAGGAAGGTTTAGACCTGCAAACAGGTCGTTGGCAGCGCGTAGCCGGTGAATGGCCACGTCTGCATGATTGCACTCCTCCAGAGGTCTGCTGGTTTGAGATTACTGTTGTTCTTGTATGTATCCAACTCTGTTTGTAGAGATGGTATGGGCTCTTGTATTAATTTAAAATTTTAGGACCATGCAGCTTGATGCAGGGCTCATAATTCCCCGCGGCTTCGACGGGGGAATAGAAAAAGAAACTTGAAATTTGTACATATGCTTGTGTTGTCAGCTTCAAAGGAGTGGAGACTCTTGGGGACCCAAGGAACATTCAACATTGTATTCGATGCGGCCTTCGCCAATGTATTTTGGCCACTTGTAAACGTCTGTATTCAAGTGACAGTAGGCCTGCGTGCACTTGAGGCCTTCGGACTACATCATGCAACAAAGTGTTATGTTTAGCTAAATTATAGACACGATTGGGATATGTTGAAGCTAGGGGGCACGCGCTCCGTGTGTATCTTATCCACGATCTGCCACGATCGAAGTGATGCTACAGTGCTCTGTTCATCTGTTTTTCGTTTTGCTTCTCTGTATCCGTGTCTATATTTCTTCATATGCGTACGTGTTTGTTTGAGATGTGCAAAGCGATCGATGAGTAAGTCGATTTTCTAATCGATTGTCGGACAATCGAACGCGCTGTCGCTCGATAGCTGATGTCGGATGGACGTAACACAACGTCGTTTCCGTTCGACTGATGTCGCGTTGACGTTGCACGACTGCGTTGTGAGTTGTGACGGCGTTTCGTGGGTGGACGTCTGGCAGGACGCGTGCGACAGCGGTTCCTGTTGAGTAAGTAACTACTGAGCTGGCCACCGACACTGGACTGCGTGGCGCACGACTACACGTCGGTCAGTCATTGGTTTCAGACAATAATTGATTACGTTCGACTGTAGCCTAAGCTTTGGCGGTCGATCAGATTGTAGACTGGTCATCGTGCCATGTCCGGTCGCCGTCAACGGTCACTTTGTTCTGATGAATTGTCATGTTGACGCCACGACAGAGACTCACACAGTACATCTGGGATTTTGGTTTGTTCAGGTCAAAAATTTACAAGTCGTAGTAGGCTATGAAGTTCGTAAAGTTTAAAACGCTGAAGAAATAATGAAATTTGCAAAAGTTCAAATAGTTCGAGTTCCACAATCATTCATAATTCTTATCGGAATTTATTCTGCCATGTGGTAGATATTCATAATCATTTTAGCTTTACTTTGATCAGTCTTTAGCTGCGGGTTTGATTTGTTCAGTCAAAGTCTCGATGTTTTTCCCGCCTAACTTTTTTATGTGGAAAACGTTTTGAACTGGATAGCAGACCATAAATAGCTTAGCATGACCGTAATGCGACATAATATGTTTGTGTGTTGTCAATTACGCGAATTACATTCTTGGTTGTGTGTGCCGGTACTGAAGCAGTAAAACGATTTCGATGATTCACGCAGGAAAACGTTTATGTAGGCCTACGGGTATCTTAGAAATGAACCGTTGCGTTTTAGAATCGTATGTGGTTCTCATTATACGTGTAACTAACACTTATCGCATTTATCGTAAATTGGCATCCGTTGCAGCGGTTGGTTCATGTTGTAGTGTGGGTTCGAAAGAGTTTGTATACTATCCACATTGTAGCATGCTAGCTGCTAACGATAACAGATGTACAGTTAAAAGGGTTTTGTGAGTTACAGTGAAATGTCGTGCCAGTAGCCTATCAGTATTTTTGTACAAAGAATCGCCAACAAAAGATTTACTGAGAGTGGTTTGATGTGTAGTCAGCAGTTTGCATGTATTTATATCGTTATTCTTGGCCCTTCGTGTTTTTGCGTCCTTTTGATCCGTGAGTTTTGACTGGCCGCCATGCAGTGCTGCGCAATTATGGATGTAACTCAGTGGGCGCGTCGTCGAGATCACGTCGTCGGCCGTTCTTCAAAGGATGGCACGTGACACGACACGACATTCTCGGCTATATATACGCACGGAGAACCAGCCAGACATACGTATAGAATCGCATTGCACCAGGCAGTGTTAAATTAGACTGTAGTTGTGCTAATCATCGTGAGTGTGTAGAGGCTTAACGTCCCATTCGACACTTTATAATTATAGGTCATTTTCAGGGACGATTTTTACAGGTCAAATGACCCAACCAATAGTGTCAAAGCACTGAAGGAAGCCAGTTGGCCATTGAGATCGGCTTAAATCCCACTAGAACCACTCCACCGTGTTACAATATGAACTGCAGACAACCGCCTCTAGGCTAATAACAGCGTAAGGGTCCCAGTGTGACAAAAACCCAACCTGCTGTATCTATAAGCTGCACAGAACATCGCACAACAAGAGTATTGCACTGTTCTATAGTAACTAGAGCAGTTGTGTTAATATTCCCTCTTTACTCCAGACCGTCATCACTAATAGGATGAGGCCACAGACGGCACAGAAGTCGAGGGATGCCTGGTTTAGTCGCTTTTTACGACATCCGACCAGTGCTAATCATCACGGTCCGGGTACTCTATACGTCGTTTCTCAATAGCACGAAAGCCACTTTGTTTTCTACGTAAATATTACATTATTTTGTTAAGATATTTTAAAACAAATTTCTGTCCCAACGTTATGTCTATCCAGACTTGTGTCAATAGGATCTACAATCGGCAGTAGTTAACGGTACACAGTATAGGCTAGCTGGCATTGCTGTTCTGGGTGTAGGAATAATAGCGATAGTGCATTGGTGGTCTTGGCCGATTCGTTGCTACCGGAACTAATTACGTTGACCGGCAGCAATGCATTAGACTTGTACCGGAACGCTGAATTCTGGAATTTCGCATTCGCCTTTTCCACGTCATTAACCTCGCCAGGGGCGCCGAGGCATTAGCCACAGACGGGTCAGAGTTACCAGGTAGACTAATGAGCTAAGTTGCAGCTGTTCGAGACGCTCTGCTGACGCACTGGTCTATAGCTGTAGTACCGTTTCCAGATACGCACTGTCCATCTGGTATTGTAGGCTGCTGATCGACAAAGCAATAGACTGTAGACACGTGCTGAATATCGTGTTACGCTTTACTCGTATTCCTCGACTTCATGAGTCATAAAACTTCGGATAGTACTGAACATGTTTAGTGATGGCTGCGTGGCGTGACATGCATGTAATTTTGTTGAGCCTAATTAATCAGGTGAGTACAAGGTAAATGATACCCGAAATTATTTCGAGCTATCAGTGGCGGATTGAGAGGGCAGAGGGGGCAGTAGCCTTGCTTTAATACGCTGAGACATTGTCCGGATCCACCACTGCGATATTTTTATTATTTTAGGACTGTATGGGTGACGGCCGAATTTTCAGTATTTTAACTTCTTCGATGGCGAGCGTCCTGGCAAAGCGTAGCCGTGTTCACGATGCAATTCTAGGTGGTGCGGTTCTGAGCACTCCGCCAGGCCGTGTGGAGGCCAAAATTGTGCGATGAGGTCCTTTTCCACGGTCCGCAGCCAGGTAGCTCTTGGTCTGCCGGATGGATGTTTCTTTTCCCGATTCGGACGAATGTTTACTACAGTAGAGATTGCGCGGCAGTGGTCTTCTGCAGTGTCTGATCGGGCGACGTGGCCAAAGTAGCGTACTCTGGTGTCACGAACTACTTGTGTAGCTGGCAGAATGAGAGTGACTTCCTCATTGATTACACGTTTTAGCCTAGGTAAGACAGCCTAGGGATCAGGCGACGGTACCAATTATCAAAAGCGTCATGTCTGTCTAGCATTTTAACAGTTCGGGGTAATTCGGAGAAGACACTCTTCGAGATGAGAGCAGTTGTGAGTTCGTGGCGAGCGAACGTGGCGGCACTCGTCGAGTCGAGCATGGAGTCACGTGCAGATCATTATCAGACGTTGCATTTCTCATTGCTGCTGCTGCTGCTGCAAAGTAGTAAAGATGAGGATGAGGGAGAGCGTGGTTTTCAAGTCAGCTGATTAATTGCTCCCTTAGCGGTTAAACGCCAGTAGCTTCCGGTCAAATGCAGCTGCTAACCGCCGCCGGCCGGCAGCTTGGCGGCAGATATTAGGGCTGTCGAGTGGGGTGAGGCGGGGCTGAGGCATGAAGACTGAGGTCAGCTGGCAGATAATGCCACTTATCGACGACCGCGTTAACGGCTGACCCGCCGTGGGCATAATAGGATTTCGGTTGAAACTGACTGAAATGCGGCTTTGGCACCGTCGGTTGCGCTATAAACGCAGGCTTTGTTGCTATATTAGCCATTATGGTCCTGCGTCATGAAAGTTGACGTACCATAATCAGTTATCTGACGTACAGATCGTGAACTCCTATATAGTAGCACGTGGACCTGACACTCGCTACAGCGCTATTCCAAAGCAGGCCAATAGTCCCGCTTTGCGTGCAGGACATTAGCGCTAAATCTGCTTCTACGCTGTTCACAGTTGATAGCAATTCCACATACTAAACGTAGTCTATCGTGCATGTCGACGTATTACGTAAATTAAATATTTCAAAAAGTACGGTACAGCTTATATATACATCACTTAAAAGGTCCTACGTGGATGAATTGCTCCATGCTGAAGATGAACAGTCTCACAAAATCCATTTGTTACGAGATCACAGTGGCGACGAAAAGATATGTACATTCCCAGTTGTATCTAGTGTACTGGTGGTCTAACGATATTTACAGACGAGGCGTTTACCAGGTGTACAGTTATGAAGATCAGACAAGGATACGGCGCTTCGCTCTGTAACTTCGCAATCTTGCAGCGCTTTGTCTGCCGGCCTTGAGCATTGGCTTTGTTGGTCAATTC
>Ga0126335_1000939_pt1 | contig 15367 bp, 4 predicted proteins | sample OlaspJWI45metaG_FD_108409 | JGI IMG/M metagenome (GOLD analysis project Ga0126335, IMG submission 108409) | Marine gutless worms symbiont microbial communities from Oahu, Hawaii - Olavius sp. 1 OAHU.JWI-45 metaG | ecosystem: Host-associated > Annelida > Digestive system > Unclassified | place... | reverse complement strand
TGTAGTCGCCGAGGACCGTAGCGTTGCTCCAGAACAAATGGTACTGCAACGCCAAAGATCAGCTGATGAGCGTTGGTTGTCTTGGCGCAGTTGTCTAACCATCGATATAGGCTTACGCGGACGACTAGGACGGCGTTTAGAAGTCTAGCAAGTGACATCCATAGACGAATTATTATTTGTGGATGCGGAAAATGATGGAGGAGTAAGCTCCCAAGCATTGGCATGCATGCTCATTTCAGTCTTTTTCGTGACAGTTCACTGGTTTGAAAGATATGGCCGAACGGCCGAGTGGGTTTTCGGCTAAAGTTAGGGATAGGGTTAGATTAGAGTCATTCAGTATTAATGTTAGTGCCAGGTATAGTCGACGGTTGAAATAAAATTCAAGCTTTAGTCCAGCAGCTTTAAGTGACTTTATTCATCTGCCTGTCCACGGCAATTGCATATATGCCCAGTAAATCCACAACAATCCATCTATATCCATCGTAGAAGCGAGTGGCGTAACGATCCGCGAGTTATAACTCGTGTTTCGGCGCACGCGCAGCCGGATGTGCAAGCCACGTGACTAGAAAAACAACAGAACGCTGATAAGCGGCGACTGCGGGACGATGGTGGTGGTGCGGATTTTTTTGTTTCCTTCGAGTTTGTCGCACTTTGCTGTGATGATGGTGGCATCTGTCAGTCGTCACTTACCTCGTATGTACTTGGTCGCTTTACACGAGCCGCGAATATTACACAACAACAGCCGGGAGTGCGCTTTTTCTGATACTTGCTATGCCTGTATATCCGGATGTTGATCAGATCCCTAGGGACAGTAATGGGCATTTTGCAGCACGCTTGCTGGATAGCACACAGAAAAGTTTATGACTTATAAATTCGGCTGAAAAATACGGTTCGGTTCCATCGGATCGGTTCGGATATTTTCCGGTTCAGTTCTTTTTGTGGTGTTGTTACGGTTTTGCTTACCGGTTTGCAGGATCTGCCGGGGCGGTAGAAGTAAGTAACGTTACTGCCCGGCAGCTACGACGTGTTGTTTGTGAGTCCAGTGCATATGGACAGCCTCGCCACAGCACGGAGCACCGCCGGTCCGACACAGGATAATGGCCGATCATCCGATGGTCACTTTGGTCAGACCGTTAGCCGTGTCACCTACGTAGCGGACGAACGACGAACGCCATGCATCGGCAGTGATTACAGTTGCCGCGTAATTAACGCCCACATCTGTATCCCACCCACGTCGACAGAGTGCCTCCGGGCAACGAAACACTTTCTATACTGTGACTAAACCGATCCTACGCTGACCCCAGCAGTAAAACTTGCTCCATATAATTTAGGGCTGTACCGGATTTGCTTTTTCCAGATCCGTCCGTTTGTTAAAATATCACAGGGATAGAGCTGCGAAACATTAACTAGCACAGTGAGAAACTTTGTTTAGCAACTAACACAATGCCTACAGCAGTTACAAACATCACAAACAGCTGAACTACTACTGAGTCATCTTTCTGCTCTGTTTTCTTTAGAGTAATCGCACACGAAGCTTGTTTTCTTACCATCTCATTTCTTACGTAAAATTGCAAAACGTAAACAACCCCAAATACGGTCGAAACTTTGGCCGGCGCCGAATTTTAGCCGGATTTGGGAAAATGGCCGGATATCAGCCGGAGCTGGAGCCGAATTCGGGTAGATCCATACAATTACTGAATTGTGAATTCATTTTTAATCTGGTTTTGTCATTGAGGGGTTTGTCTCGTGGGTTTTCTCGCTGGAGGGGTTAAGTATACCTCTCCACCCCAGCAGTCATGCGCTGACGCTGACCGGTATCATATGACTGCGGATGCCTGACTTGGCGCTTGTGTTCAGCAAACAACTGACCACTGTCCAGCGACCAGCAAGTGCTTCCAGCATGGTTGACGGCTCTCGTGTCAAACAGTAATTAGTTCTAATCTATATGCTGCGATGCCAGCTCTGGCCGCGACATGCATCTGTTCATTTTCAACTGCACGATTAATGCATGGAGACCTAGATAAAGCATACTGTGCAACTGTATAGGAGTCCATGATTTATGCGTGCTACACTGCTCGTGTCGGCGATTCTTTTGTATTTTGACGCATAAATGGACTAGTCAGTAGCAAAATACAGCGATGTGATACTGTGTTGGCTGTATAGGTGCACGTAGATGATGCATGCTTACATTGTGGTCGTCGGAGCTAAGCATCTAAGATGTTTCAGTATTGAGCTACCTGTACAAGCATGCTACATTGATCGTTATAACCACCTGCTAGCAGTGTTTTGACTGTACTTCCAAAGACGTCGTCGACCGCTATTGCTTAAGAATGAATGCTGCTGTAGAATCTATAGTCTTCCTGTTGGCCTGTTGACTGTACGCATATATTCGTATGGGGCTGATTTTATGCCGAAGTATGGGCGGAGAGTTGCCTGGAATATGAACCGGTTAGGCAGGATCAGTGGCCTATGCCGGACGGAATTACGACGGCAACTGGTGATGATGATGACGATGATGGTATTCTTCCGCATAGCATGATTGACCGCAGCAACAGAGGAATAAAACTTGATGTGGTCATGAGAAGCGAGGCTCCAGCAAGTGATTTGGGGTGAGTCGCGACTCGGGATGTGGATTTTCTAAATTCATCGTCCAAATCTGTGGATTATGGCTCATCCTTGCTGACTGAAGATAGCTTTTTCAGTACTCGCAGAGTATGGGGTTCGGGTTACCCAGTTTTTTTATGGTTTGGCGCACATTTAGCGATGTGACTCTGAGACCAGTACGGAGTGGGGAGCTGCGAACTTCCTAGTACCCTCGTGTCTTGGCCAGAGCCGTTAATTAGAATTAGCGGCTGTGGTCTTGGCCGCAGCATGTTTGGCAAGCTAGCGCAGAGTGTAGTACGATGCCAGATGTGTGTAGGGGTTTGAACTTGGAACAGTATAACGTGTCAAATGTACGCATTAGCGATTTAGCATCTGTCGCATTCGGAATGCAGCAAAGTTAATTGGTATAATTGGCATACAGTATAGGTCTACTTGTGGCGCGGAGGTCAAATGTAGTACGGCGGTATTGTTGAGTAGTGGACAAATGTAGTGATTGCAGATGACAGGACTGTGTGTTCTGCGGCGTAAGATTATACTGTATATAGGCCTATGCGTCAAATTGACATTTATATTGGACCGGTTCAGCTTTTGCGGCATGAGATTGGACGACGTCGTCCTGTGTGTAAATGGGCCCTTAAGGTCTCGGTAATTTCCACAACGCAGATGAAGCAGCATCAGCGGGAAATTCGGGGATTCCTGCGGTGTTTCCATAATGGTGCACTATGAAAGCAGAAGCATCGTATCCCGCGTTAATGACTCACGTTCCGCCTATATACGTCCGAGCATCTTTTCCACCCATTGACCTACTCCGAGGATCAAAGAAGTCTCATCTTTCAATAGGTAATCGTAAACTAGAGTTCACTGAACAGCACCTGACTGGGGAGACCAGGAGAGCGAGCAATTGTTGTGGAGCTCGTTTTGCGGAAAATCCGGGCCGCAGTCAGTGGCGGACTTATGGAGACCAAGGAGCTTTCCGCGCTGATGCAACAACTGATAAATGACAACCCGTATAGTTAGCCCTTGATTTTGTTGATGGACATTTAATCTATGAATGGATAATTCAGCAGAGGCTGTTTGTTTCGCTGCTGTCACGTTATTAGGCCGTGCGATGCAAGGCCTTAAATTTTGCTTGCGTGCTTTATTTTTTGCCACCGGAACTTATAGACGGAGAACGGCCGGAGGGTCGCCCATTGTTTTCATGCCGTATGTGGGGACCCTAGAACTCCTCCATAAAAATCGACAGAAATTTCCCCATTTCTTCTCTATTTTTACAGGGGGCAAAAAGTGCCACGTTTTGGCCAAAATTTCGATACCGCTTCTGTTCAGAGCGCCGCCATTTCGAACTATGGTTTTTTTTCGGAATTCTGAAAAGCTTGTCAAGGACCGATGGTGGGCGTACCTCACGGTACCAACCGGATGGGGTTGGGTCCCGCCAACTCTGAGGTCTGTTGGCGGAAAGGGGGCCCCGCAAGGTAAAGTGGGTTAATCGCTATAAGTCGGCCGCTGATTGTCCGATTTGGCTGATATGTTGCATGACAACCCGTACGAAGGTCCCCGTTAAAGTTGGTACCGGAAGTTGAATTCCGCCGCCAGGTGGTTTTTTTCTAATTCCGGTTTGGGTGCATATCTCCGGCACCGATCAAGATATCTTCAGGAAATGTGGTGTTTACGTACATAAAATGCGGTCCCGCAACGTGTAGAATGGTCCATGTACGCCCGCCTCGAATATCCAAGATGGTGGACGGCGGCCATCTTGAATTAGTAAAATCGTTATACTTCGGCCGCCGATTGTCCGATTTGTCTGAAATTTTGTACGATGACACATACAAAGGTCCCCTAAGGACGGCGGGCTTGAAACCGAAGTAAAATTCCGCCACCAACGGCCGTTTTTAGAATTTCGTTTTGGGGCATATCTCCGCGTCGATCAAGATATCTTCACGAAATTTGGTGTTTACGTAGAAAATGCGGTTGTAGCGAGCGCCAGCGATTGCGAGATAGTTTTTGTGAGTGCGATATAGTGCGAGCCAACGGACGGACGATCGAGTGCGAGAGAGTGTGAGCGAGTGCCAGCGAGTGTGAGTGTATTTTAGCGTGTTCGAGCAAGTGCGAGCCAACGGGCAGGCGAACGTGAGCGAGTTCGAGCGCAGCGCGAGGCTGCAGGTGGCAATAGAACAGTATTTGCCACATTTTCTAGTTTTGATTTTTTGACATTCCTTGAAGCGTCTGATCTATAATCTTTCCATTTCAGAGGGGCTTCGGCGCTTCTCCCCGCCCATCTCCCGACTGTCGAGATCTCGCTGGGGGTATAGCTCCGAGAGTGCAGCTCTAGAGTCGAAACTCTCTCATCGCGCTCGTCATGTACCCCTAGAAGAAATTCCTAGATTCGCCCCCTTGCATCTCAGGCATTTTCACCATGAGAGCTCACCTCTGGGTGAGCCCCTATATGGTGGCTGTGTCAACTTGTCAAGCATGGCGTAGTGTAGGCTTATGGCTTACAGTAGACATGCATGAATGAAAGTAACCAGATGTGCAGTGCTATCAGCTGTTAGAGCTATGCCTTCATTGTCGAGATAAACGTGTGGGCCGACAGCTCATTCGAATTCGAAACATTGGCTCATTGTTTTACGCTAATTATTATAGCATCCTAGTTTGTCTTAACTGGCCAGGAGCTGTCTGTCATGGCTGCATATTGACGTTCTGCGGGTGTCGTCACCGGCCAGCTGAGCCTCGCAACCGGTGGCGGCGTGGACTGCCTACTTTTTTCCATATGATCGCTGACCGTTGCTGTGGTTAAAGTTGCGGGATCAACAGTAGACAGTAATTCTTGCGGGTTATAAAATGTCGGCGTGGTGGCGCTATTGGTTGATTGTCGGATATGTGATCAATAGGTCGCCGGTTCGAACCACCGTTCCGTCGTAATTTTGGACAAGATATTTTCACTTTTTTTCTGCCATCAAACATAGTCTGGTACTGCCGAGTGTAGAGTGAAGAAACCAGCCCCATATTCGTACCTTATCTTGTAAATAGTGCTTAAGCTGGTGTCTGACCGAGGGCTACTGAAACGGAGCTCAGCGCTGCCGCCCAGTAGACCAGGAACGTTGGGAAGGGCTTTTTTCACCCCGTTCTCTTTTGTTGCGCGTCTGACATGTTAGACGTCGTTTATACAGTGGAGGGGATACATGAACACGTACAATATGCTGTACCGCATTGTAGTAACGTATTTTGTGGCAAAGAACAACAAATAATTATAGATGGAAGTAGTGTAGCTTTTTTGATTAGCCTATAGAGAATATATCAGTAAAAACACAAAGATGCTCCTGTACACATCAGTTGTCATCCCGTCTGCCATCTGCCGAAACGTGGAGAACAACTGACAAGACAAACAGGATGCTCACTGTGTTCAACAGAAGATATCTGCATGACATAATGGGAGTGTCGTGGAATTGCATGTCATGGAAGGACCGTATGACAAATGAAGAACTGCTACCAAGTGCCGGCATTGAGGACCTGCAGGACACTGTGGCAGCCAGACGAAGAAGATTCATCGGGCATGTACTGCGCCTCCCGACGTCACGACCAGCCAGCCTGGTAATAGACTGGACTCCAGAGGGAGGAAGTAGAAGATGGAGCAGGCCAAAGAGAACATGGCGGGATACATTTAGAGAAGATATGCAGGAAATGTGTGTCAGTGGCAGGTGCGCTCATGATGAAGCCAGAAGTGTTGCCATCGACCGTGCCAGATGGTCGTCGCTCAGTGTCACAACAAGGACAGGAGGATCTAAGTCTAAGTAAGGAAGTCTATATACAGAATGCTGTCGTGTTGATAAGACTTGCAGTGTGAAGGTACGATAACTAAAGTCTGTGGGCTGCTGTAGGCAGCTATAGTATAGAGCCTTTTGTACAGTCACATGTCACGGTCGAATGACGTCGCACAAAACTGCGTGTATCGCGGCGCCGTATGATGTCCATAGATCATAACAGCCTTAGAATAGAGCTAAAGCTAGAGAGAGTTTGTGATGTGAGAGAGAGAATGTATTTTACTATTTATTCAGCCGAGTGTGACGGCAGCCGTTGGCGTTCGCCAGTGTCATTGTATCTAGCACAAGCACCGACTTGCCGCGTTGTCAGTCATAAGACCATCCGTGGCCGTGGGCAGCGCAGTCTTGGTCGGTGATTCAGTGCTTGATGCGTGCCATATAGTGCATGTCGGCTGTAAGCAGTCTGATTTCGGCAAACTTCAAAGCACTGACTGTATGCCTCGGTTTACTTGGAGACTTTTGGAGCCAAATTTAAAGTGTTTACCTCGCATGCAAAACAAACTTCAGGAATTTTCGAAAAGGTTCGCAAACTTTGACGAAATTTACGGTACATTTTCTGTAAACGAACGAAACAAATTTAATATGATGAAATGTATCGAGTGGAATCGCGTTAATGGAATGTGACGACATGCGCTATGCTTCTTGACGTCTGTTTTCTATGTTGGCGATTGACATACGGTAGCCTACTATAAGTAAAGAGGCAAGACTTCTGTTCATCGGTAATGCTATGCTATAGATAGTCGTATTGCTGCTGTATAGGACGACATGTACAAGGTAATGTGTTATCTTTGGCTGCGAAGTGTTTGTATTTATGTTATTAGTAGGCCTTGCGCCATTTAGCGCTGTACGAGACTCAGTTATCGTTTCTATATGAGAAACAAAAACCAACAGTAATAACTGCAGTTTTCAACCAGTCGAAAGCTTTATCCGTTTCAGTCTGTTAACCATGGTGACGTAAGACCTGTAATCTTGCTTGTTTAGCTCTGCTGTTGAACCTGATCACAAAGCAAAACTTAGATCACCGTAGCCTACGTTATCGGTTTTCGTTCCGTCACAGCGGCTTTACGGTTCACTTCGTTGTACTGGCATTCGTCAGATGGCCTCACAGCCCATCTGCCGTCGATCTACATAGTTGCATATAGCAGTGCTTGCGTTTCGTGTGAACAGAATGGCGACACAGACGTCGGATAGATTGTGGTCATCGACTCACGTACTGGGCGCCTACCGTGGCCAGGGCCTGCAGTCCGCCACGGCTGCCGCCGAGACAAGGGACGCTGGACGCTGTCGCTGCTGCCCGTACGGCTACCACGTCGACGTCGACTTTCTCAACTACCTCAACTCCGTCAAGGCCGGGTCTGGTCTGTCCAAGCTGAAGAAGATCCACGGTCATCGACTACGGCAGCGCCAGGCGATGGAGACCCAGTTGCTGATGGTACGACGGCCGACGTCGACGCCTCCGCCGGGCCAACGGCTGGGTTCTGACAGTGGCGGCACGGATGTTAGTGAGTCCTCCGGTAGCTCCAGTCCGGTGGTCCCCATAAGTCCGATGACTCCGCTGTCTCCGTCGGAAGACGAGCGGGACAGTGAGTTGATGATGGTGGCGACCCCGCGTGGGTACTCGATGGCGGACCTAGATGCTTCCATCGCGGACGCGTTGGACTCCATTGAGGCGCTGATGCAGCCGCGACGAGTACGCACAGCCGAGGACACCGAGACCTGCGCGACGGCAGGAAACAGGTCTGTAAGTACGGGTGATGTCAGATGGTTCTCAGATGAATCCACAACGTCGACTAGCGTGCCCATGCAGTTGCCACAAGATCCGCCGTCACCGCCGTTGTCGAGCGTCAGCTGTTCTTCATTACATGACCACGACAGACACCCTCCAAGTTCGACACCAGAAGCCTCTCATCAGCCAACCTCGCCGGGCATTGATCATTCCAACACGCAATCTTCAACTGTTGTCGAACTTCGCCGACATAGTGACGACGCGGTATTGCACGACTCGTCCCAGTTACAACCACCTAGTGTCGGCGTTTCCATGCCGTCTGTGAAATCGTCCACTCGTCGGCCTCCGCCTCCTGTCCCACCTCGAAGGGCAATCAGCGTCGGCGTCACTGAAGATCGCCACAGTAATATCGTTGTGCATGAAATGTGTACGACTACACTGTCGTCGGCAGCTGATAATGTTCCAGACACAGTACACCATCCGTCGACAGTATCTCATTCCACCGATGAAACAAAACGTAACTTCGACCCTGCCATAGACGAACACCTGACACCACAACATTCCGTAACTTCAGACTCGACCTCGATTACCCATGGTCAGACTACCACGTCTGTGACTACTTCGACCAAGACCGTTTCTAACGACGTCAGCAGTTTCCATCGACAACTGCCGGCGCCGCCAAAACCGACAGAGACGGCGGAAGCATCTTCGACAAGTACGTCGAAGGGAAGTTCCTTCAGCAGCGTTCGCGCGTTGCTTAACCGAAAGTCTGGCGGTTCGCAGCGCGCGAGCACAGTCAGGGTTGATCGCCCTGTCAGACGAAGTCGGAATCAAGTGGCTGAAACCGTCCCGGCAAAAACGACCACAGTTAGTGACGTCACCAGCGCACCTGCTTCTATGTCACCCAGTAAAACTGCGCCAGCGTCTGATCACGACACGACTGCAACAGAGCCTAAGTTACAGTCTAGCATGAACAACATGTCTGGTACAACAATATCGTCGACGGATGGCACTGTAGCACAGGTGGAGAGTAAGGAGTCAGTGACAGTTTCAAGTCGTTCCAGTTCAGCAAGAACTGATGACGTAAAAACTGAACAACTACAGTTTTTCGACTCACCATCTTCTTTGTCGCATGACCACGTCGACCACGAAAGCGTGGAGGCTTCATTTGAAGGACTTACAAAGGCGATGGCGATTTTGTCTCCCATCATGGAAGGACAGAGATATGGAAATGTATCGGAGTTGCATCAGGTGGAAGCACATTCTTCGTCGGCTGTCAATCCGGACGTCTTAATGACGATCCGGACATACATTACTTCCAGCTTACATCAGATGCGCATACTGGAAGAGCAGGTGAAGTTGATTCCAATGTTGCAGTTGCGCGTGTCCGTGCTCAAAGAGGAGAAACGACTGCTGAAGTTGCAGCTGCAGAATCTGAGGAACGGTTCTGGTGCCAAGACATCAAGTACAGAGGCTTGCGTTGAAGTGACGTCGTCAGAATTACCAATCGCCAAAAGTGAAAGAATCCTGCCTGTGCAGTTGGAAAGAAGCAGTTTATCTGGTCAGATCCATGTGCCAATGGAATATAAAAATGTTGGAGTTGGAGACTTTTACGTAAACAGTAGTATGGATTCTTCATTTTACTGTCCCAGTAGTGAAACTGCCCTTGGACAACAATCTTTACGAAGTTCCAGTTGTTCAGAAACTAAGGTAGAATCATCGAAGCATGCCAAAGTTGAAACTACAGGTGCGACGAAACCTGAGTCAGAAAATAATGTTGACTATCCAAGCGTTTCTTTGCTGGTTAGTAAGTTACAGGGTCAAGAAAACGAACCACCATCCACTCGAAGAGTTGGATCCGTTGAAAATACAATGCGTATATCAGTAACCAGCTCCAAAGATCACGTCGAGATGTCGCCAGAGGCTGGCTCTCCTCGCTCTCCTGCTGAAGAGTCAAGTATCTTTCCAGCAGTGCGTCGGCCAAGACCCCCAGTTCCTGTGAAACAAATCTCCATCCACCGAGAAGAGGGGAAAAAGCAGAGCACAGTTGGTGTTCAGTGCACGCTTTTGAAGGATCGCACAGATGGAAGTGAAAAAACTGTGTGTAAAATCTCGCCACCTCTACTTGATAGTGCGAATAAACGTGTAGAGCGTTCAGACTTCAGAAATCAGGTTGAACCCGATCTAGTGACGACACATGGTCTTGGAGGATCGTTGCAGAATGAACACCAGCTTCAGCCAGCTGCGGGATATTCTCTAAAGACTTTTGTCGATAAAGAAACTGAAACTGATAGGATGTTACAGCATTCTGTAGCTGTCGGCACTGATTCACCCACTGTTGTGGAAAAGTTGTCAAAATTCCATTCTGTTGATACTAAAGTCACAGCTCAGCTGCTGGACTGTTCCATTAATACAGATATTTCTGGAAATATATGGAGCGCCGAAGAGTACCTCATGTCGAAGCCGTCAGGGGCTGAGCATTCATTGATTTCAAAGAATATACATTTTCGGTCAGATGTAAGCTTAGAACCTGAAGTTCACGAGCAAATTTGCCAGCAGACGACAGTGAGCAGTTTTGTAGGTAGAAGTCATATCTTCGAAAAAACAGCAGAAGACTCGGTTGTGAAGCATGAAGTGGTTCCATCTCTTTTTCAGGCAACTGACTCTAAAGATGTCAAAGATGTATCATGTTCTGTCGATATTGTAACAAAACCAGTGATGTATGATGCTTCTTCGTGCACTGACGAGTCTCTTATCAGTGCTTTCACATTTGATCCTACAGAACGAAAGTACGCAGTGGAAGCCAAACCATCTGTTAAAGATGCTGAATGTTTAGCGGACATCACAATAAAATGGCCAGTAGATACGACGGCTTCTAATACGGAGATCAGCATGGATCAGCTGCTGAGTAGAGAGAGTCCTTCGGTGCATGAGGTAGGCTGTAACACTATTGAGCCTGCATTAGTGAAGGAGCGTCCCGGTACCTTGGTAGATGTAGCTTGTGGTAGCGATGACTTCTACATGGAAGCACCAGCGCTGATTCGCGATGTCACCGATGTTGGCTGTAACACAGAAGCCAGGGCTAAGAGAGACTTTGGATGCGGTACGATTGATGAAAGACAACCGACGAAAGATGTCAGTTGCTTAGCAGATATAAAATTGTTAGCGTGTGACAAATCCTGCAGTGCCAGTGTTCCGGTTACAGATATTAGCACTGAGACAGTCCAGACAGATGAAAAGTCTGCTACCACGTTGACTTCTAGTGACGTGGCATGCTTGACTGACAGTTTGACAACATGCGAGATATCCAGTAACACCGAGGAACACGTGAATGTGTCGTCAACGGCTGCGGATGTTGATATGGCTTCCAACGTGTTGTCGACAGGTGTGCATTCAACATACGTCGAAACAGGTTGTATGACAGATATTTCGTGGAAGCCGTCAACGACGGAAACGGGTTGCGGCACCGACTACGCTGCTTCATCCGCATTAGACCTCGAAGATGCGTCCAGCAACAAACCACCATCAGCTACCGTTGCACTGAATACTGACGAGTGGCTTTTATTGTCTGATTTAACATTTCTTGATACATTGAAAGAACTCCAGAAACCTTCTCTGGCCGACACAGCTTCAATGACCGACTTGGTCGATAAAGTGCAGACTGCCGACATTTCTACGAATACAATAAGACCAAATGCTATCGAATGTTCAACCAATACAGAGACAGAAATGGAACCGGTGTCTGTCATTGTTAAGCCCACGGCTCGGCCTGCAGTCTGCGATGCTGGTTGCAACACGGAAGCAGACGTTAAGTCTGAGTCGTTTTCAGGAAAACTGAGTTGCTCCGTGGCTTGTAATACCGACACTACAGTCCACCCCTCTGCCGTCGAGATTTCTTCACTCGTCACCGGTTCTTCGGATACCACAAATGACCTTCCACATTTCCAGGACGCTTTCTCAGCAATAGACAGTACTTTTGTGAGCCATGTTTCTGTCAGCACAGAAGTCACTTCAAAGCCTTTATTCATAGATGCGACTGCTCAAACTCAGCCTGGGTCAACAGCTTTTGTTGAGAGTGAATCTTGCAGCAGAGCGCATCTCGATCACGGCACACATAGAGTACAGCACAGTGATAAGGAGGTGACAGTCAAGGCTGACACAATCGATGTGGCATGTGCCGTCTCGTTGAGGCCACCGCTGCGAAGCATTGCGTGTGGCATTGATGCTGAAGTCGTAAATTACGAACCGTCATCTTTCTCTGATGTATCTGATATGGCAGATCTTCGCCTCTTTGGTGACGCCACTGCCACTCTGTATGACAAAGAAGTCCCATCCGAACCCAGGCAGTCCACAAGTGCCACTAATGCTGAGGAACCAGTGTTTCGAGAAACCCGCGAAATTGCTTGCAATACTGAAAACACAGTTATTCCATGGCTATTTGACGACCCATTACGTCTTCGTACTGATACTACTGCATCAGAAGATGCTGATGCAGTTAATACAGCTTTCAGGGCTGATGAGGAAGGGACAAACACATGTCGTTTCTGTGGTGTTGAGAGTGCTCAGAAGCCTTCGATTAAAGATGCTGCCTCTATCATGAATACAAGTCATGAGATCGACAGCATTACTGAGCACTGTCGAAGGGAAGAGCTTTTGACAGGTAAAGCTGGCTTTATTTTGGATCAATTAATGGCTGATGAGCTTTCCGTTGTAGACAGAGTAGATCTCCCAGATGACACAGTTACGACGATGAGTGGGCACCACGTTGGTGTCAAAATGAGACACGAAATTCAAGACCTTGGTTGTGATGCTAAACTAACTCCTACAACGGATACGGCGATATATGTCGACTTAGTGGAAGCGAAGCAAGAAACGATCAAATCAGTTATATTTGGTAATAGACTGGTACACGGTGTTTTGAGTGGCTCAGCGTCAGACTCTGATGTAGTTCCATCTGGTTCCACACGGAATATGACTCCAATGACTGATCGAGTCCAGCAATTGATGACTGTCCCTCCGAGGTCTGCTAAGGTGGTTGGCTGTATCACGTCGGATGTTATCTTATACCCTTCTGATTCGGATGACGCGAGGTTAATGTCAAAATCGACGGGTACAACTTCTGGACTGCATTGCACATCACAAGCAGCTATGAAATCAGTGACGAGAGTGGTGACCGAGTGTCCAACATGTCTGGCCAGACGTCCAACTCGAGATAGTTCTTGTGGAACTGATTTGCTGCCAGTGTCAGCTGATCTTGCTGGTCCCAGCACGACAGAGCGTGCGGAATTCTCGATTCTAGACAGAAGGACCCCAACTACGACGGAAGTGGCGTGCAACACGGAATCTCCAACAGCGACCCTAACACGCGACGTCGGTTTGAATACAGAAGCGCCGATAGATGTGGCTAGCAAGCCAACTAGAATACCATGCAAACAAGCTACGGAAACTCGTCAACCTGAGATTCTCGTTGCTAAGCCGGTTACGAAGGACGCTATCTGCATCACCGATATTGTGATCGCTCCTTCCGAAGTCGACGAAGTTTTAAAGAAAACTAACGTCAGAGAACGATCGCGTACGGCCTCGTCCACTGCTGAAGTGGCATGCAACACGGATGTGACTGACAGCAGTGAAAAGTCACGTGGTGCTGCGAAGTTAAAGTCAGCTAGACCAACGGTGCGTTCAATAGGATGTACCACAGAGCTGTTGTCAGTGGACAAGAAACCGCGAACGAGAGATGCTGGGTGCACCGCAAGGCCACAGACTAAGTCTCAGTTATGCGCCACTGATCGTATATCGTCCGAGCCGGTGCCAGAGACTCCCGTGAAGTCTTCTGAGAGGACACGGACCGGGTTGCAGGTGGCGAGAAAGACTAGAACGCAGACAGTCACCACTATGGTCCGATCTTCTGACATCATTCCTCCATCAACGCCTGACGACGTCCCTCTGCTGGCAGCTGGCAAGTCGCCGACGTTCGATGTAGCTTGCGGCACAGATCTGGAGTTTCATTCCAAGTACTTCAACGTGGATGACGAAGGACTTCTGCGGCAGCTGAGTGCTGACGATGTTGCCGAGGTTCTTCGTTGTCGTAATGGTGGTACGCCGTTGTCGCTGGCCAGTCCAACTTGCGACGTGGCATGTAATACAGAGTACGACTCGAGACCACTCACTCCTGCCCGTCTCAACTACAGCCGCTACTATGCGTCTGCCGCTGTTGAGCCGCCGCCGCCGACTGCTGCCGACGTTGCTTGCGGTCCAGACGCACCCTCGACCGCACCGTGCGACGTAGCCTGTGGCACGGAGGACCTTTTGCCGGACACCCCGTTCCAGACTTCTTCCGACACCAGCGGGAGCCACTCAGGGATCCTCGATGTCATTCCAACTGTTTCCGGATCCGCTAATCATCAAAGAATTGAACGGCGTTCGTTGCCGTCAGCGCCCACGGATGAAGAAATGATTGCTGAAAATACGATTAACGGTATGACGTCTAAAGCCGTCGGTGACTTCGACGTGCGAGATGAACTGATTGTGAGGTCTCGTCAGTTAGACGACGGCAACAGCTTGCCGAGTACTGCGCGTCAGGCTTTGGCATCGAGGAAAGGCCTGACATTAGACCTCGGACTTGTTCCCCGGCCGAGCCAAGGCAATGAGCTCACTGCTTCAAGACTCGAAGATTTCAACAATAACGACGACGGCAGACTTAACCCTGGCGAATTCCAGACTCACTCTGTGAGTTCCAGGTGGAATGAAGCTTCTGCGAGTCCCACGATACCGATCCTTGCACGCAGTCATGATGTCAAGTTTATTGACGACGATGATTCTGACAGTGTTGATCATAAAGAATTTGACAGAAAAACAACAAGAAATATCAACGTTGATGATGATGACGATGAGTCGTCCAACGCATCAGTAGACCTAGGTCGAAGATGGGGAACCGTCGATTTGATATCGGAGCTCACATCTGTCTCACCACTGCCTTCAAGTAGCGCCATGCCACTCAAGGGAATCATGAAGTCACCCAAGTCTTCTTCGGAAAAGACTCTGTCAGAGACCAAGAAAGGCATTAGCTTCTCACAGGATACGGTCTTCAAGTAATTATATTATCGTGCTGATTTCGGTTTTGGCTAGAGTTTAATTGCAAGATTGCCTTTTAATCAAAGCAAACCACCCACGTTTTAACCTATACCTTGACCTGTTGACCTTGAATTAACCTTTACTTACT
>Ga0126335_1000938_pt1 | contig 15370 bp, 15 predicted proteins | sample OlaspJWI45metaG_FD_108409 | JGI IMG/M metagenome (GOLD analysis project Ga0126335, IMG submission 108409) | Marine gutless worms symbiont microbial communities from Oahu, Hawaii - Olavius sp. 1 OAHU.JWI-45 metaG | ecosystem: Host-associated > Annelida > Digestive system > Unclassified | place... | reverse complement strand
GTCACCAGCCCATGGACCGGAAGTTGGTTAAAGACACTTCCGGTTGATTTGAAAGTAGCATATATCAACTCAGGACACTTCAAAACCTATAAAACCACTCTTAAATTTTTTTAAAATCGGTTAACAAATGGCGGAAATAGGTACATAGTCAGTTCTAGGGGGTCCAAAACCGAAATGACCCCCCAAAAATGGGGAGGGGCTGAAAAATTTGAACCCCTTCATTTTCTGACAGTCTGAGCCCAACTGAATCCAAAGAAGCAAAAAAATCAATTTTAGCAAAAAATCCTACGGGAATACATAACATACTTCACTATATATTCGAAAGTGATCAACATGCTACCGGATCTTGCCGGCCTGACGTCGTTTTAGTTCCTTTTAGCTTGTTTCTGGGGTGGGCTTTGCGGTCAAACCGTCACTTACACCCTAAGGACCTAAATTGGGGATGTAACTGCTGTAACACTGATACTAAAAGACAATAAACAGTTATATTCATTAATTATTTTTACATTTTACTATGCTTTGTTAATTTACTAATATATATTTTATTTTAAATGTATCTGTCTTCCATTACAATACTTGCACACATTATAGTGGCTTGAGCCGACTTTGACCGACAACCTAGTCCAATACCAATGCTCTATAGGTAACTCTGAACCTTTGAAGCTTGCACCTTGTCACATTTAGCAGAAAATATAGAATGCTATTGAAAACAAGAAGCTCAGCCATCGCTGACAAACCGCCCGACGCCGGATTAGCCAGATTTTGCGACTTTGCGGTTCACCTACCCCTCCCCTCTTTGACGCATTCAATGAGGGATCCGCTCGAGCTATCGGGTTCATATTTGGTATGGAAGAATTACAATGGCTGGGCTACAATCTGGTGAAGGTCGCATGATGACTGTCTCAGTCGTTTGGGCACAATGCATCAACGTTTCAGACACACAGGACACCTTCGCTGCACCAACGCACTGCGTCGGGTAGCTCGGGTGGCAAAAATCACACCACACGCAGCTGCATTGACTGATAGAAGTCCACAGTGTAAGGTACTTCCAATTCAAGTGTGTCCATAAGGACAGCTAGTGCATAGGCTGGTAGCACGTTTTAACTGCATTCAGCAGGTGGCGCCACGGCGTAAGACTACAAGTAGTACAAGTCACGTCGCAGCACGCGACAGCAGGCCAATAACGCTGAGTCAGCCACTGGCCAGTGGACCAGCGCTGTGTTGTAAATGCACATTGTGGATGCATGTACAAACAGCTTGCAGACGGACATAAAATTAATACACTGTAGGCTTAATTCTCTCGCACTGACGTACCATACCAACAGTATAACAGCGCACTAAATGGCAGTTGTCACGTACCATTACAATCATCTACAGCAGGATGCTGGGTTCGTATAAGGTTTGCAACCCCAGGCGCTGTACACCAATGACGTACAGCAATGAACACACAGCATACATAACTACGGTATTGTGATAAAAATATCAAATTAGACGCATCAAAAAACTGACGTTGTTACCTCACATACAGCTAAAACTAAACAACAAAACTAAACCAAATAACCTGTCTTGTGAGGAATCAACAAGAGCTCAGCTATTGCCGAGCGGGCGCGCGTCTACTTGGTCAATTCACATCACGGCCAGAGTCGAAATATCCATCTTAGACGCAAACACTGTGAAATTTTATGGTACTATGACGTTGTGGTGCACTAGTCTTAACCCAGTAGTGGGATGTTACGGTACCAAACCATGAATTCAAAGTGAGACGTCATGGTAACCTTGTCTGAATTCAGTCCATGGTTGGTACCAAAACGCCCCATTACTGGGTTCAGACTAGGGCACTATAACGTCATACTCGGTACCACAACAATCCCCAAGCATTAACACATCCTGTGGTGTAAACCTTATCGGGATATCTTAAACCGTTAGACGTGGATCACAAGTGTGACAGACAGACAGAGAGAGAGGGAATTGCGATAGCAATATGCGCGCGCCAAAAACCGCAATTTAAGACACTTTGTCGCGTATTGAAAGTCTATGATAAAAACTGAAAACTGTTTGGACACGCATGCTCAATAACAGTTTTCTTGCCACTGGTCACATTATGACAAAGCGTTGGACAGTCTGTATTTGTATCTGTCGCTCAGACTCAAAGTCAATGCTAACACAAGTGCGACGCTTGATGTTACGAATGCCCCAATGTCAGTAGCAAGTGATATGCTGAAATGGACCAATATAAACTCACAACTGTAACGAATTACACCGTGAGTGTTAGTTGGTGACACTTAACAATGAGCACAGTGAGAGTGGGTGAGAGATAACTTAAGAGTTGGTTCAAAATTACCTGTAGTGGGTATTTATTCACCTAACAACAGTAACAAACAAAAAGTTGTTCATAGGGTCCATAATGGCTAAATGTTGTTATAATAACCAATAACTGAATATGCAAAACTACGCTAAACTTATCAGTATAGTAGTTACTTTAAATTTTAAAAGCAAAAAATGTGTCACAAGCAATAAGTTAAAGGCAGTAACACTTGCTGAGCAAAGTCTCATATGGCTTTCAACCCAGAAGAGTTTAAAAAATCACAACACTTAATGTGCAGCACATGTATGGTGTTTGGCACACACTGCACACTATGTACAGAAAAATACATCTCTGTTTTTTCAAGCACTTTCCATCACTCTGCAATTGATTTGCATATAATGTGCATCAATTTTTCAGACACTGTTTCTCATCAATCAGGCAGTCTAATACTTGTGAAATCTACATGTGTGACATTTGAAATTATTTTAAGTATTTTCTGCATATGGTATACTTTACATTACAACTAGATGGAGCTATGGTGCACAAGCCACGCTAGACCATAGAGTTATTGAAATTCCTACAGCACATTAAACGTGATATAATAGCAACACAACATTCATGCTACTATTACCAACACTACGACTGCTACAAATGTCCTGATATGACTGATGCTACTGGAAATATGTTTCCGGGCACATTTGCACAAGAAAGAAGAAACGGCAGTAAGTGGGGCCATATATTCACCAGACCTCTGAGAAAACAAAAACTAACAGTGGCGGCGAAAGACGGACAAGACACTTACAGTGTTGGTCTGTCGTGAACCTAGGACCTGTTCATACTGACTGCGCTCTCTCAGCAGTGTAGTCAGCTGGTTCACTCTCTCCGTGTTAACTCGTATTTCAGCAGTCAACCTGTCCTTCGCTTCTCTGATGCGTGACTGAAACAATGCAATCTTCTAATACCATCAGATGATACAATACGATATGATAAAAGTATTTAAGAAGTGATCAACAGCTGGCAACAGGTGCGTATGAAGCAGTTTGACATTGGTCAAACAAATCTCGCCTCCTCCTCTTTCCCTTTCCCTTTCCCTCCTTTTCCATTCCCATCTCTCTTCTTCCTCCCTCCTCTTAAAAGTAGGCCCCTTTAAATATAGCTAGGGGGTCTGAGGGAGCGCTGTAAGCTCCCGCAGAGGGGTCTGGGACGAAGCCCCAGCAGAAATCGAATTTGGTGCAAATGACATGTTGTACACGTAAGCTATGACTGGAGCGAGGACATCACCAAGTTGCTCGCGCTCCTCGTACTCGCTCACACGTCACGCTCGCTTGTACTCGCCAGCTCGCCTGTTGGTTCGCACTGTCTCGAACTTGACAGAACTCCTGCACACTCTCTAGCACTTGCTCGCGCTCGCTCGAACTCGCTCGCACTTGCTCGCGCTCGCTTGCACTTGCTCGCGCTCGCTTGCACTTGCTCGCGCTCGCTCGAACTCGCTCGCACTTGCTCGCGCTCGCTCGAACTCGCCCGCACTTGCTCGCGTTCGCCCGTACTCGCTCACACGGTCACGCTCGCTCGTACTCGCCAGCTCGCCCGTTGGCTCGCACTGTCTCGCACTTGATGGAACTCCTGCACACTCTCTAGCACTTGCTCGCGCTCGCTCGAACTCGCTCACACTTACTCCGATTCACCAGCACGCTTGACTAGCCACCGCTTACTGAAGACCGTTTCGTTCCGGAGCTGCTGTTCAATCTTAAAATCTGACATCTGGTGGCACCAAATTCACTGTAACGGCAAACCTCCCTTACCCCAGAGCGGCTCGTTCGAGAGTAAAATAAGCAGTAAATTACAGAAAACGACAATCGCTAAAGAGAAAGAACGATTGGTGTTCATTTCACGTTCACGAAAGTTGATATCATGTGAACAGCGAGCCAGCTAAGTTTACAATAGGATTATGAAATATAAATAAAAAATAGTAAATGAATAAAATGTGAAATGAGGGACGTTTTGAACCTAAAACAAAACTGAAAGAATGACGACAAACATTTCCTTTTCAGTGGCTATATCATGACGTTATATTCTGAGAATATTTGTCTTCTTCCAATGCTGCAATACTTCAGTGATCGTAGTAATAGTGTTTGTCATTTAGGTCTGCATAAAAACTCTTAGATTATTGTTGTTGAGATAAGACACGCATACATCCCACAGCCGAAGATCGTTGTCACGCTGCGTCTCGGTAGTCATCAGTCGATCTTTGATGTCCTCCAGGGGTTCATTGACTGCACTCTTCTCAAGTTCCTCGAGCTCCACAATGCGACCAAACTTAGCTATCATCATCTTCTCACACTCATCCTTGAGCTTCGCGATGCGCTGGTCAGACATTCGTCGATCTTTCACCAACTCCACATGCTGGCGCCTTGCATCACTGAGATACACACACACTATACATGCCTGCTGATGGCGACATGTAATTAATTATTACTACCACTGGATAAAAACAATTAATTGACTGATTTAGTAACAATAATCACACACCTACTAACGAATGAGGATAGATAATATGACGGTTATAATTTTATAGTTTATTATTGCTGCCATTGTAATTATATGTTAAAACAGGACATGAATTTCAACTAAAAATTACAGTATGAAACTGACTATTTTTACACTTCTAGTCAAAGGCATAGACAAATATACGAAAGGAAGCCTACATTCGGATATAGTAAACTCAAGATGACAGCAATTAGACAAGGCATATATAAATTAAGTAATAAATGACAAAATATCTTTATCCTAGACCTCCCCCGGTTACACCATCCTTGTTTCATTGTATTCTCTACATTTTATTTATTCAAAAATTTAAAATGGTGCACACATGTACTGTCGCTTCTGAACAATGCGTTCCTCTTCGAGTTCTTGAATACGGGAGCGGAGCATAGCGAGGGCTGGTGCTTCAAATGCGAGACACTGAGAGAGGTCACTGGGGAGAATTCCATTGACAACGTGTTCCAGCTGGTGCAGACGCAGAGTCACAAGGACGTCAAGTTCGTTCAGTTTCCGCTGCTTCTCCAGCTGACAAGCCACACATGTATAATGGATTATTTATTCTGAGAATTCTTCTTTGAAAGACATTTTAAAAACGTTCACAATCACAATACATGGACACTATGGAAAAAACTCATCTTCACAATAAACTGTAGTGTTTGTTATCGAAGCAAAATAGCCTACATCTACCCCTGTCATTATCGCTGACTCCATGGAGGTCGATTGCCCCCATAGCCCTTACATTAACTTGCCTTCGGAGTGGGCAAAGCCCAACACTGAGGCCACTTCAGCGGGCCCAATGTGCAACCAATTCCACAGTAAAAAATCCGTACAAAACATATCTCAAACCGTTTAGACAAATTACAGCAAATGGCAAAGCATAAAATTAACACTGTCAGAGATATGGTTTCTGTTACGAAGCACAATGAATCTGAAATAGAAATGAGCTGAGACTATAATGATGTGCTGCACTTATCAATATTTTGATTTTTGACCGCTGCATTCAGTCTTAAACTGCAAATTTCAAATGCAAACACAATGGCAACCTGGGAGGCTCTAAGCTCCTGCTCAACTGTCTGTATGGCTTCTTCAGTGAGTTTAGCTTTCTTCTGCATCGCGTCAAGGTCTCTGATCATCGTCTCTTTGTTGGTCCGTTCCTCCATAAGCTTTTCATCGACATCAACTCGTTTCTCTCGCAGAAGACACGTGCTGTCATACAGGTTCTGATCACAGCCAGGAGGACATACGTCCAGGTCGAGACCGCTCGTCTCCGAATCTGACTCTTCTTCAGACTCTGAAGTCTCAGATTCTTCTTCCGATTCGCTCTCACTGTCTTCATTCGCTACAGATTCATGTCCATAAAGACCAAACCCCATTATTATGCAACTGTTCACTTCTCATCTCCATCTCATGCAAATGTTGTAACAAGATGCCAATGTAACTTGGCAATCATATCGAGCAACAGCGATATAACAAAAGCTGAGTCTGAAGATTCCTGTACTTTACAATGGGCTAAATTTCCCTCCACTCCCTCCTCCTCACCATAGGGGGACCAGGACCCCCATCTGATACAATGTGCCTTGGGTTCCAAGAGTCTCCATCCCAAACAGGACCCCGATCTGTTCAGCCATTTTTGCATAGCACAGCTGCATGACAGACAGACAGACAGACAGACAGACCACGCTAAGGGATCATCGGTCACAAAAGGCTGCATCGAATTCAATGTGGCAAATTCGACGCAGCCTAATAATGGTGTTATTACAAGTAGTTCTGCATACAACACATACACATAAAATTATCGTCGAACAAAATGGTATCTTTTAAAAGACATATGCTATCTCTTGCTTATACTTCTCCTTCCTATCACTAGACACTGTTACTACGGATAGGGAAAAAAACACAGAAAATACACCCATTGATATTCAAGTGCAATTATCAAAAGTCTGAATATCAGAATTATGCACCTCACATACCCTCTTTATTATTTGCTTTTTTCTTTGATCGTCGAATCTTCTTCTTGTAGACTTTAGCAAGATACTCGGCAAATTTGTCATCACCAGTCAACTCTCTGAACTCCTTGAACAACTGAGCATCACTCTCTAGTAGCGCCTCTATGTCTTTCTTTTTCAGATCTAGCTTCACTACAGCTTCGCTGATCTGAATCGCATCAATCCAGCATGCAAATTTTACAGAAATTCAACTTATAAAAATGTGCATTACCATAGCTCATCCCACTGAGAAAACTTGGTTTTAATCTTCCATTGATGCATCAGTCACTGCCACTTAACCACCTCAACATAATGATATGATGCAACTGTTCACTCCTCTGTAACCAGTCATCTACAAGCCTTACTGGTTTGCTAAATCCCGCATCAGTAATCAGAAAACTACACAAATCACAAATAGCAGATCTGTACTTACGCTGCATCAAATACATGAGTTGCGGACTATTGTGATCAATAATTTCGTAGTGTGGGCGTCTGTTAGTCAGTCTGTCTGTTTGTATGGGATATCACAGCTCTGTATTTCACATCGGCATTGTTCTTACTCATTCGCCAGATGGCGCCACAGTCCCCACTTCAATGTGACCGTTACTACATTACTTGTTCTATATATATCGACAGTTTTATTTCTATCAAGAGTTCCCATTATGCCTGGTTAACCTTTCGCATATCTAGTTACTTCGTACCTGGGGAATAATGAAGCCAACTGCTAACTGAAAATGAAATGGAAAAATCAAGACTGGGGAGACATCAGTAGCGCACCTGATGAATTTCTAACAGCAAATGCGTAATGACATACAATCACGGCAAACTACAACCTGCATCAAATACCTGTTTGTCCACGTCCAACTTTTCATTTGACTTCTCGTGCAGCTTCTCATAAAGAGCGTTCTCCGAATGCTCCAACTGTTTCATGAGAACGAGCTCTTGAAATAACTCCAACTGCCTGAAGCCACCACAGACCAAACAGTAACTCTCAAGTTCTTTGCAGCATCAGTCAAAACACCAAATTTGACCAGTAAAAATGCAAATGCAAAGATTCCAACTAATGTAATACATGTGCAGCGAAACGTTAAATCTTATCCACAACGAAACTGGCATTTGAACCTCCTGGACCAAAGCTAAGGTGATTTCAGTCATAATTTCCAACTATAATGCCATTCTGGTTTTCCTGTTTCTATCTAAACCCAGAAGCAGTATAATTTGGCCTCATCAATACACTTAGCTTCTTTTGTTTCTAGGCTTCATCTGTTGGAAAATAACATCGTGCGATATATTCAACCAACAGTGTTAGTAACTGTTTAGAAACATTAATGTTTGTGTTAAAGCTTAAGTTCATTTCAATCTTTTAAAGAAGCCCAGAACTACCTGAGATCAGCCATTTTCATTTCAATGTCCAGTTTGCACTTGTAATGATTGAGACATCGAAGCTCTGCATCAAAGTTCATGATCAGCTGGTCAATGTTACGCAACAGCTGATCACGATGATACTTCATTCTGTAGAGCAAAATAACCAGTTCATTACACAAACTAGAGGCATACTGCTGTGGCCATTCTCTTACTTCAGAAGACACAATAACAAACAGAATGCATGAGTGAATATAGGCTTAACGTCTTACTCAACACATGATAGGTCATTTTGGGGACATTTTTACAGGATGGGTGACCCAACCGGTAGTATGAAAGCACTGATGGTGGACAGTTGGTCGAAGTGATCAGGATTCTGTTCCACCAAGCCCATTCCACCATGTTACATTGAATAAACCCACAGACAACCATTGCCAAATGCAGTGGAATGGTCCCAGTGTGACAAAATCCAATGAGCATGTGAGCATTAAAAGTGTTCAACTGGAAAAAACGTTTATTCCTCGTCAAAAACCAGTCCCCAAACATTATAAAATAACTCCACAAAACTGACTCAATATAAGTACAATAAACCATCATTTACTTATCATCAGCTCCAAATTAGCTGGCGAGGGCTGCAACATTGTTCTAGCACCATGACCATGATAAAGCACCTTCCTCCATACAACAGAAAGAGAATAGTTAGAGTCTTGCCGAACACAATCTAGCCGTCAGTTCCTTGGATGACTGGGATGAAGTTTCCACTTATTACTGAAAAGATGGCCGAGAGATACGTTTGTAGCATGCTGCAGAGTTACCTATAGAGCATTGGTATTGGACTAGGTTGTCGGCCAAAGTCGGCTCAAGTCACTATAATGTGTGCAAGTATTTTATTGAAAGACAGATACATTTAAAATAAAATATATATTGATAAATTAACAGAACATAGTAAAATATGTAAATAATTAATATCTATAACTGTCCACTGTCTTTCAGTATCAATGTTACAGCAGTTATTTCCCCAAGTTAGGTCCTTAGGGTGTACGTGACGGTTTGACCGCAAAGCCCACCCAGAAACAAACTAAAAGGAACTAAAACGACGTCAGGCCGGCAAGATCCGGTAGCATGTTGATCACTTTCGAATAGATACTGTTTCTGATAATGACCTAAAGTCCGAGTAGCACTTCACAAATGTATTGATAATATTCATCACAGACATGTAGACAATTCATAACATAGCAATCCAATGTTTATCGAAGTTTGTATGCATCTGAACTTCCATTCGACATCAATTCATCAACTAATTCATCGAATTATCAACATGCAAATTCAAAACAAAACTCTGTTAGATCCCATCCACAGAATAGCCATTCTCTCTCACTCGCTTCCAGGGTAAAAAGTACACACTGGAGTGGACCCACCCCAAACACCGTCACAGTTACGCTACAACGTTGATTTGGCAATTGAAGGCCAGATGTGCTGGAACACTGTTGGCCAGTCACGCAATGACGCAATGTGGCCAAAAGCCACTGCATCGGCGGGCGATGCTCTGCTAGTGGGCCGACCAGCATGGGACAGTATCTCTGAATTAGTTATGCCAGTAAACCCTGAAGTCGAGGACTTGCTGAAAGCATTTCGTGACAAAAGCCTCCAGTGTCTTTGTATTGGCAATGTGAAGAGTCCAGGTCTCGGAAGTGCATAGAAGGACTGAGAGTACCAAAGCCTGGAAGAGATGTGTTTTTGTTGGGACTGAGAGGCGCTTATCTTTCCAGATTCTGTGTAGAGATAATATTGTGTCAGATGGGAGTCTTATATGACACTTCATGTCCGGCCAACAGTATCCACCCAAAGATTCATTTACTAACACTCACTTTTTGTATGATTTAGTAAGACATGCAACCAGTGGACGTTTTTCCTACTGCAACCCAACTGCATGACTGCTTTGCAATCACATAAAAAGTTAGAGCACTGCAACTGATAGTGACCTTCTAAGCCCAGACAAAATATTGCAGTGGATAAAATACACCAATGTAAGTCTTGAAAAGTGAACATCAAATACTGTGCAATGTAGGACATGTTATAGCTACCTTGATCACACATCACATTCTTTGAAAACGTAACCTAAATTGACTTTACATAAGTGACAAGCATACATATTTGCAATGGACGGTTAGACATGGTCATTTTCTCACCTAATTTGTTCCGCTTTCTTGATGTTTATTTCCAGCTCACTTGGCTCTTCTTCTTTTTGCTCAGGTAGAGGCGATGAATCTGTTGTCGGTAGTTCACAAACAGGCAGCGGCGGAAGTATCATGGTCGGCTGCTGCTGTGAATTGCACACGCAACAGTGTAAGAAAGTAAGTAAGTATGCATTTAAGGTTATGCAGCATTTGAATTTTGATAACGACATTTTCAAACAGTATTATTTATCACTGGGTATAATATCATCACGGATCGTTGGTTATATATGGAGATAGTTTACTCTCCCACTGACCCATGTCAGTACTAATTGGGACCAACCTGCAGCAACTACGTGGATGATGAATCAAATGAAACCGGTTACCATTAAGCCCAACTGCTATATGTGAGAGCAATTGAAAACAGTGACTAACAAGAAGCCAAAGCAATTGGACAAAAACTGCATCAAATCAAAGCAGTATTTTACACTGGGCAAAAGTTGTCCCCACTGACTGACCCCTTTAGATAGAGACCCCCATCTAATAAAATGAGCCTCCACCCCAAACAGCACCTTGATTCATTCTGCCATTTTTGCACAGTACACCTGCATGACAGACGGACTGATAAACCACGTTATGGGATCATCCATTGCAACAGGCTGCATGAAGCATGCTGTGCATTTGATGCAGCCTAAAAAATAAATGAAAATGCAACGATGCCTAGGAATATTGCTGCAGCTATTTGCAAGCTCAACTTTTAACATTTAGCACAAGACCATCACAATGATCACCTCTGTGGCTGCAGAGCCTTGTAGCGCAGTAACCACTGCAGCAAAACTTGGCATAAACTGTGACGGTATAGAAGTGAGGGGAGGAGGTGCAGCGCCGACAGTACTGCGTTCTTTCTGAGCCTCTATCTTTTTCTTAAACTCAAACAAAGTTTCTCTCGTGCATTCGTACATCCTGCAATAAAGTGCATCGTAACTTTGGTCGCCAGGCAACTCAGCCCCAAGTCAATTCCGCCGTTAGGCAGACCTAACCCCGACCCTAACCCAATGCTAACGTTAACCTTAACACTAACCTCGAGAACAAGCTCACTTGAGGATAAACTGACAGCCACCAAAATATCGTAACACGAACAGATGCACACACTACATTATCGTATTATCACTTCACACAATCGTTAGTCTAAAAAGCTTCCTTGGAAAAAGTGAGAATCACTTTAAAGTTCTGAGTAGAAACTGTGCTTAATAACATGATTAATAATTACATATACACTTTCGGGCAAGTTGTTCACACTCCTGTGCCTCTGTCACCAAACAGTTTAAGTTGGCACTAGTGTAAAACTGAGAAGGTAACGGCATTAAGCACAGTAGCATGGTCTTGGTCTTGAGAGTACTGGATATCTGTAGAAACAACACTAGGCTAGTGTTATTATTTTCATGCGACTTTTAAAAATATGTGTATTGATACGAAACAAAATCTGTTTGACTATCATTACTTAACGAGTTTTGTATTACTGAAGTGCCTCATGTTGGTCGTGGGTTGCTTGATCTTTATAAAACGACTGACATTAAGAAGAAAACAATACCAATCTGCCTGTGCTGTATGACACTAGATGTATAGTTACTTTTCTGGAGTTTCACATGGATGTATGATCGGAACAGTTGGCAATGGCTTAGCCAACTCAGGACCAAGAGTGGACTGAATCTGCTCGAGTTCCTCGATGATATTGCTGATCTCTTCAACTAGCTGCACCTTTCTGTCACGCAGAGCTATCAGACGTTCATTGAATGCGTGCTTGATCATGTACGTCTGCACGACATGGTGCACAAATGAACTGTGATGTGACTGACAGCAGCAAGTCCGGACTTACCACATGACTTACAAGGTATGCCACATTTGTTCGGCTGTTCCAAAGGTTGATCAGAAGGAGTGAGGCCACAGATCTAGACGAACCAATCAGCTATTTCAGGCAATCCACAGCACTAGCAAGCCTACTGATAACTAACTGCAACAAGTAAATAAGCAAGAGAAAATACATGCGAAAGCATAAAAAGTACTGTAAGGGCTGACTGCATCGTCACGGTTCAGCGTTGAACTTGATCATGCAAGCCGCCGTGAACTGGTTCATGGCAATTGCACATTGCACCATTTTTAAATAAACTCATTCAGCCATAAACCCATGTTTAAACATGAACTGCTGATTTTGAGCGATCAAGCACGAAACTTTGCTTTCAAAAAATTTACAAAATGGCAGTTCATGCACAATAATTACATGATATGTCTTGAACTTTTGAGATTAACGAACACAAGCAGATGATGTAAAGTAAAAAAACGAGTAGACCCACTCACAAAATATGATGACAGCGAGTTTCACGCACGATTCCACCTCTTGAAGCTGACTGTTCACCATCTACTGTGGGATGTATGTCAGACAGTTCATTTGCTGTCCTTTTGCAACATTATATGATCTGTATACTGAGAAAATCATGGGAAATTGCTACAGTGATAAATGACACTTCAATGGCGTCCTTTAGGCACCATGCCCTGCGACTGCCAGCCACAGCCCTCGACTCTGGGTGGCTATTTACTAACGTCTGTCGTAGGCCTACGTACGACCACGGATCTGCGACATCTGATTTTTACATTTTGTCGATCAAGTCCGAACATTGTGATTATTTTAGGTTATAAATAAAATACTAAGTCGATATTTTTTTACCAAATATGTTACCAGTATATAGCAAAATGGCATTAAAGTGCAGTTATTTCGCACTTATTACACACACGATGACGCAGCCATGATGTAGCAGCATGTTGAAATTAAAACGTATGAGAAACGAAATCTGTTTGGAAGTAGGTAGCATTGTATGTGAATTCATCGGCTTGCATCCTTGTTTATCTACTTTGATATGTATACACCTAATCAACAGACGTGTTCGTTCAGCCAATAGGAGTTCGTGAAATTAGGTGACCTACGTAGATCAGGGTTAAACTCAAGTTCAGTTGAACTCGTTCACAAATTCGTGGTGCAACCCAAATTCGCTGAACTTAAAACTGAACTCATTCTAGCAGTTGAATGAGTTTTGTTGATCCCAAGTTTAAACTTTGATGGTGCAATCGGCCCTTAAACATGCAGAGGCTAGATGCAAAGTTTGCAAACACTACTCAAAACACACACTCTCATCTCATCTCTCACGTTCGTTATTTACCATCTGGCTGCTGACGATTATACACATATAAATGTACAGGCCACAGATAACGTGTAGAGTATTTCAGTAGTTTCAGCACATATTGGACAATTTCATGCCTTACAACAAATAGACATGCCATGGTAACTAACTGTATAGTAAGCATCTCACCTTTTCCTTGGCAGCAAGAAATCGGGCCCTGGCCTTGTTAGTGTTCATGCGGAGGTGATCAGGTACAATGTAGTCACGTGCACTTTTGAGCTTATAGTCTCCCATCCTCTCTGCAGCATCTTTTATGGCTGCCATCGCAACTGGGTCATCATCTTCCAGATTGGGCTTCTCACTCATCAACTCGTTCCACTGCAAAATTACCTTTCAACATTGAAACTTGGTGGCACAGTCATGTGTGTTTCCTGTTGCTAAAGGGCAACACAAAATCTGCTAAATATTTAGTACATAAACAATTTCACAAACATGGTTCTGTCTCTACTGGGGGAACGATAGCTGTCCCACCACAGAAAATGCCCAAAATGGCGGAACTGTACTTCTGGTCATAATCTCTTATGGCAGATTCTGAATTAGGAACCTTGATTTACGATTTGTGTTTAGTATAAACTGCAGCTCTGCTTTGCGCAGTTTTGGAAATGTTTACATGTGATGTATGGATAGACAAAAACTGCATATCAACATTAAGCTGTGTCTGAGGGGAGCATATACAGCACGCACGCGGCTGCTTTTTCACCGTTGTGACCTTGATATTAAACCCATGACCTTGAAACTCGGATGTGACCTAGATATTCTAAAAATATACCTTGAAACCGAAAATGAACTTGCTAGTTTGATGCATTCGAAACTCCTGACGGTGGATCACGTATGCATGGCAAATGAAATACAAAAATAGCTCTCAAGGTCAAAAATCAAGGTCAAATGTCACCAACTTCCAAACACTTCTAGCGTTCACTATGGGACATATTCCTACCAAGTTACATCAACTTCTGATCAGTAGTTTTTGAGATTTCGACTGATGCACAGACAGACACAGATGCTGCAAAAATCAAACCTGCTTGCAGCATAGCTGGCGTGCAGGTAGCTATAGCTGTTTCCCATTCTGGCAGTCAGCTAACATATTACAGAATAAACCTGTTCCTGTCGAGCCATGCGTTTCTTTTTCTTTTCTTCAAGTTTAACGAGTGCTTTAGCAATTCTTTCTCCCTTGCTGCCTTGCAGCTCAGTCGTCAGCACTTCTGCATTCGCACCATCAGCAGCAGCAAGCTGTGACTGCTCAGCATCTTGCCCATTGCTCGAGTCTGCATTCATACATTCACATGCTTGTGAGCAGCGTTATTGCGCGTATTGCCCGAGGTAAAGCGGCTGACGCTGTAGGATTATCTGCTGAGCACCTAATTTTAGTCACCCGTCTATCTCGGTAGTACTGGTTAAACTGTTTAAATTGATCATGCTTTACAGACATGTTCCTGCAGGTTTTCGTTATAGCTATATAGTACCAGTACCCAAGTTAAAAGATTGTAGAACAAATCAGTTAACTGTAATGACTTTAGAGGTATCACAATAAGCCCTATTTTGTCTTAAAGTTTTTGAGCACTGCATTCTGGATAGATTTGGTTCATCATTTGTTAGCTGCAATGTTCAGTTTGGTTTTAAAAAAAATTCTGGTTGCAGAAATGCAAAACATTCTGTTAGAAAAATTGTCGAACGTTCCACCAAAGGCAATAATACTGTCAATATATGTTCATTAGACTTAAGTAAAGCGTTTGACAAGGTTAACCACTATGGACTATATATTAAACTTAT
>Ga0126335_1000937_pt1 | contig 15378 bp, 12 predicted proteins | sample OlaspJWI45metaG_FD_108409 | JGI IMG/M metagenome (GOLD analysis project Ga0126335, IMG submission 108409) | Marine gutless worms symbiont microbial communities from Oahu, Hawaii - Olavius sp. 1 OAHU.JWI-45 metaG | ecosystem: Host-associated > Annelida > Digestive system > Unclassified | place... | reverse complement strand
GCTGAGCGTCTTGAGCGAGGCGCGACTCTGAGCGGTATCAGCCACGATATCCGTCAGGTGACGGTCCTCGGCAGACTGTTTAGGCCTACTCACCGTTGTGGACTGTGGAACCAAAGTTACTCAATGGACGTTGGTGGAATCTAGGCCAAGCCGTCGTACATAAGAATGACTTCCATTTTTGTGCACTGATCTCATGTAAATACTACACAGGCTTACATCACATAGGCTACCTTGGAACATTACGCTGCACTTGACAACTGTTCTCCGTTTTTTGTAAAAAAAAAATTGACTAGTCATTAGTGTCACTGAAAAATTCTTATCAACTACCCAGGTAATTGTAATTAATTCGGACTCGCGGCAGTTGCATAATACGTATGTTGTGCGACATTTCACATCACTTACTGCTTGACTTGGTGTGTGGACTGTTTCATTTTTCACGTAAGTATGTGCATTTGTCATGTAATAAACTTACGTACGGTACTAAAGATTTGCACAATGCTACAACCACTCAATGACAGACTCGGGTACTGCATAACAGGAACACCGCCAAAAATATACAGGGCACGTCTTTAATGTTGTGCAGGTCGTGTGATTGGCAGAACAGGTAAAGTTAGGAAGACAATACAAGTATAACAGCTATAGATGAATTAACGGGTCGTAACGTAAGCTATGAAGAAACAAGTAGATCAGCTAAACTGCTAAAGCCATAAAATCTGCTGAATGACAGCACAGACGAGAAGATATGGTTCTCGATTAGAACTGGACACACATTTAAACTTTTAGTTTATTTTACTGATACATTATGCTTAATGCAGTGTCGACGTGCTGATGTCCAACAAGAACGCAAGCCACAAAGACAAAATCCAAAACATTAATCGAAGCAGCACCGGAAATGAAAAGAAAACACCGAATTCAGGTATGAAACCAAAGTTAATCCACGAATGAAAGTGACACATACTTTCGGTTAAAAACCATGGTTTTAAACCGTATTTCAGTGTTATCTCTGGATTAAAACGAAAGTTATGCCGGTGACAGACAAAAATGGCCGATGAACAAGACGCTATTGAATCACATTCTCATTCAATGCTAATCCTACATTCATATGAAATATAACTTTTATAGCACGTAAAACATGTGGCCCTTCCAGTCGTCTCCTGTTTACTTCAAAAATCAAAGCGTAAAAATCGTAAAACCTACTTTTGAATAACGATCTTTTGTCATCAGGTCCAGTACCAATTGGCACAGCTGCACAAGGTCAGGTCAGGTAGTGTAGGTTAACGTCGCTTAACATATAACACAGATGATCAGCGACAAGCTTAACGAACAATGTTCACAGCTGCACAAGTACCAGAAGTAGCTGTTTAGTACGGGTGTACTATTTAGGTCTATTCTGATCTAAAATATCTTTGTACATCAGATCAGCCATGCAGTAAAACACGAACTGGCACTAAATTTCTAGAAATAAAGCATTAAGTCAGTGCCTCTATACAATAGAAAACTGACGAAATTAAAATAGATGATAGGGGCCTTCGTGGGCGGTTGGCCTGCCGCCTAGCGAGTATGAGTGAATATTGATGAGTTAATGAATGGATTACTGAATCAGCGATGGAACTTGTTAACATCCAACCAGCACGCGTGCACTGACTGCAAGTTTCTTGCATCAAATAGAACATGTTCTATTTCGTGCAAGAAACTTGCCCAAGAAAAACCTTGCTGCAAGTTGCTATGACAGACATGCAAGTTTCTTGTACAAGTTTCTTGCACGTCTGTCACCGGCATTAACACCGAAATCCGGACTAACACAGAGCTAAACGGGTCGAACTTGGTTTTGGTTTTGATGAGTCTGGCGGAACAATGCATTCAGACAGACAAGCTCTCAAGAAATTTTTGAAATTTGGTTTAAAACCGAAACCCCTTTCAACGTCAACCATGACGTCAACAAACCAAAACTGTAAACAAATAAAAATAGCCTTGATTGCTGCTAGTGCTGCGCTGCTGATAAATAACCGTCGTGCAAATTATCGCCGAGAACAGAACATTCATCGTGAGGGATGTATTTCTGGCGAGAGCAATCGATGTATCATATGGTTGGTAAAAAAGGAAACTGCCATTTTGGCTGATGACTATGCCAGATGGAGAAGTGATATAGATACGTCATGTTCGGTTTAAAACCTCAGTTTATAACCTTGGAATTAAACCGAAGATAATTTGAGAAAAGGTTTTAAACCTCGGTTTTAAACTTTGGTTTTAACACTAGATAGAGTGGCCCACTATCATTACAAACGGCAGTGAACTGCAATTATTTTTAAAGCAATTATTTACAAGTTACAAGACAGTATAACAAAAATTACTATTAATTTTCACCCGAGACCAAATCTTGCTTAAATCACACCAGTGCTCCATTCTGCATTCAAAAGTGTTATCATTTTATCATTTTCTGTCAGCAAATAGCTACAGGCCAATTTTAGTTTGTCTTCTCCAATAACATAGATCATAGATAGCATTACAGGCCATGAATAACATATATTAAAAATCACCACATCAAGACCAATCAGAAGACTGACCAAACATTTCGTATATAACAGCGTGACTGTACTATATATCACTGGTAACTGCTTATTTATGGATTAGTCTAGTGAGCCAAGTCCGTTGGCTGAAGCAAACGCCAGTATAAGCTCGGCCGCCTGCCTTGTCTCCAGTAGAATTCGTGCCTCATCGAGCCACTGTGATGCGACACGGCGTGGCTCTCCGCGCAGCTGGTTTACGTATCGGACAGCCTGCTCAATGTCTCCATACTTGAGACACTCGGCTGCACTGTCAAGCATGGCAAACACTGACATGTCTGACACATCGTCCGTGTCGGCTGCCACCGATGAACGCAGCACAAACATTGATTGGATGTACGAGAGAATATACCGCGCCAGCGTTCCGCCAGACTCATCAATCATTGCAACACGTCGAGCAACCCGCCGCACCCGGCCAAATCGTCGTCTCAAGGCATCAGGTGTGTAAACTCCGCGGTCGAATGCCTGCGCAGACACCATCGATAGAGCTATATGAACTAGCGGATATTCACGGCCGGCATCACGGACGGCACTCAGCTTGGCATGGATGGGTGTCGGCTCATCTTTATCAGCCTTTATCGACTGACCATCACTGATGTCCGAGAGTAGAGACCGACACGCAACCCACAGTTCACGTGACAACTGACCTGACTTCTGTCTGTCTGCCCGACCTAGAAACCGCATCACAGTCATTTAAAACTGTTGGCATTCAATTTTCCAGATCATTTCATATGCAGTTTTTGTTTCTGCAAAATTCAACTAAACCACTCTAGGAAATACGAGTAAGTACAATTTTACAACACCCTCAACTTTTGAGACGAGTTTTTCTGTACAATCAACCAATGGCAACATTTATGAGGAAAAATGAAACTTGTCTGGAGACAGACATTATACAAGAAAACACTGTGTGTCAGCAGAAAATAGACTAGGCCGAAAACAAATAAAGCTATTTAATGATACTTGTTCAGAAACAAGCGGTAATCACCTGTATTTCTTACATTACTAAAACTTTTCACCAACAAACTTTATCACGCCAACAAGTACACTAGAAATTCACAAGAAAGTAATTAAAAAGCAAACATCGAGCATTGCTGACCAGTGACAGCTGCTTCAATGGCATTCACTCTGCCAACTAATGCACTGATCTCCTCTGTCATCTTGTCTTTGGCAGCCTGTACATCATCTATCAGCTGTTTCTCAAACTCGGCTTCAAGCTTGACACGCTGAGCATGCAGCACAGAGATGAGATGGTCGCTGTGTGCTGCCGCTTGACGTGCTAGCTGCTGCCGTAACTCAGCTTCAAACTGCGCTCTGGACTCTGTCTCCTGCATATACAATACATCAACCGTCAACTGCTCTGCCTGCTCCAAGTATCTGTGTACTGCGTGATTTATTAACCAGTGTCGGCAAAACTATACGACACACTACTGCTACAAGTTTGGCTGTAGTAGACTGGCAGTCTATTTAGATATCAGTATCATTATGACATATGAAGACATGGTGAACTGTGACTGAAAATCATGCAAATCGGACATCCAGCTTCTCTGAGTATTTCTGTACTGCATAATTTATTCAGCAACAAAATCAAAAGAAATCTCTACACTAACTAAACTTTGGCATTTGAAAGCCTTTGTCCAGTCAACTGAAACACACGAGCAAGTGGGTCAACGCTTAACATCTCACTCAACACATCAGACAAATGTACAGTGATTTCGGGGACAGTTTTTACAAGCCAGATGACCCAACCAACAGTGTCAAAGTGCTGAAGGAAGCCAGTTGGTCATAGAGGTCAAGTTTCAATCTGACTGGGACCACTCCATCATGTGACAACAAATAAACACACTTCTAGGCACAGTCGAATGGTTCCAGTTGACAAAACACAATCTGGTGTACCTGAAAGTTGTCAAGAAAATCAAAAAACTACATAATACATAATACACAAGAGCAGTTCTATTAATATTCCCTCTAACTCCAGACTAAATATCCATCACAAATGAGACGAGGCAGCAGACGTCGATAGGGTCTACAACATATGAATGTGAGGGATAGACACTCAGTAAAAAACATCAACGGAGACGTGGTCCTTCAGAATATTCTTCGGTGTTTCATGAACACACTGCATACAACTAAATGGACTACGTAAATAATGAATAATTAATTTCTCATAAAAACAAAACCCACCCATTCTTCACGAAGCTTGGTGATCTCGGCATCAAAACGCTGTCGTTCCTGGGCCACGTCTTCATCAATGAGTCGCTGATCCTTGACACGTTCACTGTCAAGTGCGGCTTCCATCCTCAATGGCTCCAGGGCGCTCTGCTCCACGAGCTGCTGTTGTAATTGGTCGACACGACGATGAGCATGACCAATCATTGAGTTCAACTCGGGAGTCGTCAGCTGCCCGCTCTCTGTCAATGTTAATGAATGATAAGACAGGTATGATCAGTTGGCTTCTTAGTACATTTAATTTGACCAGATGTAAATAATTATATAATTTGTAAGTATCACAATTACACAAAGACTACAGTTATAGCCCTCCATGGCAAATTCAATGTTCTGACCACACTAAATATTGTCACTAACGGCATTACACACAAACAGCATCCCATCGAAATTGCTTCAATGAATGACTCATTCTAACTAACAAACAATCCTAATTCTAATTTCTATCAGATAACGACACTAACTTCCTAACAAGCCGCCCATGGAAAGTGATGCAGATCAGGGTGACCCAGTTTCTGGCTGCGATCTGAGTTTGACAGTACGGAGTGGGCCAAATCAAACGGGGCCACTCATTTCAATAGTTGGTGATTCTAGATATACTGATCAGATCTAAACCACTCTTGGCACACTTCAATATCAGAATTTTATGGCAAATGTTTACACACTAACACACAAACAAGTATGACAGTGAACATACTTTCTCCGAGCTTGACACCAGGAACAATCTCATCGAGCTCCTTGCTAAACTGATCCTGCCCTTTCCGCACCAAGTCGCGATAGCTTGTCAACACCGTAGACTGTGACTTTGCCTTTGTTAGCTGGCAAAACACGAAACAATTGACACTCTCCGCAATACAGTCAAATCCAGTCCTTACACAAACAAGTGGCCAAAGTAATTTGGCAAAGGCTGATTCAAAAATTCGGGGCAAATTCTGACCCACAACTAATACATTGTGACCCACATCTAATACAATGTTCCTTACATCCCCAAGACTCTGCACCCCAAGCAGCATCTTGATCTGTTCAAAACGTTCACACAGCGAAGTTGCATGAAGGCATGTGACAAACTGACAGATGCTAGAAACAGATCGCAAATAGTCTGCATCTCATGCATTCAATGCAGCCTAAAACTGCAGTTCTCATCACAGTGCAATCGTAGCTCCATGCTGTGCAGTGCTGGCTTGTCGCCCAAAAAACTTAACTATATTACAATCCCAGCATTTCTGTACAGCTAAACAAATGCTAAGAATAACCAGTAAATACAATGTTACAAAACATAAAAGTTTTAGAAATAGCATTATACTGTTACAGTAGTATTTCTCGTGCATCCTGCATCATGCACTACCACACACAAACACAATGCAAATGTACAGAAACCACACCGACGCCAAGCTTACATCTGCCCGGGCAGATGACAGCTCGTAGCTAAACTTGTTCAGTTCTTTCTCCGCACGAGACAGAATCTTGTTACGTTTCGTTGTCTGGTTTTCACGGCCACTGGCAATGGCCTGCCGCAGCTTCTCCAAAGCCTCCCTGCACCAGAATAAATTGATAGTTACAGTTATATGGTACAGCTAGAGAAAAGCAAGTAACATCCCACTAATAACATTACATGTCATTTCGGAGATGATCTACTCAGCCTATTATTTCACCGGTGGAAAATGAATCTCACTGCAAATAAGTCAAAAAACCTTTAAAAGATATATCTATAAACACTTACAAAACAAACAAAATGCAAAGATCAAAGAGCTGAAGCTGTTGATGCCTACAAATATTTTGAGGGGGAAAGGGATGCCCCACTTCCCCTTCAGTGACCAATAAACAAAGTCATTATTATTATTACTTTTTATTATTATCAATGCACTTATGAAGAGGCTGATTTGGAAGTGCAAGATTCATGCATGAATAACCAATAGATTCTGTTAACGGTCACTACCTATTTTGTTTAGAAAGTGTACAGAAGAAATACGAATAGCAACTATCTCTGATAAAAAAAGTAAAAACTGATCAGCTGGTTCAGAAAACACATAACACCAACTCTGCATCACGAGTGCCTGTGTCCGACGCCCACATAGCATCAGCACGTGTCTGCTGCAGCTGCGTCAACGTCTGCCATTCATCTTCTGTGCCATCGGCCTGTTTAATACAGCATAAAATTGTAAATTAATATCGCACAACTCCTTAGTCACATACACCTCTAATGTGCAAGGCATACTAATGCTGCCTGAAAGTTTCATCCATACGACCGAGAGACCTGAGCGCATACAGAAGTGAGTTATAAAAAGTGGGTCCAGTGATGCAAAATGCCCAACGGCCAAGTGTGCTACGTTGGTAATGTGGTACAGGCAAGTGACCAATTCAACTGACTTCACGCACTGCATCTCTCCACAACACCACTGAGTAAACAACAGCTGATCAGTGATCATTAGGGCTAAAATAGCAATGTTCACCTTTGCAGATTTTGACCTAACAACAGCCAAGGAAACAGTTTATAAGTGGATGTTATCAAAGACTGAGTGGACAGAAATGTACTGACATCCATAGCCTTCCTGAGCAGGTCAGTGTGTGCGCGAACTGCCTTGGCTGCAGCATGCTGGGCACTCACTGCCGACTCAATGCTCCTTCCAGCACTATCCAGCAGTGATCCAACACCCGTCTCCAAAGCTAACCACACATCACACAGACAAATATACAGGGTCGGCCAAGAAACAGACCAATTTTGAATGTTTGTAACTTTTGTATATGATAACGTAGACAAACGTTCTATACACCAAAACATTCAGCTCTTTTATCTAGAGCATGACTGAGTTTCGTTTTGTCAGCCACTTATCCAGCTGCTTGCCTGCAGCGAGTCTCTTTCAGCTACTGGAGTCACATCGAAACTGGATCTTGCAATGTCAATGCACTTGCAATGAATATTTAACGAACGAGACACATAAAAATTACAGATTCACAAAGTCCCTGTTTTCCCGCAAACAATGATACCATTTGATACAGCATGTCCCCTGTAGCAAAAGTTATTCACAGCCAAAATTGGTCCAGTTTTTTTGGCTGACCCTGTACTTCTCAATATAAAAAGCACTTCATAATGCAATCAGTGGGCAATGCCCTTAATCTGCAATCCTTGGAATGGGCAGCACAGTAGTATGGGGTGGGCCAGGGGTGGGGACAGGGCTTAAAACCATATGTACACTGTCTCTCAAAAAAACCCTCTTGTAATCGACTATAACTTTGTCAACCTTAACAGATTTTCCAAAAAAACTTCGCAGTTGGAAAATACACGAAATGATGCTGTTATTAGTGCCATGCCATACGCTCTATAATCACTTCTTCTGTTTGTCAACGTTGTGCACCTGCAATTGATAAACTCACTGCTCGATAACACCCCACATCTTGCAGTAGACCAGATCAGGGCTGTTAGATGGCCACAGGTCTGGTTGAATGAAAGATATGTTGCCTGCTCGAGAAGTCGTACAGTGCCGCGTGTCCAGTGTGTAGGGTGCTGTTAATATTTAGGCCAATTTACATAAAAACAGTCTGCTTTTTAAATAATATTTATCAGAAATCAGAAACTGAAGTAGTATATAAGTTGGTAATGAATAAGTAAGTGAAACGCAATAAAATAGACGCATATAAAAATCAATGCATTTTGTTTGAAATTTGCTTCAAATTTGCGAAAAATCTGAACTTTTGATTTCCCACTGTAGAGCAGCAATGGACTTAGGGTGTGATGGCGAAATATACATGCCAATTTCACATGCTTTTCAGCAGTAAAAAAATTTGAAAATCGGTTAAGGTTTGACAAAGTCAGAGCCGATTAAAAGTGGGAAGTTTTTTTGAGAGAGTGTAGTACCCAACAGGGACAGGTCAATGCATTAGCACATACACAAAGCATATTTACATAGCACAGAAGTACTAAACATTGTAGCAAAAGAAAAGTCTTCGGGTGCTGTTGTCAAAACACTTTGAAAGACAAATCTGGCCACTAGAGTCCATTATTCTCACGCAGTGCAGTTTGATCAATGAATGCAACAATATACTTGTATCACAGCTTGGGGCAGTTTGTATCAAATGGTGTGTTGCTGGTTTGCATAGTTTTTGCGACTGCGTTAAAAGTTTTAGTGGCCTCAGTTTTTTGAGGATACGCATAATTCGACAGCCCTCTCTGTTATACCAAGCTTCTGTGCTTTTAGACGTCTTGCCCCATGGTCAAAATCATAAGTTCACACTTCACACTGACTTTCAAAACGTCACAAATACTATGTATTTTGAATAGAGCTGTCAAGCTAATTTTATCTGCACGTTAATATTACTGCAGATACTCCGACTGCAGCATACCGAGATTCTGTGCAGCTTCCTCAGCTTCACGTTTGCGAAGCAGCTCTTGAGCCTTTTCCTTCTTCTCTCGAGCCTCGCGAGCTGCCCTTTCTTTCGCTGTTTCTGGTGGCGGCTCTGCATCAAACCACAAAGTTACCAAATGAGACTTATGTACAATGAATGTGATAACCACATGGTCTCCCAGACATTCATCACCTCCCAGACATGGCTAGATGCAGGAATGTACTCAATTGTGAAAGAAAACAGAGTCCAAGGGCAGTTTTTGTTCTTTGTTCTAAAGTAAAAAGTGTCTGACAATAAGTCTATGAATCCAGCCACGTGTTACTAGTCGTATTAACAAAAGACAGCTTTCTAACACTCTGCAATTCCTGTCTGAGGTCTCAAAAGTAACACGACTTGGCAATAATATTTCCACTTTTACTCGAGCAGTGGAGCAATTCTGGCTGGATTGTGTTGGATGCTGAAAGCCACCAAAGACTGACAACAGTGCAGCAGAAAGGAAGTAACTGAGTAGTTTTATATCACACTCAACACATGACGGGTAATTTCAGAGACAAGTCTTTCCACGCAATAAATTGCACTGGCACAAAAGGCAACCTTAAAATTCATACACAAAACAACCTATCAAACCAACGTTAAATTAAACATTCTATTATATCTTTGTATGCAACACATACCAGGTGTGGTTGGTACTTGAGCTGTAGCCTAAAAACACACGGCAGCACATACAAATTCCCATACAATGCACTCTATTTAAATTCATGCCATGTTTTAACAACAAATTTACCATATCCAGTAATGAAAGATGATGAGTAGCAATTACCAAGTAATTTAAAATAACTGTGTGAAAACCTCAATTCTAAAAATGAATATCGATGCACCATTTAAGCATCAGTTCACTTTCATAATCTGTACATGCTACTGGCTACATCACATGATTGTATAACTAAGCTAATGCCAACAAAGGTAATCAGATTAACCACAAAAACTGTAAGGTATATACTTGGTAATAAAACCACCGCTACTTGATACCTCTACGCACTCGTCTGATCAATTAATCAATAAAAATAAATTTATTGAGTGCCATAAGTGCAAGCAAATCAGTGCTAACCATTGGTGGCTGCTCCGGCTTCACAACTGCTGCAGTATCTTTACCAGTACTACTGTACATCCATAAATACAGACAAATCATCACCAGCTTTATGCTGACACTGATGCAATATAACAATATATCCCATTTGTAATTTGCTATATCCTACAACGAACCCTTAACACAGTAACAACATAGATAGACACGTGTACCAGACCATAAAGCAACTCAAACAAAGTTTTCTAATTCAGTTTGGAATTTTTTTTGGTTTGAAGTTAATTCAAAGCAAAAACTATGGTTCATGCACGACCACTGAGCTAGTTTTGGATGTCACAAACTGTACATGCAGTGTTGCAGGCCTGTTCACAAAACAATACGAGACCTTCTAAATGAATAGCATGAATCCAAGAAAGCAATGCACGATATATTCTAAGCTTTCATATCCATATCGTACCATAAGGAAATAACTTTGCAATAGTTACTGTGCACGCAAGATACAGAGTGGACAACTAAGTCAGTGAGTTTAGGTGATGGCATGGATGTGCTGATTATTTCCGACATAAACACGTGAAATGCACGATGCAAATACATTACCAAAAAATGAATATCACTTACGGCTTTTCTTGAATGAACGATGGCAAAGATGGTAAAGACGGAAGATTCGGCAGAGACTCTGGCAGGTACTCAAAGATATAGCTGAAAGCCTCATTAGAGTAAGGAACATTGTCTTCAACAATCTTTTTAAACTCTTTGTCATACCATGCATAGCCAATAACACCACCGGCACTCACTATCGAAAGGCCGAGTAACTTCCAGAAAACACCACCACGACGTTTTCTAAAACAAATATGCCACAAATAGTAATACACAGTCACAGTGTCCGTTAGAAAATTAAGCACATTCTTACAATCTAGCATTTCGTATGGCATTTCTGCTGAAAAGATTAGCAGCAATATTTCGTTTGAAATAAAGTTATTAACAGATAGAATTTGCTGGACTAGCAGATGGCAGATTCCATTCAAGTCCAGATTAGTATATACTAGCCATTCGGCTCATCCAGTTGGGCATTATACATAGAATTTAAGCTCCACTCCACATCTCACCTGTCCCATGTCCCCCTTCCCCCGTTAAAAGAGTGCATGCTGCGAGCCTGCCCACACCGCAGTGTAACTGAGTGTATCATGCGGTTCAAAACTTCAGCAGCGAGGCCAACGTATAGCTATAACTGTCCAAGGCTGTAGGCTAGGACTGCCCAGTGCTGCCCATGCCTTGCCAGCGGGTGCCATGGTATAAAAAATGCCAATGTTCTGGTCATAACCCCTGAAACTTTTTGCAAATCACACCATCCCTAAGGTGTCCTGGAGCTACCCTAAAAATTTGGAGGCGATCGTCGCAGGCATTCCTGAGTTTTAAGCTATCATACATACAATCATACAATCATACATAATACACACAAACGCCTTATACACCGTTTCTCAAAAAAGCCGGACCCCTACACATAACTTTATTAAAACAAGTCAGTGGTGCATAATTTTTGGAGGGAGATCACAATGCTATTGCCTACAGCATTAGAGACCTTGTGATAATAGCGCTATACAAATCTACACTTTACCTTACCTTACTAGTAGTGCCTAGAAATTTGGTACTGGTCGAGAACCACCATCATTGCAGAACAGCGTTTTTTCTATGCCTTGTCAACAATGGAGTTTTTTACGGTCTTCACCAATAATGAAAGTTGTTTGAAACATTTCAGCTGTCCACACAATGCAAGATATCATAAACAGCAAGCATTTAAAGTGTTGTCCCCTAGCTTTGACAAAGGTTGCTTGCTCCACTGTCTATCGCCTTGTTAACAATGGTCTGTTCAAAGTCAGCCCATACTTAAACCAATCGCTGCTTCAAGGCCATGTAAAGTACTGGCTTCTTATATGCTCCTGCATGCAATCCCAAGTCTTATACTCAACTGTGTTAAGATGCAGGTTGATTGGCATCTACAAATCCAGAGAAATGAAGACGAGTATTTCTTGACACAGGAACTCGACTGTCGAATGTGCGTGGTGAACTGGCACAAGACCAGCGCACTGGCCTTCTGGTAACTTGTTTATATACAACTTACATGAAATGCTGTTCGAATTGAAATTATGTACGTTAAATAATATTGATATTGGAACATTTTGGTGAAGTTATGCTGACAAGTGACATGGGTCTCCTGCGAAAATCGATACCAAAGATACCAATAATTGAATGTATTGTTCTATAATATGAACTTTGTAATAATAATACTAGTCAAATTCTTCTTTTTTAGTGTCAGAAATCTGAAATAAAAGTGTGGTTTGAGTGAAGTGATAGTTAAAAATGGCGGCAGGAGAATGTTGGAACAGCCGCTTCTAATGAGCTCCGCTCTCCGGGCTAGCGCCTGGAGTTTAAGTTTCCTAATGGGTTATATACATATATATTAGGGACAACCGGATTGGCTTTGTCACAGACTAGTCCGCTGAGCTCTAGGCCTTACTGGTTGAATGATCTGCCAGTAAGGTGGCACAAGGTATACTATAAGGTAAAGTTTATATCCTTAGTCATTATAAGCACATTATTGCCTTTTTAGCTACAGATGAAATGGAACGGCTTATTGTGAAACTCTGAAGGTTCACATAGCAACCAGTTATAACAGTAACAGCAAATAAATATTGTCAACATAATGGCATACCTTGGAGGTGGTGGTGGAGATGATGTTACTGAAGCCTGGTCAGCATGCACAGCAGATATGTGCATTTCACAGCAAACTCTACCATACTGTACAATAACAGGAGCTTTGCAAATTATGACAGAAAGTAAGTAAGTAAGTAAAGTAAGTAAAACGTGAATTTATATAGCGCATATCATTTTTTATAAAACCTCTAATGCGCTGGAGATAACAGAACTGAGATAACAACGTTTTGAGAGCATAATTTACATACATTCAGTCACACAGCAAACTGACAATCAATCAGTCATAAAACATTGAATAATAATGTCATTTCAGTAAAATTACTGCAGTACTCATCTATTAAATATAAAGGTGCACACACTTGTTATAGTGCCTCTTAGCCGGAACTTGGAAGCCCACCTCAGAAGTGCTAAGGTATGGCACATATTGTAAGGGTTTTCATAGTTTTACCTGCACACCCACACATTTATCCACAAAGAGAATGAACAATGCCCTTCTCAGCCAAAGCTGGCCTCATTTTACCGACCCCGGGGGGGACGGATGGCTGAGTCGACGTGGTTGGCTGACGTCATACATAGATGGTTTACTTGTCCGAAAACGGTCACCGATCCAAGTACTAACCGGACCCAAAGTTGAATAACTTCATTGATCAGTCCAACGACGCTAACCACTACACCAAGCCGTCAACCACAGACTCACACAACTCCTTAAGATTCAATAATTTCTGCACTTTAATGCCCTCCTTGCGGAGTGCGACACCAGAATTACAACGAAAACGAGAAGGTCATCAACCAATAGCCTATAACTTGACAACATAATTCTTAGCATACAGTCAGCAATATTCAACCTAACTTACTCTTTGCATGTTCCATATCGTTCTCTTTTGTGTGACTGTTCGTGCCAACCTAAACATTGCGAGAAAATTATTTTTATTTCACACAAACCTTACAACACCAACATTTCATAGAATATTTAGTTGTATTTACCGGTTGAAAATATCCGTTAATAATGGAAGCAAATAAGTAAATAAATTAGGTTATCCAAGTACGTGATGAACTGATGATACGCCGAAGGCCGCATTATAGGCGCACTTTATTACATGAGAAATATTAATAAAACATTTAACATGCAGTGATTGACGACTAGCTTAAAGCTGCTGTATCGTTTATTATGTTATGTATATAGATGTGGGCATATTGGCATCAGCCTGCGTCCACAGTGCAGATACGATACGATCATACGATACGATACGAAGGACGTCGATACAGGGTACGAGTGATCCATAGCCGGGGCCCCTCACTTTCAGTTCCAGACGAGGGAAGCCGTCAGCTTTTTGGCTTACTGCCTCCCCCGCAAGAACCTCGCCTCTCCCGTCTCGATCCTTCGGAATTAAGACGACAGCCTAGTGGAGGCAGCTGAGCACGCGAAACGCTAATCTCAGAGTTTTTAGCGCGTGTCGTAACTTAGTACGACGACGCTATTTAGGCGCGGTTCTACGTTGGGACAGGGGGCAATTGCCCCCAAACGTCTGACAGTCCCTGTTCATAGACATTGGTTATGCAGATGATGTGGTCCTGTTCGCTGAGGACGACGTTCAGTGGCCATCCGTCCTTAAATCATTCGATACAGCTGCGAACACTATGTGTCTCCACATATCTTGGGCAAAAACTACAATTCAAAATGTTGCCTCCGGATCTTTACCACTTAGGCCTACCTGTGTCAGGACATCAAGTAAAAGCGATTAATAAGTTCACATATCTTGGCAGTGATGTTGACTCATCGGGCTACTGTACACCAGAAATTCTCAGGAAGATCGGCTTAGCCTCATCCATTATGTCCCAGCTAGATCGTGTCTGGAAACAGAGTCGGCTGAGTAACACTACTAAGTGTCGCATCTACAATTCCTGTGTCCTGTCATAACTGCTATATGCTTCTGAAACGTGGACACTATTGAAAGCAGCCCCCTCCATTGCAATACTTGATATCCTTCTCCAAAAAACCTAGGGTGTCTGGATAAAACTTTGTACTAAATGTGTTTTAGGCCTAACGATGTGTAGTGTAGTCATTTAGAGGCGTAACCAGAGGGGGACACAGGTGCATGTCTCTCTGTCGTCGTCCAAACTTTTGTTGTTGATCAATAGACTGGCATAGCAAATGAAAATTGCGAAAAAATGCCTGTATTGTGCTTATTTTCGAAGTCTACACGCACATTTGTATTTAGTTTCTAGCTCGATACGATACGGAAATGTGATTTGCACCGTAGGGTACACGCGCACCATAGATCGAGAATGAAAAGTTTTACGATATTGTGTAGCCTACAGTGAACAGCGTACAATACAAAGTCAAGCAGATTCGTAGCAGCGGCGGAACAAGTATATCTTCAGCCTGTTCTTGAACGAAACGACACGGGCGGTCTGTCTTCCTCGCACTCGTCGAACCAGCACAATACCCGCGCT
>Ga0126335_1000936_pt1 | contig 15383 bp, 8 predicted proteins | sample OlaspJWI45metaG_FD_108409 | JGI IMG/M metagenome (GOLD analysis project Ga0126335, IMG submission 108409) | Marine gutless worms symbiont microbial communities from Oahu, Hawaii - Olavius sp. 1 OAHU.JWI-45 metaG | ecosystem: Host-associated > Annelida > Digestive system > Unclassified | place... | reverse complement strand
GTCAAAGTGAAAGATCAAGGTCAAATGTCACCAACTTCCAAACACTTTTAGCATTCACCATAGGACACACTAAATACGCCAGTGCCACATCGATATTACTGATGGACTCAAAATTGTATGCAGTGCCGATACTCGGTTGGAGGAGCATCGCGAGGCAATGGCCGTTCTCTCCTACGATGGAACGGTCTTGTGGATCCCACAATCTATCTTCTTCAGTTCGTGTCCGATCGACATCACACACTTTCCGTTCGATCTCCAGACGTGCACGCTCGAGTTCGGCTCTTGGACGTTCGACGGCTACCAACTCGACCTTGCATTCTTCGAAGACCTTGAAGCGGTTTGTAACAGTCTTGATCGCGTCATGGTCGCGAAAATTTCTAATAATTATGTATATATACCGATTCGAAATTTTGGTATGTGTAGTTTTTGAAATAGTTATGTTCTTCATGTTTACATTCTAATTAAAATTACATGGTTTGTGGCAGATATTTTTCAATTCAAAAGATATCAGTTTGAAATGAACTGAAAAAATATACGGTTAGCTCATTATACCTTTGCCTTGCCGGCCGATCACAGGCAGTCGCACGCACAGACAGAAGCACGGATGGCACAAGCCGATTGCGCACACGAGTACGCTTCTGACAAGCAGAGACATAAAAATGCTGGCTGATCATTGACTTCTGCAATAACTGGCGGCAACACTGTACTGTATGGGGCATAATTTTCCACTGTTTACTTCGTCACCGGTCAATATTTGTATACTGATGACTAGGAGTGTTATGCGGTAAAATATGACTGTAAATGTGTTTAACAGGTAGACATAGAAAAATACCTGGAGAGCAATGAATGGGAGATAATTGAACACCCGGCTGTAAAGAACGTGAGATATAAGTCATGCTGCCGAGAGCCGCATCCTTACCTGACGTTTTTCATCAAGATTAAGAGAGTTGCTGTCTTTTACACTTATATTCTCGTCATACCGTGCCTCCTGTTGTCTTTTCTGACGCTCGTCATCTTCTGGCTGCCGCCCGAGTCGCCTGCCAAAATGATTCTTGGTATTGTGTTGTATTTGTATTGTACACAGTGTTTCATAAAAATAGATAACCCCCTAGCTTTTTCGTCATTTCTTTCTCATATGTTCGTCAATTGCAAAGCAGATTTCTTCGTTAACTGTCTGCTAGGTCTATGGCGATTGTAACTAAAGTTAGTTTTATCGGGCAACGACGCTGTTTATTTACTCTTCTACGAAACTCATCCTAATTCTCTGTTTTGGTTTTAAAACATACTTTTATGTTTAACCCCATAAACTTATTTTTCCGTTTTATTTAAATCTTGAAAATGATTTGGTAGATTACAATAAACGAAAAAAATTCGCTTTGTGACAGCAAAACGATGACAACGGCAAAGAAGACGTGTGACAGCAACGAAACGGACGTTGCTACTGCTTCGTTACACTACGAAAATTTCGTCGATGACTGTAATGTTATGACTGCCTATATCCGTTGGCATCGTTGTTCGACAGATCGACGAAGTCGTTACACTAGTTGCCACGTTGTCAATGTTGGTTGCGATTAATTATGAATGTCTACCTCAATGTTGGCAGGCATGAACGTGTTCGTAGCGTTCTTCGTGTTGCTGCTACTTCTAGCCGACAGCACTCCCCCTTCTGCATCTACAATTCCACTAATTGGTGAGTACTAAACCAATTGTGCGGCTAGAGATAGGACGGCAGGACGGCTGTTTCTTAGGCTGGTAGCACGTTCTAATTGCGTTCATTGGGTGGCGTCATGGCGTGCAAGACCCGTTTCTCTGCGGCGCGCCACTGCGTAGAGAGAGTTCCAGCAGAAGAAACAACGTAAACAAAGTTCTGACGGACGGACTGCGGACGGACAGACGAACAGAAACACGGATTAATACTCTGTATTGCTGCCATACTTACGCACTACAAAGGGTATCACAGAGTGCGCGGTAGCTCAACACTGTGTTAACGGCGACCAGCTAAGTCGATGGGAAATGACAAAATTCGACCCGCCACAAAATCAGACCCCCTGAACCGATTCGCAAAAAGCTTAACAACGTTGGTAGAGTCCCGAAGACGACTCGGCGTGCCAAACTTGGTATCATTTTGCCCAGAGAAATCTTTGAGAGGGCAAGCCAAAAATTAGCGTAAACATTACTTTTTATATACTTATGGGTTTTTTTCTTGAACCAACGGATATTTCTGCGGAATGGCTCAAACTCCGCAGTCCATCGTCATCGCTCCAACTCTCTGATCAGTTAACAGTCCTGACCTTAACCCGGTAGACTACTGATCTGGGGGAAGCTACAGGAGCATGTGTACCACAACCGGATTCATTACGTCGCCCAACTGACGTCGCGTTTTATCGAAGAGTGAGAACATTTCAACCAGATAATCATCGATGAAACAGTCAGGCTGTGACGTTTGAGTCATTAAGCTTGAATTTTGAACACATACTTTAAATCAATGTTTGACTTTTGCACTTTGACATTTACGTGTTTAACGTTGCGAATAGTGGATACTTAATGTTTTCGGTGACCTCGCTAAACTTGCAATACTTATTGCAGACGCTAGCAGATTTTGTTTATATTTGGTGATTTCTTTGCAATAAAATGTTTCATTGTTGGTGTAGAATTTGGTTAAAATCCGACATTGTTTGCTAAAGTATGAAAATAAAAAATAAAGTAAGAAAATAAAATAAAATAAAGTAAGAAAATGTATACAGTGATTGACTCTTTTCCGGACACACCGTAGGTCAGAAATGATTCAGCCTACAGGTCACTTGACCAACTTTAGATATAGCCAAAACAGAGTACTAATGTGTAACTGTTTATGGACATTCGAAACTTCTTGTGTTTTATTGTGTTTCGATGACAGCAGCCCTAAGTGGTAATAAAACAGCATATGTAAATGTGAAAAACTGCAGTTTATACAAACATTACTCAAAGCACGTTGACTTTTTGGCGACGAGCTGGCGGCTAATATCACCTTTTATGATTTTTGCTGTTTTTGATGCGTGAATGTCGCGGTTGATATTTGTATAAACTGCAGTTTTTCTACATTTATAACGTATAAAAGTTATTGCATAGAACTCAATGTCCCACTCGGCATAGCCTATTGTCGAGCTCACCGGTCTTCGTAAATGCGTCGTGCATCTTTCCAGGCAATCGACTGAACTGGTACTGTATACAAATATCGCAACAAAGAAGGAAACAGAATAACATACGGAAAACCGGTTTATTTTTTTCAAATTTCATGCATTGTCGATATTCGTGCGATGTTGGTATGTCTTGTACAGGAGCGTTTTTCAGTATGAACATGGTTCTAATAACGCTGTCCAGTTTTCTCGCGATCATCGTCATCAACACTCACATTCGCGGAGATCGCAAGAACTCGGTGCCCAAATGGCTTCACAGGGTGAGACAGTCGCAACGCTTTTACTGAACTATTGACAAATAACGCTTTAATTAAAACGAAGCTCGTTAACCGGAGGTGTGGGAAGAGATCAGAGAGAGTAAAACAACTGATATTGTAATATGAGCCTATTTATTTTCGAAACAAATACGCGCATTTTGTCGAAAGATAGACGTAACAGAAAACAAATTAAAATTTTTAACCGAATAAACGCTCAATTTTCGAGCGAAAATGTCATTTTTGACTTAGAAGGCCAACTCCGCTCTATCATTGTTAATCTAAAGACTGATACGGTAGTGCTGTGGCAGTATCGGCGCCAAATAATATTGTTGAAATATGGGAACCTGTTTGCAGATAGCGATAGACGGGTTGGCCCGGGTCATGTGCATGACGGAATATTTACCAGATAAGACTCCAGAGACCAGTAACCATTCCCACAACAAGCACTCCACCGCGTCACACTGTACACGATCTTCTGGCTACACTGGGCGAGCTTCAAGGTCGAGTTCAACGGTCGATGGTGGCAGCGGTAGTGACCACAGCTCGGCACGTACACGGCGTCAGAGTGCTTATCCGAACTCCAGTCGCCCGTCGTCCGCCGCGCACACGCACAGTCGCCGGCGCCAGCACTCCGTCGCTTACCCGCCACGCCGCTCGACGTTCTCCGACGACAGGATCGCCGAGTCCGCGTTTTCTTCGTCGTGTCACAGTTCCAGACAGTTCAACGTCATCGCGACGTCGTCGCCGTCTGGCATCCGACATTCGCGGACCGAGCTGATCGCCGATCAAGTCGCTCTACTTCCGGTCAGCAACAACATCTCGTCGAGGTCATCCGACGTGGTAGATGAGATGGTCGGCCGGTCAAGGCGAGGTACCGTGGGAGGTCTGATGTCGCCGGGTGCCGGCGGCAGACCATCGACGACGCTAGCCAACGTCTGCCGGGTGTTGTCACCGTTTGACGAACTCTGTGAACCGTCACCGACGTCGCTCTCTCGGTCCAGTACCATCCGCGGCGACACCAGCAGCTCCCCAGCGCCTCTACACGAGGGCTCGTCGAACCAGTTCAACGTCGAGACCGCGGCACCGGCGCCCGACAACCCTGCCCCGCCGACAGTCGTGTTGCACGTCAGCGCGTCAACCCGGGCCGACCTGGTCGAAATCCGCACGATGTTGGCGACGTACATGAAACGTCTTGCGGACAAGGACGCCATGGCCAGTGTCACCAAGGAATGGCGCATCGTCGCCAAAGTGTTTGACCGCTTATTTTTCTTCTTTTATTGCGCCACGATTCTCGTCTCGTTGGGTACAATATTTCCACGAGCATAGTCACTCTGCCTCACGAATATACTGCCTTCAGTGGGCCTGCTGCCGGGAACGGATTAAGTTATTTGGGGGCCATAGGCTACACAGTACACATTGCGGGCCTTATCCTTTTACTTCTTCCCCATCGTCCTATTTAGCCTATAGTGCGTAATCTGGTCCTTAATACAATACTGATATAGAAGATGCCGCTGATTGACTGCTTGTTTGAAGGAGGTTCGCCAGTAAGCACACTCAGTGCAACAGACTTATGTTTATGTCCTGGTGCCATCTGGTGAATAGATCTGACTCGTCGAAGTCTGCAGGATTTTTGCTCAACTCCGTAGAACCTATATTCAGACTAACAAGCAAGCGCATTGGCATGCTACTTTGTGTATCACTGGGGTACATCAAGCTTCCACGTTTTGTAGACTTTTAACATCTTCAAAGCTATTCATCAAAAGTTACGTTCGAAAAGTGTGAGCTGGCACTATGATTTTGTAAATCTCTACCACGGCAGCTGTCTGTGTATGCTGAGCTGGGGCGTTGAGCACGTGACCGGAAGTGAGGAGAGGCACGACGGAAGGGTAACAGTGGACGATACCGCTGAACAAACATACTGACAGACATTATATACTACGAGGATTACTTAAAAGTTTAAAATAAATTATTTTGTTATCGACTAAGTTGGAAAAAACAGGTATGTTTCCTTTGGCGAACAGTCCGGATTTACGACCAAAACAGCGTAATGGAAAACCCCCAAAAGTTTATATATTGGACACATTCTGGGTGTTTCAAGAGTGGCATCCGATTTCAACGGAGTAGTTCATAAATGTTCAAATTACATGATAGGTCAGATATGCTACGAATTGTTAGCGCTCTAAATCATTTCCTTTTTCAAAACCGGACAGAAGCAGTGTCCCCAGTGACGTCGGTGCTCTGCGGTGTATTCAAATGCGCCCAAAAGCGCCTAGTCACTATGACCTCACTTTTACCTCGAGCAAACCTTTTCGTGCTTTTTGATGTTTTGTTGATCCAGATTCCTTTGGATCATGTTTCATTAACCAGTCCATTCTAGCCTTGTAAAATGCGTCTATTCGATGCATAGATATACTACGTAAAATGTACATAACATAAAGTATAGCATATGTACATATAATTTACAGTTTTGTCTGACTCGATCACTCAGTATTTCGTACAATGAGTGGTCATGTTATTTTGACAAAGTCATTGTAGGTATGTGTAAGTGTGTGCTTATCTCCGGCTAGTCAGACAGCTCGAAGCGTTAAGTACAAACATCTTATAGGTTACGCTGTGCCGTTGCGTAGACGTGAAAATGTCGTTAATAAGTGCTGATTTACAACGAATTAACGGTTTCAGTTTCATATCGGTTTATCACCGTGAATGCGCGATCTATACTGCATACCTCGTGTTGGCAGCATATTCAGATTGCGCATGTGAAGATTGGGATCAACCTAAATGTACCAACTGATTTTTATGCCCCAGCCTCTTAGATAGACGACGGAGGCATTATGTCTTCGGGTGCGCGCGCTGTCCGTCCGTGATTCTGCCTGTCGCGTTGTCCCATCTGCAGCGATGTTGACAGTAAATTTGTGCTGACTAATCACGTTCAACTGCAGTTTCTTATTTGCAGTTTTTCGATGCAGCTGGAAATATGATGGACAGTGGGCACAGGCGAAGGCATACGCATCGACGGCCCGCTGTCGAGTCTTGTCTGGTTCGACATTGTTTCTGTGTGCGCAGGTATAATATTAACATAAACATGTCTGAATAAAAACTACATGTAGACCACCCAAGGTGTCGAGACAATAATCATATCAGTAGGGAGTTCGCGGCGTCACTCCAGCGAGCGTCAACCAGCGTTGCCTTGGTTTTATATCGCTGCTGCTTCCAAAGTTTTCATTCAATAATCTGTTTGCAAAACTGAGCTTATAAAAACTTCGGTGCAGAAATCTTGTGAATAGAAAGCGTACTCCATCATGATACAACTAATCTTGTTGTCATAGAAACCTTTCAGTAACACGCTGTTTTTTAGTTTGCTGCATTCAGCTATTCACTAGAATTTTTTGGCGTTTTGTGTTCAATTAGGAAACAAATCAAGTAACGTTTTCTAGCTACAGTGTAAATGTCGCAGAATTACAGCAGGCTTAATACACGATGTAAGTTTAGTCACGTCGGTAACAATAAAACATCAAATACACTACTATTGTAGCCCAGCTGGCTAAAACCCAGCTGAGCTTATCATAGAGAGTGAATCGCTGGGCGTCTGTCTCTCTATGTTTGTCTGTTAACCACGGTGTCGGAAATTGTAACCGATAAACATACAGAAACTTGCTATCTTGCAAGCAGAGAGCTATGGACGAACCCTAAGCACAAACCAAAACTACATGTAGACCACCCTGACCTGCTTATGCCAGCTGAGTGTCGCTGCCATAAGCGACTTTACGTTCAACATTGCATCATATCAACAAGTCCTTTGAGTAGTCTACAACAACAACTGCTGCTGCTGCATGTAGGCCCTACTAGTACTGCTTTAAAGCTTTCGTAGTCGCTGCTGTTGAGGTCGGTGATAATTGGGCTGTTTACGTACGTTGACATCAACGGCGCAGTTTACAGATGACCCGCAGTAAAGAACGTCCGACTAATGGTACTATTTACTAGCCTGGTGGACGGACAAGAAAGAACAACGTAGAGCACCAAAGAGACACCACACTAAAAGTAGAGGCGTTTCCGCTCTCGCGTACGAGCTCAATAATTCGTCTGCTGCAATTACGAGCAATTACGAGCGCCGGTCGGGTGACGACTCACAGCTCACTAATGTATTATCTTCAACGGAGAGTCTCGGACACGTAGTTACGACTGTGTACTGCGGACAAAAAAAATCAACTTGAGCGCAATAAAGATGTGCGTGGAATGCTTTCGCGACCGCATGTTTTTGGAGATAAGCCCACACTTTAAAAAATAACTTACAAACAGTCTGCCAGGGAAGCTGCCTGACTCCGTGGAATAGCAGCAGATCTGCTTTCAACACAGTCAGGAATAAACTGAAAACGTTTCAGTTTGACGCTGATAAGTACTAGTCGTTTTTGCAGATTTGAGCAATTTTGAAAATAGCATTGTTATCTTATACTGGCAAAGCAGGTATTGTTTTGTTGGTGTCTGTCTCTGTCTGTGTATCTGTCTGCGCAGAAACTCAAAAACTACTGACTAAAAATTGATGTAACTTGACAGAAATATGTCTTATGGTAAACTCTAGAAGCTGGTAGATTTTGGTGACATTTTGACCTTGACTGTTAACCATGAGAGCTGTTTACTTATCTTAAACTTTAGGCTATATTTTCGAATGCCTTAGCCTAGCAACGTCATTAATTTTTGGTGTACATGACTACATGTACATCTGCGGAATATCTAAGTCAGCTTCAATTTTTAAGGTATATTTTACAAAAAGTGTTTTGATCTGATATCAGTGATTTATAGTTTCCAGTAAGCTACTGTGTACGTCTATACATAGCCGGACATTAAGTTGTTAACAAGCAATATGTCTTATCAACATAATTATCGAAAGGCTTTCGGCAAACGAAACCAAGTAGAAGTTGCTATATCTTTGAAGTAAGATTGCGCAAATAAAGCATGAAGGCAACAATGTCAGAACAAGATCATTTTACTTTTTGCAAAATATACTTTAATACCTCAATAGCACTAACAGGAGCTGTGCGCTTTCTCGCCGTGTCATCAAAGATGAGGTCAATCTATCTCTGAAGTTATCCCCTGTGTAGATGAACTTGCGATCTCTGCCGGCGACGCACTACACGACATTACGCCATGAGAGCGCGTACAGTCTTATATGAATAAATAAATTTAAAAATTAATTTTAATGCTTATATTTTTCCGCAATAGAGCTTTTTCTGCACTGCCTGTTGCATATATGCAACAACGTTTTTAACTGTTGCGTTAGAATTTAGTTTGTTTACTATCCGGCAGTTGAAGTAGCCTATGTAGTGTAATCTTGACATTAACTGTTCTACGTCGAACTGCTAAAGTATTCCAATGCAATCCTGCAGTCTCTACGCTTCGTTTCATTTTATGCAAATCGAATAAGACGCTTGTTCATCTTCGCTTAGTTGAATGAGCCGTAAAATGAAGCACTTCGGTACAAGATGTGTTAGTGTTGCATGACTGTATCTGCGGTGCAGTAACCTATAATTAAATAGATTATTATTATTTTCAGCGCGTGCCTTTGCAGAACGAAATGACATGAAAAATAGGCAATTAGTTGAAGTGCAATTATTACTGGTTGACATGACAAGTCTGCACTTGTGAGAGATCGCAGTAGCTGAATCCAAGTGAAACGTTTCAATTCCGACATGATGTAAAACACTGCTGGTTCTGCTATGTGCATTTCGAACGGCAACTAAGTTTGCGTTCATCGTTACATATACAAAACGTTTTTCATAAGCTCATGATGTAACAACAGAATGTCTATGTACGATACGTAATGCAAATACTTAGTTTGTGCTAAAAATGACTAGTAACCATGTTAGTCGCAACTAACATCAAATCAGGTGTGTCTGTGTTGCGTATAGATGTAAATGTGATGTGTTGGGATTGGAGAAGCTTTACCTCAGTCAGTAGAGGACTAGAGGCTACGTGACGATGATGTCCATCATGCACCAGTCGTCATCGACGAGTTTATATTTGTAACATTACCTTATTATCAACATCTACAACCTAAATACAGCTTGTATGTTAGGTTTTGGCCACTAGGAGGCTCCAAGCGTTACTAGTTAAGCTATTGTAAAAAGTGTCACCAGTACCACCATACGCAATACACACTCTCTCCCCTAAAGTAATGGAACTTAATTCTCTTCATTTCCCCAGCTCTTTTCTGTCGGTCGTTTTTAAAGTAACATGTCGGGAAATGTAGAGGCGTCATTTAGGGAGTTTGTGGGACTGCTAAGTGCTGATCCCCAAAACCCCTAACAAATGCAAAGTAAAACATTTTCCACTACTCGGAAAGCTCCAAATAGTAGTCTATATTGTAAACCTACTTTGTGTCATCTACAACTAAAATTTAACAAAATTCAGTAATAACAGTATTTGATCCATGTTGGACTCCATGGATTGACTGAAGTGACGCCATTGGAGAAACTGAAACGCTCTATATTGCTAATAGTTTTGAAACGCTACAAGAAACATAATCCAAGCAGTGACCCATATGAGTCGCACACACCGGACCATGTGCACCGCAGCGCGCGCCAATGCTGCCGTAACAGAACAAATTTCATGTGAAGCGATAGAAGCGCATTATATGCCCAACTTAAGTTACATCGACAACTCCGGAACATGTCTGTAACTTCGCCAAGCACTCGTCTCCGACTTGTTTGTCCGAGTGAGTGAATACTTCCTTAACGACACATCAGCACACATTAAGCTATTTAGTGCATTACGGTGATGCGAAAGATTATTATTATAGGTAACAAAATTGTTAAAAGAGAAAATGTAATCAAGGCTATTTAGCTGTGCGATAAAAATAATAACAAATGATAAATTTGATGATAAAATGAAGAAGTGAAGGGTAAAATGTGACACAAAAAAATAAAACTGATAGCGCTAGAATAAAAACAATGCATAAGAATTACTGTCCACGGGCTTGCGTGAGCGCAGCTGCGGCGTGCAGCCTATGCGTACACAGGTACCATCAGTAACTGGTACGAACAGGCACGCACACATATGAAAATATGCAAATCAACGACATCACTAAACATTACGCTAAAACTAGTACAGTAAACAAGGAAAGGCGAGAAGCAACCACAGATGGTTCAAAGTCGGCGACGTGTCGTGCGGAGTCGTATTTAGCGTAAATTGGTCTATATGCGTGGCAGATCCCGCGAGATGACAACAGAGCACGCTCATTGTGGTACAGAGCGAACGACAGACCTGAGAGAAAACCAGTCTCGGCTGCGGCTGCTGCAAAAACAATAAATGCCAACGTCGAAGTGATCTAACACACATCTGGGAGTAAGCTACACACGCCATACAGTAGGCCTATTTCTCTCCTTGCCCTAACACGTGTACGCCACGCAATTGTTGGTACATTGACCATTACGCTCAAGCTGCTGTACGAACTGATTGATCTTTCTCGTAATTTGCCAACCCCAAAATAACAGTTGATCACGGCTTGCGCTTAGTTCTACAGTCAAACTGGACTAACTGTTCCAATACAACAAGCATGAATATCCTTGTCGCAGCCAACTTTAGACTAATTAACTTTCGTGCGTGTATGTTATTGAGCCATGGAATAATATCAATTTTTTACCAGACGACTTTGCCTTTGTAAACAATTCAAGTTTGCTTTACAATGAGCTCCTCTCCCACACGGGTTTGAGCTACTAAGACAGTAAGACAAGTAGATAACGCAGTCATTTTCTGTACTATCTAGCTTAGTTGCTATACTGTGTGTGGTTCTGCTTGCAGTTAGGTAGGAAGTCAGGTAGGCCTTAGACTTGTCCGTATTGATTTTCCATCATCATCACTACCACCATCATCATCTTATTCTTACGTTAATTTTCTTGGTGGTACTTGATTTTTAAAACATCACTGCGTTCTGAGTATTCTCTTGCATAATGATCGGCCTTAAAACATTAAACACTTCGTTACAGGTTTCAAGGTCATCACCGCTTAACTTCATTAGTCGTTGCTCTTGCTGCCTTTTCAGAAACTGTCGAATTGCCTGGATTGTCTCACTAAAAAGCTAACAACTTCATAAGTCCCCATCTCTTTATCGCATCGTTAGTACACAAGAAAGGCAGATAAACAACGAGAACGGAGCACTAATGAATGCCATTAGTTCAGCCCCTGCTATGTCAAAGACATTAGCATAGTGTAGAACATTCCACAGTCGCACTTAGTAAGAAGCATGCACCCTTTAAGCTTTCATGTTTTAACTCTTATTTGTACTATAGGCAAAGAGTTAGCTGTTTGTCTACATTACGAGAGCTAAGTCACAGACTCTGAATCAGTATGATCGATCGGGTAAAAGCACAAGTAATGGAAAAACCGAAAAACAAAAATGTTCTTACTGCACCTTGCCACTCCTGTACGTCCCACTGACCCACTCAACACATGACGTAAAGCAAAGAGATCATTTCGGAGACGAGTCTTTCGATAAACTCAATTACATTGGTAAAATCGAGTAATAAAATGGAAAATTCACAGAAATTTCAAAGCATTTAACTTAAATGACAGTCCGCAGACAACACAAAATACGATGCACCAAAACTCTGGTTTAGTCGCCTTTTTCGGCATCATTCAGAAAACGGAGTGGACTTAGGCCTACTCTTCACCTCAGCGCACGCTTACACCGCTTGAAAATTAACAGTTTGCCGGAAGAGTTAAGCAAACTTTAATGTTCTCGCACTTGAAAAGGGGAGTTTGACATACCGCTATACGAAAAACTGCTTTCTGCATGTCAGCAGTAGACTTAATGACTGGCGCGCTTAAATAATTAATTCACTGTCAGAAACAAAATTATATACATGCAGCGCTGGCAAAAATACGCCAATAAAGCGACGCAAGTGAAGTCATGTCCCTGTGAAGTGATTTTGCTACAATTTTTTCACGAATTTTTTAACAGTTTTGCTTTTCATGTGGTTTTAGATTAAGTTAATTATTATTTAAATCTTTGAGTTCTGGTAAAGATTCTGAAAGAATCAGGCAAACTGATACAGTTCATATCATGCCCCAATTATCACCAATCTTCATGACCAACAGAATAGCACTAAACTGTCTGTTTCTTTTTTATTATGTTTAGTAAATACGTGTATGTTTTGCATTTTTCAATTTTTGCCTGTTTTTGTTGTTATTAAGTTTTAGTTTTCGTTATTATTAGTTTGTACAGCCAGAGCTTTTATTTTTTATTTTATCACTATTTATAACAAAGCTTCTTTCTTGGTTATGCGAAAACCAAAAACCTTTGTTAACGGTAACCTTTCTTTAACAGGAGTTTTTTTTATTTTCGTTAATAGAAATACCACTACGTAAAAGCGAAAAGCCAGTGTTTAGTCGGCAGTCTACTGCCGGCGTATATCAACATCAATGTCTGTTTGCGTCGGTTGGTGACAACAAATTGTTCGACAAATTGGTTCTGACTACTCAGCTGCGCCGCGCCTCTGCTGACGAAGCTAATTCAGCGCGTCTCAGTCTCGACTATCTGTAACCGATAGGTTGCGGTTCTCTAGAGTGGCCATGCGATACTGTATTCGTCGCATGGTCTCGCCGGTCCATTCCTCGTAGTCTATGCTGCATGCAGTACACAGTTACTGTTGCAGTTGCTCTATTTAACTTTGGCAATGTTGCTGCTACTGCTGCAGAAATGTTCCGCATCATCAGTAATTACGTAATGGTTCTCAGCGCATCTTGCGACCAGGGCACGAAAAACTAGTTGTTTTTAGAAAAAAGTGTTGTGGGTTTTAAAAGTTTTTTTAAGATTTGAAAGGTTTTTAATGGTTTTCAGGTTTTTATGTCTTAAAGTACAAAGTAACGCCAAAGAATGTTGTACATTTATTCATCTAAAAGACAATTCCAGTGAGAGAAACATTTTCACAAATTACATCGCAACTTTGAACATTAGTTACATTACTTTTATCAAACTACACTAAAAGATAATAAAAAATAAACACACTAAAAAGCGAAAGTGGACTTTTGAGGTTTTAAAGGTTTTTTAAGAAACGAGGTTTTTACAATCCAGTTCTACAGCCGTGCTTGCGACTGCTCGGCGCTAAAATAACTTTAATGTTTTCACGAATGGAAGACAACTTAAGCTTGTAGATGCGAGGCACACCATACTGTAAAAACTCAGTACAGCATTAGTCATTTCACCGCTTCTTGTTGCGCAGCTCGTGCATTTTAATGCTTGCCCAGTCCATTCGACGCAATCGTCATCAGATTGCCGTAACCTCCAAGCACTCGGAGCTCCACCGTAAGTGTAGTAGGAAACATTAAAACACTCAGACAAGGCCCGAAAAGTTACGACAATAGTTATAGAAGTTAAATGTACGGGAAGCGCTTTAAGCTCCCCAAGCTATGCAGGGGTGATTATTTTTCATTTGGAGCTGCCTTTGCATCGATCAAACACATCGTTGGTCAAAAGAATTTTCTGTATCAATTTGATTTAGCGAACAATAGTGTAACGTGTGCACGAAAATTCGCAAATTTAGACTCTGAGGCAATTTCGGTCGTTTGCCAGGTGTCTCTAGTTTAAGGTTAAGTAAGGTTGTTAAGCACCGATTAGCCTACCGTGGTATAGGCGTATGTAAAAGAGCTAATTTAAGTGCAGAGCTAGAGTACTCATTTTTTTCAAATGGGTATATAGTAGAAGCTAAGACCTATCTCATAGCTGTAATACTATTGTCACCAGTAGTTAACTGACATGAAACTAAGTACTTATAGTTACGGGCGAAAATAAACCCAACCAAATTTCTTTACTCTGCAAATGGACGCCGTTGTATAATTCAGTAAATAAGTAACGCTTGTTAGCCAACTCCAATTCGAACGGCGAGCGTAGGCCTATGTAACAGCATCACAATGAACGTCAGTCATGCTATGTCAGATTTTAGCGAATTACTTCGAATTTATTACATAGGCCTACCTTCATAAATTTCGACTTTGTTTGTTTTATGTAAGCTTGTTGAGTTTTAAGCTTATCTATTCTTAGCTTAATGAAGTTGTGATAATTTGTTTTTTAATCGGTTTAATATAGTTGATATAGTTTTCTTTGGCGTGTTTTATGTGTTTTATCTCTATACTTAACGAATTAAAACAACACAAGCAGAAGTGTTATTGTCAGTGTTTTCCTCAATCTTAGCTATCGTCAGCACAAATAGGCTAAACACAAAGACAATAGATCCTCAAGCTAGTCCAGCGCTATCACAGCGTCCAGTCATTTATTTCGATCCAGGAACACCTGCAGGCTTTCAACATCCAGCACACAATAACTGTCGAAGTACTCAAAGAAAATACGCACATGAACATATGCACAAAAAGACAAAATCGAGTTGAGCCTAACCTAGTTTCACTGGTATAAGAAAACAACTGTGTCGAGAGTATTAATTTATGCATGCATCAGCTAAATTGCAACTATATCCGCAATTTCCTGGATTTTATATATAATTCGTCTTGAAACTTGTATTTCTTAACATACCGCTACGTTTATTGAGTTGACACGTTTAAGTGTAATTTACTAAGAAACTGATTTGGCCTATTCCGCGTAACATTAGTGGCTACTGGCTAGTGTCTGATCCAATCCATTTATGGATTTGAACAACTGACGCTCAGATGCGCGAATCGCCGATACAATTAAGTTATTATGTTCGCCAAACGTCCACTTGTGTCACTACGCTCCGTACCGCTTTGTCAACTCTACTGTACTTCAGCGACGTCAGTGCATTCAATCAAAAACCACATCGAGCTCCGGGCAACGAGTGGAATGCAATTAGGCCTACTCTTTGTAACGATTTCTCGGAGACGATCATTAAAGTCCAATCCGCTGAGATGATAAATGATAAAAGTCTGAGAGTCGACATCTCACCCATTGTTATGCCAGTTTTCATCTAGTCGAGTTATTAGTCTGTTT
>Ga0126335_1000935_pt1 | contig 15385 bp, 8 predicted proteins | sample OlaspJWI45metaG_FD_108409 | JGI IMG/M metagenome (GOLD analysis project Ga0126335, IMG submission 108409) | Marine gutless worms symbiont microbial communities from Oahu, Hawaii - Olavius sp. 1 OAHU.JWI-45 metaG | ecosystem: Host-associated > Annelida > Digestive system > Unclassified | place... | reverse complement strand
TTTGATACAACGTTTCAATGCTACCCTGCTGCACGAGAGCTTCGCTGATGAGAACCGCTCGGATGATTGACCATTAGAGTTATAATTTCTAGTATTAATTTTTGTCTCCCACCTCGGGAACTCTTACCGAGGTATAAAAAATAATAATAATAGTCAGACTATTTCTAACGCGCCGTAACACGACAAATATATCAAACGTTGCGTGATATTATTGCTAAACACGTGATATAAACATTAAAAAGTAACTGACAATTGCTTTCCTTTAAGTAGATGCACCAGCAATGAATAATAATGGATGGACAGTGTGCTAGCCGTTTTCATAGCTTCTGCGGCTAGCGCACTGTCCATCCAGGATGATATTCTTAATGACTGCATTAAATCAGACAGCGAATTTTTCTAGAGCTATCTGTCGGCCTGGTCAGCGAAATTAGGTGATGTCCAGGACACCCTACCTACCAAACAGCCTTTCTGGGATCGCCCTGGTGAGCGCGAGGACAAGGCGGTGGTGGAAGCCAGTCTGAACTCCATACACCTTCGGGCTTCGTTTTTTGCTGCTTCCACGCATTACAGTGGAGACTGGTTGTTCGCCATGCCCATCGCCTCATGCGGTTTAAGACTTGATGATGAGGCGGTGAGAGTTGCAGTGGGCTTGAGGCTTGGCTTAGACCTCTGTGTGCCACACCAATGCCACTGCGGTTCCCTCGTGGATGCCCGTGGGCTACACAGTTTTGTTTGTAAAAGAGCTCCGGGTAGGTCAGCAAGGCACTATGCCATGAACGACTTGATCGCTCGCTCCTTTGCCTCAGCCGGAGTTCCAGTTACAAAGGAGCCCTCCGGGTTGTTCCGATCGGACGGGAAGGGACCGGATGGTCTGACGCTTGTCCCATGGCAGAGTGGCAAGTCAGTGTGTTAGGATGTCACTGTGATTTGTCCTCTGGCCGCATCTGACGTGAAAGGTGCCGCCATTGAGGCAGGTGCGGCTGCAGAGGTTGCCGCATCCTGCAAGGAGGCGAAATATGCAGACATAGATAGTCGCTATGTCTTTAAGCCGATTGCTGTGGAGACTCTCGGCATTTTCAACTCCTCTGCTCGTCTTCTTTTAGACGAGCTTGGCAAGAGGATTTCTGCCAACTCCGGCGAGACGAGAGAGGCCAGTTTTTTTGTTTCGGCGGGCCTCAGTGCTGGTCCAGCGTTTTAACGCTGTTCTGTTGCTTGACACGTTGCCGGCCGCTGACTGCACGGACTGAGTTATCGTACCCACTTTGTCTGCCTTAGGCCTAATTTTTAAACTCCCTCGGGAATATACCTACCGAAGGTTAAATAATAATAATAATAATAATAATGGTTTTATTTGTATGCAGCACGAATACTGGATTACACAATATCTGCCACGCAGAACAGTGCATGTAATATAACATAAATCATCATGTGAACATAACATATGCAGTTTAGCACGGTACTATACACGCTGCCAAATAGCGGCGCAACTGTTTGTACTAATAAAACTTAACTGCATGATGGCATAATGTGCCAGCTATCATGTGATACCGGAAGCACTGAGTCTGCGCCAGCTGCGGGCGAGATGTGCAGATGGACATCAGCTGATGACTTTGTCAGATGACGATGACGCCGTCGCGTTGCACTGTAGCGTCACGCAGCAAGTAAGTAAACGTTAGACTGCTTCATCATTTAGTCATGTGTTACATGTATATGCGGCTGTTTAACTCAATAGAATGTCTTAGATGTTCCTTCATTAATTCACGCATCACTGGGTTATACACTGTGTCTCAAAAACGCCCCGCGTGTTGTCGGCCATAACTTTGTGAAATATTAACCGATTTTTAAAATTCTTATCTCTTACCACACCCTTAAATATGTTGCTGCACTACCTTGGGAAATTAAAAGTTTAAATTTGCTGCAAATGAGGAGAAAAATGCAAACAAAATGCATTGATTTTTACTTGCATCCACACAGGGCATGCGAAACTGTACGACTTTTCGACTAAGCAACGCCTTTTCCACCGGACCAGGTTTGTGGCCATCGAGCAGCCCCGACCTCACCCTGGTCTACTGCAAGATGGGATGTCATCCAGCACCGCGAGTTTGTCGCTTAACGTTAACGAATTGAAGTAGCATTTCCTGGACGCTTAAGGTGACATTAACCACAGCATGATTCAAATATTGCAAAATGTGTTTCTTACTTTTGCATTACTTGTGGTCGTAGCATTTCCTGTATTGGCAAGAATGTAATGTTTTGTCTGCAACTGTACAAATGTAATGTTAAAAGGGTGTTCTATAGTCAGATGAATAATATTATCGAGTCTCTTTTTATCCCTTCTACCGATTGTATGCAACATTGCATTAGCAAATATGCTGTTCGAGCTTTTTAGCAGTAAAAGAATTTTGAAAATCGGTTAAGATTCGACAGAGTTATAGCTGACAATACACGGGACGTGCTTTTTGGGACACAGTGTAGTATGGTTCATGTTGCATAAATGCTGCTTGTCTTCAGACACACATTGCATTTCTGTCTGCCTGTGTATCCGTGTTTCTCTCAGCTCGGGCTCTCATGGCGGCCTGTACAAATTTCATAAAATCTAGGTCATGTTTGATTTTTGACGATTAAGGTCAAGTGTTCAAGATCAAGATCACGCGAGCAATAAAACAGTGAAACAATCCCAGAAAAAAGGTTACATGTAAAGGTAAAAAGTCGTACACTTAATGTAGCGCCCCTAGTGAAAGAAGCTCACTGCAGAGGCGCTCTGGTATATCACGCATTGTCGAGGGATTTCACAGTTTTACCTGCCGCCTACGCGAAAATCAACGAATGGAATGAACCATACATGTACCTGTCTTTGCCTTTCCAGCCGAAGCTGGTTCTCATTTACCGACCCCGGGGGGATGGAAGGCTGTGGTGGCCTAAGCCTAAGTTTGAAATAAAAAAGATTAACCAAAGACGAATCGACCGACTGCGTGCGTGCTGTTTTTGCTTGTTTGGTCTTGACCTTAAACGATGACCTTGATACACCAATTTTTCATGTGCTTACACTCCAAATTGAACTTTCTAGGTCAAGAATTTCAATTTCAAAAGTTAGCTATTGTATGACATACAAACATAGAGACCGACGACAACAAAAATATTATCACAACCACGCCGCATCTGTGCGGTTGCAGTGATAGGTCTGATCAGTGCTAAGTAAACGTCACTTAAAGTTTTTATATTACTGTTTGTGTACTTTTAACGTCAGTCCAGTTTTTGACTTCCCGGCCTTGTGGTGGATGTTCTTGTAGGCTGTCTACTTGAATGAAGCGAAAATTATTTCAACGGACTTACCAGCTCTGAATGGATTTATATATGTCATTGATAAGGTTTCTGCTCGAGTTTTCTGTCTAGTTTTAACAATTTTTAATTACAATTATATACTTAGGTTTGCTTTTATACAGGTGTAAATTTATGCAAAACTAATTAATATAAAATATGTTTAATTAGAACCTTCGGACGTTTAATTGGAACAAGAAAATATCTTATTTTGTTGTTTTATATTTTAATTTATTGTGATTAATATAGACTACTTGTAACGTGAGATTTTAGAGCCGAACTCAGCAATGAGGTCGATGCAGTCACTGGACGAAGCGTTGAGTAGCCATGCCGAGTTTTCACAATTCTCTACCAGTCTGTTGGTAATTAGTTAAGTTTTCTGTTACTAATTTTTTAGCCGTCGAATTCGTGTGTATTCGTTCATTTGCTAAAAGGGTGAACTTAACAATCTGTAACAGTTACAGATGCGTTCCACCAAAGAGTTGACTGAGTAGTCTGCAGTGTCTACAGAACTGTGTCTCAGTTCAGTAGACGTCATTTGCCAAGTAAACCGATAACTAACGACTCTACTACGGCAGCTAGACGGAAACTAATTCTTAAAACTTACTTTCAAATAAATAATAACGATGATGACGACGACGACGACGATCATTGAAACTGCTTTGCTACGGTTTTATGTTTTGTTTCGCCGAGTGTTAGCTGAGTAATGTCGTTGATAGCATTACGGTTGTATCGCATAGGAGTCAAATCTAATAGACGAAATCCAGCGTCTTGACGAGTACACGCTGTTCATCCCAGTTGCTGACATTATTCTGCCTACTCCTGCTGTACGTCTACTGTCGTAGTATTTTACTCATGTATCAGAGACATTGCTGAAAAGTTATTTTCTCATAGGTCTGATTAAACGTGTACTGAAGTAAAGACTTGAAATACAGCTCTCATATAATTATACAAAGGTCAAGAGAATGTAACATCGCCACAGGCTTACAAGTACATACTTGAACGTACTTTAGTGCTTGATATTATGTGGGCCGTTGATTGCCTTGATAGCCACTTGAATACCACTGATGATAAAAATGATCACCAGTTAGCAGTGAAGTTAGAGATGGCTTTCGTAGGCTGTTTGATATATGAACGTTGTGGTGACAGAGAATGAGTGAGTGTGTAGAGGCTTAACGTTGCACTCGACACTTTACAGGTCATTTCGGGGACGATTTTTACAGGTCAGATGACCCAACCAACAGCATCAAAGCACTGAAGGAAGCCAGTTGGCCGCTGAGATAGGCTTCAATCCCACCAGAACCACTCCACTATGTTACAGTACGAACTGTAGGCAACTTGCATCTAGGCTAGTCACAACATCAGGGTTTCAGTGTGATAAAAATCCAACCTAATTAACCTATAAGCTGACTAGAACATCGCACAACAAAAGTATTGCACCGTACTGCAGTAACTAGAGCAGCTGTGTTAATGTTCGCTCTTTTGATAACAGAACAGTCGATATCTGTCATACTACGTCGTACGACATGAGCTGACGCTGTGGCGTCTGAAAGCCATGAACGGCCAGAAGGTGAACACGCTGCTTGGTTCTGGTCTGCATCAGCAGCTTACAGTCACCGCAACAGATGACCAGGTAACAGTTACCGCGTCAGTTATTCTCAGAAATTAATAAAACAAATTGTGTATATATGTTTGTCTAATCGTCATTTATGTGGCGTAACATAACCGATGTGAGCGTTTTAAGTGATTCCCTATAGCGGACTTAACTTGCGTGCATTTATGAAAAACATTTGACTCGTACCACAGACCTAATGGAAGAATTTCGACGTACGACAACTTCTTATGCGTCTGCGCACCTATAGTCGGAATACGCATATGTCGATCAGCCTGTGCCGTCTGCCTGTACATCCGTCTGTGACGGCTGCGCGGCAGACGCGTGATGATTTTGTCATAGATATCTAGATGAATGAACGACAAGTTAGGCCTGCTGTTGCTATGATGATGCAAACACGTTACAATCACATACAGAAACTGTCTATAAACTGTCTATAACTGTTTTGCTTACGTCTGTCTGTTTATCTGTCTGTGCAGGTGTACGTGAACCGTGTCCAAGTCATCGAAGTGAACGACCTGCGTACTTTGGGGGGAATAATTCATTCTCTCAACGGAACTCTGTCACCGACACTGAATCGCTGTGATCGGCTGACAGCTGATCAACAGCTGGCAAGTTGTCGTACTCGCTGTCAGATTTCCACAGAGTATCATACGTTCACATTCGTTCATTATCTGATATCTTCACGCGACGAACCATAGTTTCTTTACAGTGGTGGAACCATGGTTTGACCATGGTAGACGACAGGAAATAGTAGAACCATGGTTCAGTTTGGTTCGACCTTGGTTCGACCTTGGTTCGACCTTGGTTCAACCACGGTTCGATCACGGTTACAGAAACTGACAATTGGCCACGTAATTTGACGAAGGCCGCATCGAATCTGTGTAAAAATCGGGACCTCTTATTTAATACAATATTCCTTCAGTCCCAAAGAGTCTCCATCTCAAGCAGGATCTCAATCCGTTCCTTCAGTCCCAAAGAGTTTCCATCTCAAGCAGGATCTCAATCCGTTCCTTCAGTCCCAAAGAGTCTCCATCTCAAGCAGGATCTCAATCCGTTACTTCAGTCCCAAAGAGTCTCCATCTCAAGCAGGATCTCAATCGGTTTAGCACAGCAAAGTCACATGAAGCCGAGTGACAGCCCGACAAACTAACAGACGCCGAGAACAACAATCGCAATAGTCCTCAGTTTATGCATTCGATGCTGCCTAATAATAATGTCAGTGTGATGCATGTGATATTTTATGTAGCTCAATTTACGACTGGCGAAAGTGTGGCCGTGTCTGTAATGTTTAGTTGCCGATTGTCATATTGTCGTTGTGGTTTTGTAGCAAGAGTACTGTTGCCCTGGTTACTACGGCATAGACTGTAATGGTATGTTTTCAAATCATCGTCATTACCAGCTTAGCAGCTCGTAAGAGAGTTGACATGTCATTCTGGACATTGTTTTAGACTCTAAAACCAGCAATATGCATTTGATCGAGATTTATTGTGTGTCAGACATGAGACCCGACATTGTTGTGTCAGAGTGTCCAGGTGACGCGGGAAAGAAGTGTTCAGGACATGGTGTGTGTGACGACGGAGTGTTTGGGAGTGGAATGTGTAGATGTCGTGCAGACTTCACTGGACTGACCTGCGAGACTTGTCTGACTGACAGCTGTGTTCATGGTGCGAACAATGCTATAAGCTTACTTACTGTCTCTGCTGCAACTTTAGCGATTCCTTTGTCGGTGAAAGTGATTTGCGTCAACATTTAGCCTAAAGATGTTTCGCACAAAAAAAACTAAATCCAACAAATAGTGAAGCCACTGTACTGAAGAATGTTGGTTGATATGTTTACGTATTTTCACGTCCCATGTAACACGAATGGACAACCGACAAAATAATAACTTCGTGTTAGCAGACAGTTTCACAATAATTATTGCCTACAGTGAGGCGACTCGGCGAGCAAATGATGTCTTTTGCTGAAACTGTCGATAGCATTAGCCTAGCCTGCCTGGCATTTAGTTGCATTACTGAACGTAAATAATGACTGACAAACAGTGTTTAGGCTTACTATCATAAAGATAACAAAACTGTGACTGAAGGTGTCGAGTATTTTGACACAGGTATAGTAGCTGCTGTTTGTGACGGATGTACAGATCTGTGTTTAGTGAACAATGGCGGATGTCCACCTGACGCTGTCTGCAAGGTGCTGCACTTTCTCGTATTTATCATTTGTAAATGTTACCTTTGGCTTCAATCATAAATTGTCATAAGCGACCAGCATTGATGAGCGAAATGCTGTCTATTATGCATATACCGGGTATGTACTGTTGCTATTAATTTGGCAAATGAATGCGCTCTCTCTCTCTCTCTCTCTCTCTCTCTCTCTCTCGCTGCATCGAAAAAGACTCACTGACTAAGGTTCAGTGCGTTTCCTTCCACTAACTTCGTATAGCCATTTCCTGTCGTATAATACAAGTAACTGGTATTTATGACAAAACTATCGGTATATCATCGCTATTTCTTGAAGGTGTAAGAACTGATAACTGCAATTTACAGGGCAACAAGCGACCAAAATAATTTTGCGAAGGCCGCATCGAATCCCCCTTTCCTCGCTGTGGGGGGCAGAGCAGGACTCCCGTGTAATACAATGTGCCTTGGGTCCTCGAGAGTCTCCAGTGCAAACAGGATCGCGATCTGTTCAGCCGTTTTTTGCACAGAATGTCAAGTGAAGCCGCGTGACAGACTGGACAACGGCGGGATCATTGATCGCAATAATCCGCATCTCATGTATAGGATGCGGCGTTGATTGCAGCATCTGTGAGCGGTAAATTGATGCTGTTGACGTGCTGATACATAGAGTGAGATGGAGGTGACATGCAGATGTCGACCAGGTCACGAGCTGATTCAATCACAATGTGTCTACGTCGCCGCTGACTGTGCAGTCGCCAATGGAGGATGCTCCACACACGCCACCTGCACTACCACAGGTATGTTTTTGTTCAACTTTTTTCCCGTGATGCAGTGTAAAATGCAGAATTATCTAGCGCATAGTAGTGTATGCTACATCTCTATTGCAGACACCGGTGGACCGTCATGCCAAGCTTGAGCCGGACCCAGTTTGTTACATCGAGCCAGTGCAAGTTCCGTGCGTCTCGGCACATCGGGAAGCAGCTTGTCGCCATCTTGACCGAACCACTGCGGCATCTTTAATTTCCTTTTACGTGATCTAGGCCCTTTCCAGGCCCAGCTAAATGTTGTGCGCCATATCATCTTCTTGCGTCTACGTCATATGTGTTGCATTTTCACTATTTCTCAGCCAGTAAGATGCTTCTCAAGCCAGTTTGTGATGCAATAAATTTGATTTGATTTCTTCGAATGCTACCTACATGTACTGGAGTTCATGCCATCACTACTCTACCCGCCGCAGCCGAACTGTTCTATCGCAAAATTCCTTGTTCACTATAGTTCTCCGATCCGTGCAGCTCTTTATTTCAACGTGACGCTGTGAAGTATAGAACTAATGGTGTAACTACGAGTCTTCATATCAACGGCACTTTGCCAGTAGGTAGTCAACGACAGTACTGATCAAAGTAATTTGGCAAAGGCCTCATCGAACCTGCCCCCCTCGCTGTTGGAAACCCCATCTAATACAATGTTTTTGGATCCCCATATGTTTCGCACCTTTAACAGGACGTGGATCCGTTCAGCCGTTTTGCACATCCGGCGACAGAGTGACTGACAGATGTCGGGTTGTCGACATGTGTCTATGCTTGTATGCTGCAGGCGCTGACAGTGACAGCACCGTGACAGTGAATTGCACGTGTCTTCCTGGCTTCGTCGGCGACGGTTTCGTGTGTAATGCTAACACGTGGCTGGCGCTGTCCGAACTGCCCGCAGCCAAACTGTTCTATCGCGTAATTACAATTTCACTACACTGTGACATTTCTGTCTGTGTAACTACCGGTATCTCAAAATACAGCGAATGTGAATATGATAGAAGGCCTACAATCAGACATTTCTGCCGTCGGTCAATTTTAGGCCGCATCGAATGCAAAACGCGTATCGTGCGACCTATTGCAACCATTTATCATGTAGCATGGTGTTGGTGTATTAGTTTGTATGTCATGTGTCTGCCTGCGCTGTGCAAAAACGGCTGAACAGATTAAGGTGCTGCTCGGGTACCCAAGGCACACTGTATTGGATAGAGGCGAGGAGGCCAGTCAGTGTTAAGTACAGGCCTATCAGAACATTGCGGCTCAAATTCAATGCGGCCTTTTTTGCCAAATTACTTTGTCTCCTTGTTTAGTTCTTTACTTCAGACGTGCTCTAACAGCAACAATACGTAAGCGCTAACAAACTTATATTTCCCCAATAAAATAGTTTACCAAGCAGTATTTATTACGAAATGTATTTTAAAATCAGTTCTGTCTTGTGTATGCAGCAGCTGCAGTCATACGTGGTCAGCAAGCAAGTTCGCGTGCAAGACATTGCAGACTTGCTGAAACGTCCAACTTCACTAGTCACCGTGTTTGTACCGACGAACTTCACCTGCGTCAAGGTGATACACTGCAGTAGAGCTGCATTACTGTCGGCTGCACGAATGTCCATGCGCTGTAAAATCACTCACAAATTCTTCGTCGTTTTGTGATTACCGTTGACTTGACTTTGACTTAGGCCAGCCTATTGCTCTTCGCTGCCAATAGAGCATCACTCAGACGACTTGTATTAACCCAATTCTTTGCTCTGTCTTGTGCTGCAGCTTCTGAACCCCTTTCAAACCAATTTCATTTACTTCTTCTTGAGAGCTCTAACAGTGGCTTCTGATCATTAGCAAAAATTTCAATATTACTGCAAATCCCTTTTGCAAAATGTTCTTAATTTTAGACAATAAATTTGACACGATAGGCCTGTTATAAAAATACTACAGACTGTTCGTAAAGGACTTGAGACAAGATGACAAGTTTAGTTTTCTGCGTATAAGTTCACTGTCGAATGTAACGTTGGATTATTACGATGTTACATAGTCCTCAAGCGACGATTGCTGTTGGTTGCAGAGGATGTCGGCGGACGAGACGGAAATGTATGTCGTAAACGGAAGTGAAATTACTCTGGACGACAGTTTGTTGAATAATACGATACAAACGTTCACTCTCGACAACAAACAACTTAGCATCAGCGCATTTCGACCTACTCTCGACGACCAGGTCGGACGTCGTCCAGCCAGTAGACATTATCTGCAGTTGAGCATCCATATGCGATGACAGGCCCCGTACGTCATACAGGTCTTCGGATTTTTGTGCCCTGCTTCAAAAAGGGGCACTTGAAAATCCGATAATCGGGAGCAGTGTGTAGAACTTTTGATATACTTTCTCGTTCAGTTGTCTTACCCGTAGAATGGCCTTTGCAACCTCAGCTGCTAGAATAACGTGTACGCTTGTGACGTTGATTGGTCGGCTTGGCTGCAGGCTGTGTTCACAGTGAATGACGTCATGGCGCCGAGAATCAACATCAGAAGCACAAATGGAATTATCCATCTTGTGTCGTCATGCTTTGCTGCCGATACTGTAAGTCTACTGAGTCAGTTGATTTCACAGCGAATAGTATAAAACTAAAATAATCTGAAAGAGTAAAATATTCGACTTTCCTGAATGTCATAGCTATAACATATTATCCAAAATGTGCAAGTCATGATTGGTCTAGCCTATAGGCCTACTGTGTGACCTAGCCAATGCCTAAAATTAGTCAAAAATCGCACTGTACACAATGCACAAAGGTGGGGGGACATGGCGAGCAAAGAACACGGGGTTCTGGGGGCAGAGCGTCCAGCGGGGTTCAGGGACAGAACCTCTGCATGGTCAGGGGGTGAGGGAGCGAAGCCTCCTAAAGCCGAAAGCTTTTAAGCTGCTGAGCGCCCAGTAGAAAATCTAAAAGTTGCCCCATTTTGGTATCTTGCTGTGTTCAGTTACACAAAGTTGCCATGCCTCGTAGGTTTGTAAAAAAAAACTTAACGACTTTTCTAGGACTTACTGGTTTAGTTTCCATAAAAACTGTGCATGTTTTGCACGTAGGCTAAAGTTGCTAACAGGCACATAGACAAACGTATTGAAAGCGCGAATGCTGTCGTAGGTCTTGCCACTGGCCAACTAAAACTGTAGCGCCTACCAAGTTTGATATTTCTGAAAAATTGAGAAACTTAACTGTTTTTGATACATTTGTTATGTCACTCCGTGCAAAAATCTTATTACACACCTAATGCCATTTCACAAAATCGCACTACATTAATTCCTACTACACACTTTGCGTCCCAAAACACCTAATTTTAGTCCCTAGACCTAACTGCTGTTCTCTGGTTAGACTAGTATCTTGTGTTATTCTTTATTTGTTATTCACCAATATGGTAGCATAATTTAAATAAAAGGAAAACTTAACTAATACCTAACTAAATGTTATTGCTTCTATTATATTCGTTACAATTTTTTATTGTGCTGCTACTATTATATGGCGAAATAAAGCTTCATATTAAATCATGCAGTGAATGGTCGGAATAATTTCCAGTAAACAAACAGTACCGGTATGGAATTTAAACATACGGTAATTTTAAATGATATAATTGTAGTCTATATCCCAAACCAATGTGCGAATTGATAGCTATAGTATTAGAGTGATACGTGTACGGAACAGTCTGCCTGATAAAGTCGTTTTAGCTCGTTTACAAGGTTTAAAAATTCTGTCACCACAAAGATTTTAATTAAATATTGTAGGGTGTATTTTGCTAAAGTTATGTTCTGCTGCTTTTACTTGTTTTTTTGTCTATGTATATACGTATGTCTGTATTTTGTTTATGTATTGCTATCTTTTCAGTGTATACTGTGTGCATTACTATTTAGCACAATCAATATATAGGTATGCAATGTAAGTGGCTTCATGGCTTTTTTGTTTTTAATGAATTGAATTGAAATGATTTGAACTGAATTATAAAAAAAACAATGCATAGGCTAATTATGCCGATAACAGGGCTAGCTTGATTGTTTCTGGTGTACAACTTTACAAGTTTTGTAGGCCTATTTGGTTACAAATGTCGTAATCAACTACGCCTATTTTTTATCATTGTCGTTAAAATTGTTTAACTTTTGTGTTGAATGTCGCCGTGTTGCAGACTGAATTCATCAAACAAAACTCACGGGTTTGTCTTCTGTTTTATCGTTTAATTATTTACTTTATAGGCATAGGCGACGGAGCCAAGCACGTGATGGTTACACTTGTTGGAACTATAAACAGCGCCATTTACAAAATAATGGATATGTATCCAAGAAAAGTTAAAATTCAGCATTCAGATTTCAGACAGCGAGACGCACTACGCGCAGCGAGTAGACGAAAGCACACAAGATCGGGGCACTGTACAGCCGCTAGGCTAGCAGCCCAACACCAGCCCAGTGGTGTGAACTGAGCACATGTAGGCCTATTCACGGCCCGTTACCACGGATTGTCTGAACCGACTGTTAGGACAATGTGAAATAATCTAATGTACACGACGGCCAATGCAATAATTTATAGAAGTGCTATTAACTCCCTCAGCGCTGAAACGTTGTAGCCCGGGTTGGGTTTTCCAGCACTCCTGACTGTCAAAAACCGAAAAATGGACATTTTGACAATGTCAGCAATGATGATGATTGACAGGCTCAAGACTACAGCGGCAGGACAGTAGGCGTGGCGGTTGGCACGTGTCTACTGTTGTTGTTGATTGGTGCGTTGATGGTGTCAGCTGCACACACAAGGCACATCTGGCTGCCGCACATTACCATGGTCAGTCACAACTAAGAGAAGTTAATTAAAAAAGACAGGCTGGCGCATGAAAAACGTCCCAAACTTTGAAGCTGAACTATAAAACACTTAAGCAGAAGTAAAGCAATATAAAACGTGCTGAATTGTTTTGTGGATGCTGCTAGATGCTTTTTCCACTGCAAAATAGCCTTCTTTATAGTTTGGTCATCGATCTTGTTACATTTTTGTCTTATTGCTTTCTCAAGTTCATGTAAGTTTGCATACGGTTCACGTTGCCCCTCACACACAAGTTCTTGCCTGATGTCTTAAACTTAATAAACTAAAGGGTTCAAGTCTGGTGTGTATGTTGCCCATTCTTTAGCCTGACTCGCCAGGCTTAAACCTTAGCAGTGATGAGATCAGAAACAACTTTCAAAGAAATGCCTTGGTTCGACGTGATTGCGCACTGTCTTGCATGAACACAGCCATTGGCTGGACGGCGACATTCTGGCAGCAAAGAAGTCTAGAAAGTTTATGCAGTCTTCTCCTCTGCGTACCGTCAGTTTCTTTTAGAAGCCGAGTTTTTTGGTAACAAGAGTTAGGACAGATATCATGTTTTTTCATTTTTTGCAATTGACGTATGCAGTAACAGGTCAGCTTGCATTAATCGCAATAAATTTGTGTGATTAGCCTACTAGTGACGACAATAAAATTTGCAAGTAAGCAAGAAAAACCATAATACTACACTGCTGATAAAGGGAATTTATTCTCTTCTTAGAAGGCGCAACATAGCAATGAAGAAAATTCGGGAGGTTTTTTATGCGCCACCCGGTAGTTTTTGTACCGCGGTTGCAGCTCATACGATACTTGTCGCTGTTTCGTCGTAGACTTTGGACCACCTTGACATGTCTTTCATGTCGCGTTGTGTCACGGCTCATAGAAACGACATGACATGACACGGCAACATGTCCGGTACAAATCGGAAACTAACTATTTACTGGGAAGTCGGCAACAATTCTGTAGCAAGTCCGTAACTTTACCGCGGAGATGTTACGGGGAAGTCGTTATTATTGTAACTCGTAAATCTATGGCAAGCTCATTTTGCGCTGCATACTGCTCAGGCCGTCAAGACGTAGACAGACAGACAGAATCACAGACGACGCAGGATGATTCCACATATAGGCGCGCAGCTGCAGCCGCATAATTAGACAGCCAGTCGGACGCAAGTTTTCAGGGAAGTTGCAAACTTGTCTCCTACTTGTCATTAAAATATAAATTGAGCTTTACCACTATACCACACGGTCAGTTTTGTTTAATTTTGCTTGTTTAGAGGTTTACTAGCCTTTTCTGGATGATATAGCGATTGTAGGTAATGAATGATTGTGCTAGATACACAAAAGGATAGGCGTCTATAACACTAATATGTCATTTAAACATAAATGTCACTGTTTCACTGACATTCAAATGCAACTGTCTCTTGAAAATATATTGATGAAACAGGCTATGTATGCACATTACTAAAACTGTCAATGTATAGATGATGATTCGGACGCAGTCGAAGTTTTCATTTCGTCGATTCACCGACGACAACGATGCAGCGCGAGACGAGCGTTCGACGTACGACGTTGTACACTTTAACCCACTCGTCGTAGGCTCAGCGTCACAGACTGCAGGCAACGACAACGACGTCGACGACTGCTCGACCGACCTGCAGCCTTCATTTCATACTGACCAGCAGAGGCTGATATAAACAAAGCTGGCGTCGATATAACATACACAAACATCGACAGTCGTCATTCACTGTCACTGTAGGTCTACTGGTCTAGTGCAGCGCTGTATGTTGTCTGTCTTAAGTCTGCGTTGTTCTCATTTACAAACTTAGCAGACGATTATAGTCGTAGTGTACAGTCAGAAATATTGCTATGCAGTACGATAAAAATACAGTGCGACGCGATAGGTTATGCAAAAAAAGCCAAGGGTATTTCATATGATATAGGCTATCGCTAGCATAAGCTAAAGCCAGCCTGATCTGTCAGACGACCATGGTAGCCACACGACTTCAGAAACAAATCATATAATTCACTTGAACACATTAAATTTTAAAATACTGTAGATTGACAGATATGCTAAGCCTATACACGTAGTGAATGCGGCCTATACATACACTCGCAGAACAGACGCAGTCCATACATGTAAAAAAACGTTCAAATGAAAATAAAAAAACGTTAAAAAACGTAAAAAAATGACAAAAATAAAAAACGTTTGTAAACGTCATAAAAAACGTTAATTCTTTTTAGTGTAGTTCAGCTCCACGCCTGATGCCCAAGAAATGGCCTTCAAGGCAACTCGGAATAGGCCTATGCCATTCAGTTTAGTTTTGCAGAAACTGTCGTCGTTTTAGGCTAGCAATGAAATCTTCAATATTGTGCTATGTCTCAACATTCTAATTACTGGATACAGTATATCTGTTATTTATGAACCCATTGAATTTCAAATTTCTGCAAGTGCCTGCAGTTCTATTCTACACATTTCCCACAGCTTCCAAAAGCAAAAAAAGAACAAAACATTACTGCACTCGTCAGACTGAGTCTGACAGTAATTCTGATTGACAAATGACATTCATTGTCTCTCACAAAAGTCAAAACTACTCATAGTTTCTGTCCCAAGCTTCTCAAAACAAAAATCTCTCATTCCTGCGACTCCATGT
>Ga0126335_1000934_pt1 | contig 15385 bp, 11 predicted proteins | sample OlaspJWI45metaG_FD_108409 | JGI IMG/M metagenome (GOLD analysis project Ga0126335, IMG submission 108409) | Marine gutless worms symbiont microbial communities from Oahu, Hawaii - Olavius sp. 1 OAHU.JWI-45 metaG | ecosystem: Host-associated > Annelida > Digestive system > Unclassified | place... | reverse complement strand
TCGTAGCTCATCCCCGTGTTGTCACGTTGTTTACCTCATAACAAGTATCAACATACTTTGTGTAAGCTTTAAAACTAGTTTTACAGCTCTCTCTCTCTCTCTCTCTCTCATCTCTTTCTGGCTGTCGGCGGGTCGTAGCGCGCTCTATGCTGACCAATCCGTCGCAGCACTCCAAGCATCAGAAGGAGAGAGCCCTGTGTTCGTGGTGACCTGCTCTAGCCAGCGTTTTCGTGGTCGGCCTGGTTGTCTTCTCCAGGTGCCAAGCTGTCCTGAGCCCTGCCGTGTCGTGACTGAAAGGCGTAGGGCTTGGTGGGCAGGAGCAGCCTGGTCCATACGCCTGACGTGGCCAAACAGAGAGTGTCTCTTCCGACTTATAGCTTCAGTGTCCACAGCAGTCAGGATTACCAGCTAAAGTTATTAAAGAAATCGTTCTCATAGATATATCTGCAGAAATATACAACGGAAATTGGGACTTCCGCCTAACACTGTGTTCCTGGTACACGAAGAGTTTCCACCCCAAGAGGGACCTCGATCCCTTCAGCCGTGTTTGCACAGCGAATCTGCGTGGCAGAAGGACAATAGTCCACATCTGTGCATTCGATGCGGCCTAAAAAGTGAAGAGGAAATTTGGTTAGAACCGGACAATATTGTGATTCAGAGGCGCAAGAGAATGTAAGACTGTCTACGTGCGCAGGTGATGATGTCCGACTGGCTGAGACACTGGCAGAACTTCAAAACAATGCGAGTGCGTGAACAGATCTTTCGCATTCTACTACGCATGCTCTTCCTGCCATTCCTCGCCATCATTCACGTGGTGGCGCCACGTACTCAGCTCGCCAAGTCCTGGTCAGCTCCACTGACTAAGTTTATCAGTCACATGGCAGGCTACTTTATCTTCATTGCTGCACTGTTCCTACACAACTACTTAGATCTGAGGACCGGCAACCGCGGACCACCCAACACGGGCGTCGAACTCTACATTGTACTGTTTGTTGTGGGAAAGTGGGCCTCCAGCATTAAGAACATGTGGTCATACGGATACCAGGTTTGTCCTGTCTAGTTGCGCGCTGTTTCACAGTGTACTTGCTGTTGTTGATTCTACTAATTTACGCATTATTACAACTTCGTTATCAATATATTTGACTGTTTTTGCAGTTTGCATGAAAACGAGACGCACTGTTAGCTCTCACGAGTACATTTTGGCCGCATCAAATGCTGCGAGGCGGACTATTGGGACTGATGTTCCGGCCCATTGTCTGTCTGTCTGATCTGTAAGTCTGCCTGTCGTAGTCTGCGCCATGCTAAAATGGCTAAACGGATTGAGATCCTGTTTGGGGTGGCGACTGTTGGAGATCTAAGGCACATTGTGAGGGGGTGCGAGAAGGAGGGGATTCGATGCGGTCTTCGCTAAAATACTTCAGGCATTTGTCGTTGTTGTGGTACCGTAGTTGTTATGACGATGACTGACGGCAGGGTGACATGATACAGGTGCACTACCGTCACGTGTGGAACCGTTACGACGATCTAATGCTCGTCTTCTTCTCGTTCACATTCATCTGCTGGGGCGCGTCCGCTGCCGACGTAGTCATCAACGATGAGGTAGACTTGGAGAGGCCTCTGTGGTCACAATATGACCCTCGTCTTGTCAGCGAACTGGTCTTCGCCGTCGCCAATCTGCTCGCCGTTATTCGTTTACTATTCTTCCTTCAGATCACACAAGCTATTGGTCCACTACAGGCTAGTCTACTCTCACATGTCAGTTTTGCATCAGTCGGTTGCCTTGTGTTTATTCACTGTAACATGGCGGAATGGTCCTGGTGGGATTGAGGTGAAGTCTGATCTTAACAACCGACTGGCTTCCTTCAGTGCTTAGACTTTGTTCGTTAGGTCATTGTCCTTGACATAATTTATAGTGGATCAAGCTGGGCGTTAAGGCTTTCCTCATCACTTTGTATGCGTCATCTTACACAATGTAATCTTGTGTCTGCGACTGTGTGTCAGTGGTGATGATGTATATTGTCCAGGTGTCGATAGCACGTCTGCTCATCGACGTAATGCCGTTCCTGACATTCATGACTCTCATGATGTTGGCGTTCGCGACGGCTCTGTGGATCGTATATCGGCCTTACACTGGCAATGTCAAGTACGAGTTCTCCACCATACCTGGCGTACCGAGCACCGTCGTACGTTCTTCATAATGTGTTATTATATCTAGCAAACTTCTCTATGCACGGCCTGAACTTGAAGTTCACATAAACCCTTCAGTAAGGGGATTCCCTCTGCCGACACAGAGCTGACTGTGTTCAGTGTTCATACATGCTGAATCAATTAACTAACCAATTTACACACATCAACGAAAAGTTGTATATCACTCAAATAATCTTTAGTAAAAATATGAAAGTAAACGAAAATAAAAATTTAACATTACCAAAAGCATGCTAATATAATGACACTTAGAACATGGCATTACGAAGTTTGATTGATGTGCGTACGTGGTGTAACAGTTAAAGATGGCCGACTCATGGTACGACCTTGGTACGTCGATGGCGACCTTGTATTGGTCATTTTACGGTCTTGAGGCTCAATCTAACGCTGATGTGATACTCCCAAACAGCGTCGTCAATCACCGCACTAATGAGACGGTGCATGTAGACCCCGAGGGACACCGGCTGACTGAGATTGCCGGCGGATTCATCTACGGCATCTACTTCTTCTGTGGACCAATGATGCTTATTAACCTGCTGATTGCTATCATGTCGGCGTCGTTTCACAGCGTCACCGGTAACTCAGACACCGAGTGGAAGTTTGCTCGTGTGCAGGTACTCAGTATTCCGCTGTCGTTGTCGTCAGTAACGTCATCACGTTCATCTGTTCTCGTCTTTTGTGTCGAAGAGGAGAGGGAGCGGACAGGTAAAGGTAAAGTACACTTGATATAGCGCCTCTTCACGACGAAACCTCACCACAGAAGCGCTCGCGTTTTCAAGGGATCACACAATTTTACCTACCACCCACACCACCCACACGTTTATCGAAGCTGGTCCTTATTTACCGACCTAGAGGGATGGAAGGCTGAGTAAACAGTCTGCCCAGGACCGCTACATGACGGAAATCACAGTTGTTAGCTGCTCAGACCGTCACGCCTCGCCGGGCAACTGGAAACGCAGCAGGCTATGAACGTCGAACTCACGACCTCTCGGGTCGAAAGCCGCGACGCTAACCATTACGCCACCGACTCACCCAGCGGTGTTCATAGGTGGCACTAAACTATATTAAAGTTTCCAATATTTCGGTCCAAGGTTCTAGAGATGGTTCGTCCATAGGTCAAATTGCTCCCCTATGCATTTTTTATATCTGTGCATATGGACGCCCGCAGAATGTTTGCCAAGGTGGGCAAACAATGGGGTCTGGGTCTCCTCTCTTTCTCTTACCCTTCCATTCCGTCGCCATCAAAGCGGAGAGGGTCTGGGGTGTGTTGAGCCCTCTCCAGCGGATCCAGGTGGAGCCCGGCCGCTAAAGGCTTTTTGGTGTATTTTCCGGTTAAATTCTTACTATATGGTGACTGTGAATAACTGTATTATCGTAACTAAACGTTTTGCAAATCGATAATTTACTATGACTACTAATGCACAAAACATTTTACAACATTCCCATATGGGGGCAAGTGCCCCCTCTTCTCTACGCCTGCGGGCGCCTGTTTTTGTGCACCTGTTTCTGTGTTCTGTTGTTACGTATTTGTGCTACCAACTTTGTAGTTGCTGAATGAAGATTTATGTCAGAAATTATTCGTTCATGGTCGGCTGAGTAGAGACTATGTGATTGTTCTGATGGCGACGTGCAGGCTTGGATGATCTTCTTTGCCGACACCGGGACATTACCGCCACCACTCAACCTCATCCCTAACCCCGCTGTCCTGTATGACGCTGTCATGTGGCTGATGTACCGAGTGAGATCCAGCAAGGACGTGGAGGCGCGCTGTTCCACGTACCGCTGTTGCTACCTCGAGCGCAGCAGTACATCGGCCACCCACGACGAGGAAGAGTATCAGAAGTTGGTTAGCACTCTCATACAGCGCTACTTCCTTGCCATCGAGGACGCCAAGAAGGAGTCCAACGTTAAAGAAATGACGTCAGTGAAAGGTTAACTAACTCGTTTACTTGCTAAGTCATGTTCTGATTTTTGTCGTCTGACGCAGTGCGTTAGGGCAGCTATTGCTATGGCGACGTGGCTGTGTGTGTGCTTTGTCACGTTGATGTATTGTACCCAAACGACTGAGTCGATCGTCATGCGACCTTCACCAGATTGTAGCCCAGCCATTCTAGTTTTTCCGTATCAAACATGAATCCGATAGCTCGAGAGGATTACATTACATTACATAGCAATTTTTAAGGTGGCCTAAAGTAAAAAATAACTGCTAGGACCACCATGGCGAGAACAGTCTGAAACTACAGTACAATGTCCGGGTATGATTGCCGAAATGGGTATGTTTTCAGTTTTCTCCGAAACGCTGGTAGTGATTGTGCCTTAGTAATATCGTCAAGCTTGTTAGAAACAGAACATATGTTGAGCATTGAAGGCGTCAAATGTTGGGAATACGTTATGAATACGTTATTTTCACAGTTGCGTGGCGGCCTCTGGCGAATACGCTCATACAAGCGTCAGCGACAGCTGACGTTCTTGTTTCTTAAAGTCAACTGCACAGCTCGACATAGCTATACAGAGTGGTCCAAAAAGTGAGAACCGGTCTCATTTTTGCCTCTAACTTTGTCAAATCATAACCGATTTTCAAAATTCTTTTATGCTAAGAGGACAAAATATTTCCAACAAAAATTACTTCATAGCTCCTGCCGCACCTTAAATCTGTTGCTGCACTACCTTGGGAAGTATTAGAAATCCATTTTCATGCTGTATTACAAAAGATGCTACTTAAAAGCGCATCATATGTGTTAAAAGCTTGAATGTTTATGTCATATGGCTGAATAGATATTGATATATTGATACTGTCACGACAGTTGCTCAGAGCTTTTACCATATACCACAGACATGCTTAAAGATGCCAATGCCACTCATCAGTTGCACTGGTAACTAATAATACTTTAGTCAATGCCACAGTGCCACGCCATACGCGCACTTCAGTTCACTGACGTTATACAACTGTAGCTGATAAAGTCGGCTGCTGGATATCTCGCAGTGGACCAGACTGAGGTCCGAGAGGTTAGATTTGATCGAGTGATAATGGCGTTGCCTGTTTTTGAAAAGTGACGCATACATACTTGGTGTGCAGGGGGCACTAACAAGATTTATGTCTGTTTATATTTGAAAATGTCTGCTATTTCAAAGAATTTTAACAAAAACCAGAAGAAGGTAATAAGTAAGTCAGCAGCAAGTAACTAAGTTAGATAATTTATATTCAGTACATGCAAAATCGGTGCATTATGTTTTCATTTTATTTCAGATTTGCAGCATGTTCGAACATATCAGTAACTTCACAAGGTAGTGTAGCAACATACTTAAGGTGTGGCGTAATGTATTATGTTTTTGTTGTAAATTTCTTCCTCTTTCAAACAGTGAAAGAATTCGCAAATCGGTTAAGTTTGACAAAGTTAGAGGCATAAACGAGACCGGTTCTCACTTTTTTGGGCCACTCTGTGTATACACTGTGAGTCATAAAACAAGACATTCTACTCGTGTCAATAACATCGCGAAATATTAATCTTTTTTCAAAACTCTTCCACTGCTAGACTCAGCACAAAATCTGCTACAAAATGATCATTACACATCCCACCACACCTTAAAGACATTGCTGCACTACTACTTAATATTTTAGTTTCGCCGAATAGCCCAGACCTTAACCCGGTCAACTACAAGGTCTGGGGCATTATGTAGCACAGAGTTTAGCAGACAAAGGTCAAGGATCTGGACGATTTGAAGTGCCGTCTGATTGACGTGTGGGCTGGTATACAGCAGAGCCTTATCAACAACGCCATAAACCAGTGACGTGAACGTCTCTGTGCTTGTGTTTGAGCCAGAGGTGGACACTTCGAACATTCGCTCTGACTCTCGCATCAGTCAGACTTTGTGAACTTTAGTTCACTCCATTAACATTTCGTTTTAACAGTATGTTTGCTCCAGAACTTGCCAATAACTGAAACATTACGGTTTCACAAGGTAGTGCAGCAATGTCTTTAAGGAGTGGTGAGATGTGTAATGATCATTTTGTAGCAAATTTAGTGCTAAATCTAGCAGTGAAGGAATTTTGAAAGTCGATTAATATTTCGCGAAGTTATCGACACGAGTAGAGTGTCTTGTTTTTTGGACTCACAGTGTAGTTTACGCGTTGCGACTTTTTGAATGTTGTCTTTTATAATTTGCAACAAGTTTGAACTTGCAATTTCCGAAAGTCATGCGGCGTGCCAGACTCTTAGGATGAGACAAGCAGTAATTATGAGGGTTTTGTTAACAATTAATTATGTAGTGGTGAAAGAATTCTGAAAATAGATTGAAATTTAACACAGGGTGTTCTACCTAGCCTACTTTAATAACACTGTGAAGAAGAACAGAAATGGACAGCATTTGTAGTCAACTTTAGACGGTCCAGTGATGTTTGCGGGTCCATTTTTGTGACCGACCCAGCAGCATGACTGTGAGCATAACATGTACGAGAATTTTATGCATAAGGCATTAATTATTAATTAACGATAGGCTGTATGACAGAATTAGGCATTGTCAATTGCAGCAATGGTGAATTGACATGAACAGATTGGATCACTTTGAGCCGAGAGGCCTTCCAGTAGATGAAAAATAACTTTTTAGAATTTTCGGCCAGGCTGATCCGCCGTAATTCTAAAAAAAATCTTGATTCGATCCGCAGGTCGACCGGAGTTGACCCGTGGTCATCTTTGTGTTGACCAGTCAGTAGCCCGTTGTTGCGTTGATGATACAGCGTTGCTGGGAGATGTCGAAACACTACGCACACAGTTACAACAGCTGACGACTTTCGTTAGTCAGATGCGTGCTGATGTCGCCAATCAGTCACCCTCACCCGGACGTCGCTAGTCATACAGTGTTGTTGCAACGTTTCCACTGTCGTGTTTGCAAAGCATCGAGACAGACACGCTGCGGATTTGCTGTGTCACTAATGTAGAACTTTACCAAATTTGTTTATTCTAGTCGTATTCTAGTTTTTTTACGCATGCACTTCACTGTTACAGACTAATGCCAAACGTCTAGGGCTTGCTATTAGGGCGGTACCGGATTTGCTTTTTCCAAATCGGACCGGAGCCGTGATAGATTAAGCCGTCTCAAGCTGATCATTTTGCTGTGTATTTGTGAGAATAAAATGCCTGGACAGCATGGAGGCAAATACCGAACCGACTTTCGGTATTTTATCATCGGTATTCGGTGTTTTTCGGTATTGTAAATACCAACGTCAGTGTTGGTGTCTGTATTTATTTGTGTGTATTTTACTTATATAGGTTCGGTTTTTTCGGTATATCGACTCAAGACTACTGCTAACACAGCACTTTTTCGCAAATCCGGAAATCCGGCGAACATTTCGGCCGAAGCCGGATTCCGCTGCAGCCCTACTTGTTATGTGGTTTATTTTCTGGAAAAGACACTTTGCACTCATTCTGAAGGATTAGGCCTATTTGCCTATGTGTAGTGTCTTGTGGTTTCTATATAAAACTGTCATAAACTAAATACAAAGCATACAGTTTATTGGATTATACGACGATTGCTAGCTTTCCATTATGAACGTTAGAAGACGCTCAGCTGCTATCTGTTCTAGAAGAAGTAAACTGCACTGAATGGCCAACTGTTAATTTACAGAATTTCGAACGAGAGCGAGAGAGAGGCCAGTACCGGTACAGATGAGTGGTCGCAGTTGTGTAATGCCGAAGCTTAAGTCGATCTAAGCTCGAGCGCAGCTGCTTGCCCGAGACTTCTCGGTCACGTGGCTGACATGTACGCATTCATGGTGGTCGTGCGTCTGATGTGCCACATTGAACGGGAGTTCCAGTGACGACGTGAGAGTTGGCAGTTTCATCGCACTCAACGTGCGTTCGGTCAAAACCTGACGAGTAGAGATAGCTTAATCTATCACGTCATCGAAATAAAAACGGCAACCGATCTTAAGCATTTTTGCTTTTTGCTTCTCTGGCCGTGTTTTTAACTCGAACGTAACCTAGAGATAGTATGGAGATGTACAATTACACCGAAAATGAAGCTACTGAGTCAATGCTTTCAGAAGTTAGGGACATAACTTTCAAGGTCAAACGACAGGATTGTCACAAAATCTTAACTTCTAGTGTCCACCATAAGACACGTTCTCTTAAGTTAGATCAATTTCTGATACATCGTAGGTCTATTCCAGTTTTTGCCGCTTTTCAACTGTCGTGACCTTCATTGTGACCCCATGACCTTACAACTCTACCCTGACCTAGATATTTTACATCTACACGAAAATGAAGTTGCTAGGTCAAGGCATTCAAACGTTGGAGCCTGAGTTGAAACATACTAAAATAGTTCTCAAGGTCAAACTTCAGGAAGTTGAAGGTCAAATGTCACCAACTTCCAATCACTTCTTATGTTCACCATGAGACATAATCCTGTCAAGTTACATCAATTTCTACCCGTAGTTTTGAGACAATCAGTTGAATCAAATCACCGATCGCTGAAGTTGTTCTGTGCACTGCAACGTGCTGTGTTTTCCGTTAGACTGAGCGAAGCAGCAGCAGCTGTAGGCCTAAACGCAGTGTAATAATAGTAGTGTAGCCTAATCTAGTCAGTCGTCATTGACAGTGTGTTACTAGCACTTACTGCGGTGTCGCCAGCGAAATGTCTTCGTCGTCTAGCGAGTATTTATTTCATTCACACACACACACCATGCGGCGGCCGGTATTTGTTGACTTGTTAATACATTGCGGCTGTCAGGACACCTGCAGTGTGCCACCTAACACCTGTGACTGCATCTTGCTCACAGCCCAGCTTGCTCTAGTCTGATGCTGTGGGGAACAACACTGTCCCGAAAGAAAGGACCAACGTTATTCCGCACATATTGTCATAATTTTTGACATGAAAAATCGCAAAGTTACAAAATATTTTGCCACAGTTAATACATGTAGGCCTACCGTATATATACCAGGTAGTGACGTAATTGCATCGTTGATCAAAATGCCGTTTTCGGCAGGAGATAGGCAAAGAGCGGAAAGGGTTTGCTGCCTAAGGCCTAAGTTTTACCTGGGTTTACTAAGTGACGCCAGCTAGAGCCAGTCTGCAACGCACCACAGCGTCACACGCAACAGCGGCCGGGAGCGTGTAGTGAGACAAAGTGTTGACAGACTGACGCATGGACAGACTGTGGGACAACGCATACTAGGCCTACTACTATAGCCTGGTGTGCCAGCTAACAACAGTATAGGCCTCTAGCGAATTATCATCGATGATGGCCGTAGACAGGTGACACGGCGCCACTCGTCATGTTGTCACACTGGTCCCCAGTGCGTCAGAGAAGGTGTCGGGCGAGCGACGTTGTCAGTGATGCGTCCGTCACCACAACGCACTATACTCACCGCACAACGCGCACATTGCTGATGAGATTGACACTGAGACAACTATAGCGTCGCGCTGCCACGTTTATGTGAGCATGTCTACCGTACAGCATATAGCAGCAATGTGAGCTAGGAGAGAGAATTAATGAGCGGCGACAGTTACAATGTGTTTGATGTCGCTACACGCAACAGACCACCGACGACGTCCTTCAGTCGTCCTCGCTGTCCTCCTGCTGATGTTAGACAGTTCACTGCGTGGTTCCGCCAGCACCAACACTCGCAGACGGACTTACCACCACCCTACACGCGTCGACGACGCGGCAGCGCTCCAGCAGTTAACTCGTGTGTTTGGTATAGGACACGTGTCGGATTACTACAGCCAGAGACGACGACATACGGACGACGACGATGGCGACAGTCGGGGGGAGATAGCACCACGACCAGCAGTACGTCATCATCGGTCAGCACCAGAGTACATGCTGCAGTTGTATGACGCTGTCGCATACCACGACGGAATCAGCAAGACTGCCGCTCCGTACGAGGCTGACGTCGTCCGCGGCATTCCTGACAGAGGTAGGCACACTATTATTAAATAATTAATTCATTCATTTAATTTTAATTCAGGCAGCTAGGCCCATAAAGCACAAACAATCAAACATACACAAAACACTAAAACTACAGCTACAACTACAAACGAGCTAAAATGTTTAAAATCATAAAAGAGATAAAAGAACAAAATCAAACACACTACAAATCATAAATTATTTCATGCTGTGTGTGCACACTTAGGTCACCGAACTCTCTGGGCATCTCTTTCGACAAAACCTATATAGTTGTTGTGGTTTATGCTGAATGTGGTCCTTGCGTTGGGATATTTCACCTATTTGGGCCCTAAATTTCACAAGCGACCATGAACTGCAAAATATCGACGCCCTTATCGCTTTCGGGTGGCCGTCTTTTCGAACTTCAGCAATTTATCAAGCAATTAAAATTAACTCGTTAAACATCCATGATTGGGGTACTGAGTCCAGTAGTCATATCAAAATTTAGGGGGCCAAAAGCAGGAGGTTTTAACTTCTTTGAAGTCGCAAATGTATGTAGTGTACATAAATGAAGGCCGACGAAAATGCACTTAAAATAAGGTTAATTACATTTACATTATTAAACTTTCAGTGTTAATTTTATATAACACAACGCAGTTCACTTAGCATGCTGGCGTCAAACTAATTAATCGATAAAAATATCCAGATTCATGAAACTTGTGAAAAATTAAGCCCACCGATAAGTCAATATTTTATTACTCAGACACTAAGCGAAATCGAGTTATCAACGAATGTAAGTCAACGCAGAATTAATTGCACGCTATTTGGCCGAATTAAACCATGATAATAAAAAATAATAATAATCAAGCTTCTATAGCGCCATAAGGTCGTGACTTCAGAGGCGCAACAATACTACAATTTGCAACTTCTGTATAGCTGACACAACAATCGTTTTATCTTAATATCTGGAGTCGGTCGGTCCTATAACTGAACAAAACAATAATTCACTGTTCATGGCACAAGAAAGCTTAGCAGTTAGTGAGATTAGCGTTTTTGTTTCGCTGCAGAAGACATTTGTAGTTGAATAAAGAATTTACGATGTCGAGCTGTGAGTTAACAGTGGTGGTACGATGTGCGGTGTCGATCACAATTTGTCGACGACTGACATTGACGACCAACAGTGTCACTCAAAGCAGCAGCACGTGCGAGTGATGGCCGCTAGCCCGGCCGTGCACCTGCAGACAGCACTGTATAATACCGTACCTCACATGTTGGTAAATACATCTCTGTGATGTCTGCCATCGTCCGCGCTGGCGCAGCCAACGACATGAGCAGTACAAGGCTGCGAGAAATCAAGAATAAGTGTCAACGGTGGCGGACAGGAAATAACGCTTCCCAATGCACGAATGTATAGTGGAACCGTTAAAATTGCTACGATGCCGTTTAGGCTACAAATTTTGTATTTTTAAAAATTTCAAACCAAATTCTAACACAACACGATGTTGTATTTAGCCGTTTAAGTTATCGTTTAAAGGAAAACTCACATCAACACCCCTGTCGATAAATTCACCGACCGGTGTCTAGAAACTGAGTCTGTTGTCAATGGAACAGTTGTTACATTGGTGTCGTATTGGCATCGCCACTGGCAGCCAGTGGGTGTCTCGGTCGACTGTTAAACGCTTTGATGTGTCGTTAATAGTGCCAGGTGCATCTGAAGCGCATTACACAAACTATATGTATCACCGTCACACAGATGTAGATACATGTGTACACTTTCAGTGACATTCCCAGCTCTCTTCCCTACTGTATCAATCAACGTACAAGTGGCGCTGCCTGTGCTGACCAAGTCTGCTAGGGTTTCAGTGGGCAGGTTGAGACGAATCAATTCACTATCGCTCCAAACTTTTTTCACGGCGCGTATCAGCGTTTTTGCACGATAAGATACACAGCTGCTCTGTCGTCTGGTCTTGCTGTGAACTGCACGTGAGTATTGCGTTGTCACTGAACAGTCTGCAGTTCGGCACGTCGAGGTTTCGTCGTTTTTTTCGTTTTTCGTACAACCGACTACTTCGAAGAATTTGATCAGAATCAGTCAATATACATGTAAATCACAACAGATGTTAGATTATAAAATGACCGTTACACAATTGCGATGGGATCATGCTGACTTGCTGTTGTATCGCTCTATTATTGCTATTAATTTGCAGCATGTGCTCGATGATCTATTACACCTTGAACAGACGTGCGATGTAACTCCTAAAAGTATTGATGACATTTACTGTCAGGTGTTGAACATATTGCGCTTTGGGTCTGATATTGCGAATATCGAAATGCTTAAAACCTTATCCGGAGCTAGATGTGCTAAAAGCAAACCGAATTAAGTCATGTCAGTAATGTTATGGAAGGCAGCAAGTAGGCCCCGGGCTGGCCCTATTTACGACAGTAAAAACTAAATCAGCATATAGGAGTGAACTTCACAAACGGCAGCGCAGCGAGGAATCACACTATACCAATGAACTACACGATGCACTTCTAAAGAAACAAGGCATGGGCATAGGAACAGGTCCGGCAGACCCGGCAGCTGCCAGACCAATAATTTGACAAACAAGAAATTAGAAAAAAATGCATACAGTGTGGTCAATTGATTTTCAGGAAAATTAGCAAATTTGGTGCCACCAGATGTCAGATTTTAAGGCTAAAATGAACCCAATTCGATTTCCGATTTACAATTAGTTACAGCCCGAACAGACACACACAGACGGGCGCGACTAAAACATTGCCATCTCGCATACTCGTATGGTAGCCATTTTGTATGTAGCTTTATTTTATATGCTTAGGCCTACATTATTTTGAGTTGCTACTTGTTAGTTATAATATTCGACTAATACAAATATCAACTAAAGCGGACATGTGAAATACTGGTAAATCTCTCCGACATTTGAACTACGACAGTCGAAATTAGTCGAAACTCGACGTATTGCCATTACAGTACATCTTTCATTGCTGTAAAGTTCTACACGGTGTCCTGAAAAAGTTACCCCTAAACAATATTTTATAGAAATGCCAACCAAATCTCAACTCAGACTAACACAATTATGCACATCTCTGAAAGAACGGCAAAATTTTGTTAGAAAATATTTTAATAGTGTTGATATAATATTCAAATATCGACGAAAAATATCTCAGTTTCTGTTTCGTTAATGATTGCAGTCACTGTGTGACGCTGCCTATAATGGACAATAATCGAGCGAAGACTCGAAGGGTATGGTCCTTGTAGAGTAAGACAAAATATCTACGAGTTTTAGGGTGACCTCGCTAAACTTGCTATAAATATTGCACATGTTGATAGAATTTTCTGAAATTTGGTACAAGTGGACGTTTCATTGTTGCCGCAGAATTCGGCTAGAATCCATTATTGTTTGCTGGAGTTTTCAAAATGAACACAGGGGGTTACTTTTTTCACGGACACACCGTAGCTCCACTGATGAATAACTTTACGACTGCATAAAGTATTGTTGAAGTTGTTCATCTGTGTTGGTGTGCTATTTATAGCTGGTGTTGAGCAGATCTACTACTGCTTCAACGTATCTCACATTGACGCTACAGACCGTATCCTCGAGGCTGAGCTGCGACTGTTCAGGCTGCGACCAACACCTCAACTCCGCAAAACGATACGACGGTCAGGACACGTTGTCGACGTGAGTGTTTCTTTGTTTAGTTCCTAGCATACACCTTGCTCAGCGCAGCTGAGCCCACGACATGACGTCATCCTTCACAGTCCGCTGTCTTCCACCATGCAGTGTGGATACTGAAGTTCTCAGTTTGACGTCGTCAGCGGCCACTTAGAGCCACGTCAAGCCGTGGTCGCTTTCATGATAATTGTGGCTTTTGCACTGCAGCCAGTACAGTAGGGTGACTGATGATCCTCAGTTGGTTGCGCTCGTGTTACATGGCCAAAGAAGCGCATTCAGCTGTCTTGCATCTTTGTCTGAGACCGGCTGGCATTGTGTCAATCGTCTGACCTCCGTGTTTGTCACGTGTTTTGTGTTCGGAATACAGAATTGCAGAGCATCTTCCGTATGAACTAGCAGTCGAAGGAGACAAAACGTCAGCTCAGTCCTTTGGTTGTGGTCCAGGTTCCCAACCCGTAGATCAAGAGCGAAGACTCGAAGGGTATGGACCTTGTAGAGTAAGACAAAATATCTATGAGTTTCAAAACGCTAAGGACTTGGGTCAAAAGTTCTCGAGTAAAGTTCAGTAACATTTATGAGAATGAGCATTTGTTGTTCCTTTTGAATTGCAACCAAAGTGCATCACGAGTACTCCGATTTGGGGCAGAATTGCAATCGGCTTAATGTGTTCATATGAAATGTTCACAGTTTGCTAGTACGCCGTTGTTGGCTCCTATAGTATACAGTCGAGCTTTTGTCCATCCGTCTGTGTGAGCGAGGATAGCGGGTGTACGGATTGTGGTGTGGGTGTACAGGTGAGGTTGTACGAAGTGTTGCGAGAAGATGCCAGAGCGCCGTCGACTGCTGCTGCTGATGATGATGATAATGCTGGAGATGTCGATGGGTTGAGACTGGTACAGCGGAGGCGTGTCAGTGTTCGACGTGCTGGCTGGGAAGTGTTCAAACTTAGACGCGTCATTCAGCGATGGGTCGACGACCCTTCCACTAACCGAGGTTCATGACTGTCTGTTTTTCTGTTCTATTCTTGTAGCAGACAATATTGTTCAGCGTGGTGTATGCGACGCCAGTTTCGCTGTAGTGTAGTAAAGTTTCCGTCTGAACCGGAAGTAGAAATGATGCATGATCGGCCGCCATTTTGAATTTCGTTTTTCATCACATCTCGGCCCCATGTCAACCAGGTCTTTATCCAGACACCTTAGGTTTTGGGGGGAAGTAGCAGACATTGGGGGGAATATGCTGGGGGTCTGGGGGCTATGCCCCCAGCGGGGTCCAGGAGCAGAGCCCCTGGTCAGGAGGTCTGGGGGGGCGAAGCTGAAAACTTTTTGCTGCATAAGGAGCTAATTTTTGTATTTCCTCAGATGTATTGTGAAAATGCAGCTGTGGATTTTATGTGCAGTAATCAGTCAGAGTTTAAGAAATACGACGTCGTTAAAAAACATTGCATGCAGATAGCAGATAATACTAGCCATAAAATACAGGTTATCTGGAATAACGGTTTCCGTCATATTTTCTCCTGCTGCTGGCGTGAAAGTGTAAAACCTTTACAGTACTTCTGTAATACTCTACCATTATCCTATGCTATTGATCAAAGTAAACTACTGTT
>Ga0126335_1000933_pt1 | contig 15385 bp, 9 predicted proteins | sample OlaspJWI45metaG_FD_108409 | JGI IMG/M metagenome (GOLD analysis project Ga0126335, IMG submission 108409) | Marine gutless worms symbiont microbial communities from Oahu, Hawaii - Olavius sp. 1 OAHU.JWI-45 metaG | ecosystem: Host-associated > Annelida > Digestive system > Unclassified | place... | reverse complement strand
GACAGTACCGGGGGGTAGTAGAGTTTCACATCTTCATTTCTTAACGTTAACGGCAAAAAATGAATATACTTGAGATTAGTAAATCGTCATCAGCAAAAACCGAATTTTCGTTTTTTTTTCGGTTTTTTTCAATACCGACGTCGGTGTCGGTTTCGGTTTTTTAAAATATCGCGATATCGGTTTCGGTTTTCGGTTACCGACTCGGCTCTACCGCGCACTCGTCGTACTATTGGCGACCGAGCGTTCGCTGCTGCCGGTGCGACGCTCTGGAACAGTCTGCTACACAATATTACTATGTGTCACTGACAACATTCTGCCGGAAACTGAAAACTTTTTTTGTTTTCTATATCATTTCAATGACTACATTTTTCTTTTTAGTGGTCCTTGAGGTTTTTACTTAGGCCACTTTAAAAATTGATGGATGCATGTATGTATGTATATTTGCAGTTTTAGTTGTGCGAGTGTGCCAGCATCGTCGACCAACGGCTCCTCCTCGATCGCCTGCGGCTCCAGTTCGGAGTGACGGAACTACCGCTCCGCTGGCTGCAGTCCTGTCTCGAAGGCCGGACCCAGTTCGTCAAGATGGGCCAGCACAAATCACACTCCACTGAAGTCGATGTGGGCGTCCCGCAAGGGTCTGTGCTTGGCCCTCTGTTGTTTGCAGTCAACTGCAGCCCAATCGCCGACATCATCGCTCACCACGGCGTACAGTATCACCAATACGCGACGACACGCAGCTCCATCTTGCCATGTGCGCCAACAACACACCCGCCGGGCTGTCAGTTCTCGCCGAGTGTACCTGATGTCAGACAGTGGTACCTGCAGAACGGTCTACAGCTCAACCCGGACAAGTCTGAAGCTCTGATCGTTGGAACCACCAATCAGCTGCGTGCGGTGGCGTCATCCGTGTCATCTGTGTCCGTGGCAGGAGTCGACTTGCCAGTAGCCGACGAGATCAAAGTGCTAGGAGTCGCGCTTGATCAGCGTCCGTCGTTTCACAAGCACGTCTCGGCGGTGGCGCGATCGTGCAATTACCATACACAGGCCATCCGACACATTCGACATTTGCTGACTACGGAACTGGCACAGACACTGGCTTGTAGTCTTATCCTGTCCAGGATCGACTACTGCAAAATGCTGTGCTTCACGGCGCTCCAAGCTACAGCATCAAGAAAGTTGCAGCGAGCACAGAACAACGCAGCTCGGATTGTTCTCGAAGCACCAGGACGTTCCCATGTTAGCCCGATGCTGAGGACGTCACACTGGCTGCCCGTTCAGCAGAGGATCGATTACAAAGTGGCACTGCTGACATTCAAAGTCCGCAGCACCTCGACCCCGTCGTACCTGAGACTCCTAATCCAGGATCGAGAACACGGCCACAACCTGCGATCGACCACTACGGCGCTGCGTCAACTTTTCACGACGACAACATTTGCATAAACGCGCTTTTCGATGCTCTGCACCAGCTGTCTGGAATTCACTACCGAAAACTGTTCTCAATAGTGACTTTTAGCAGTTTTAAAGTCCAGGCTAAAGACTTTCGTCTTCTTCCAGGCTTTCCCTTCTTTCTCCGCTCACTAACACGTTGCCTGCCCCCAGCGCCTCTGAAGTTACGACCTGATGGCGCTATACAAATCTGTTTATTATTATTATAAAAGCGTTGTAAACTGATAGATTTATATATTATGACTGACAAAACGGCTGGAGTGTATGTATTATTTAAAACTAGTTCACATTAATGTCACATATGACGTATTTAGTAGTGCACACTGCACATCCGGTCGGTGTGGTTCGATACGATCTGATGTGGCCAGATTGGGTCCTATGTGGTAATTAGTCATACAGCTCTCTAAACTTAAATATTCTAAGTTAGCATTTGACTTTTGTAAGTTTGTTTAAATTGTTGCAGAGTCGCTGCAGTGGATATTGGTGTGTTCCCTTTGTTACGTGATTTTTATGACATTGACAAGTTTCGTGCATGCAAACTAGTAAAATTATCGAAAGCAATAAAAAAAATAGGCGCTCCTAGAGTTTCACGTATTCACTGCATCACATGGAAAGTAGGCTACTTACTACTAACCCTGAAGTCTGAAACTGAACCCAAACCCTATCCCTAAACCAGTAGCCGGAATGACTACAGATGCGGCGCTCCCAAGACTACCGTTTTCATGACTTAACGACAGCAAACCGGAAATGCAATCCAAAGTCACTACTGACTGCGACCACTCTAGCGGGACCGAGTATAAAACATGGGGTTTTGGGTCGGTACATTCTTTACAAAACGACGAAAACACTCCAAAATTCGTGTAAAAAGGTGCATAAGCAGCAACTAGAACGGTGGCGACACCTAGCAAATTTATCTGAACTGTGTTAGCATAAAACTTTGATGGATACAGTGTTGAAGAAGGAAGAACATTTCAAGGGAACACGCACAAAAATTTATCCATAAACTGAATAAGCAGCAAATAGAATTCAGAAAAATTTTTGGAATAAGCCAGAGTTGTCACACTTAGTACTGAGTTCGGAATGCATTCCCAATAAAAAATTAAGCTTTTTTCTGCCTTTCTAACATTGTTTGTAAGTCGCAAAATGAACTGTGTAGGCCTGTATTAAAATAATACAAACAAATGCTAAAACATGTACCTGTATATATAGATAAGACAACAATAAAAGCAAGTGGTCGCAAGTCCGACTGTTCAGCTCGTGGCAAACCGACCACATGCAAGCGCACATCACAGAAATAATGCCTCATAAAAAATAAAGCTGGTGATTGTCCCCACCCGACCCGCGAAAACGACCCCGACCTCAATTTTTAAATTTTTTTAAATCTGTTAAAATTGCGCTTAAATGACTCCGGGTTTAGTCTTGGGCTTGTGCAGAAATGTTTATTGTTGACGAACTTGGAAACTGCTGCTTCTAGTATTTAACCAGATTTTTTTATCATATAATAAATACAGGTACATGTATTTTCACCATTGGCACCACTTGTGTTCACTTCATATCTCACCTGGACTACAAGGACATGATTTCAAGGCATTCAGCTGTTCCATTGACTCGCTCCATTGACTCATTCTTCATACCAATTCGCCTGTAAAAAATTATTTTAAAAAAATTCCCGCCCCCTGACCCACTTCTTCCTCGAGAAAAGGACGATCACGAATTTTTCTAATGTCGCCTAAATGTGTGACAGCACGTTGTGTTGAATGACAAACGGCAACAGGACACGACCTAGACAACTATACTGTATACAGTACTATAGTACACACTTGCTAGCCCACACGGCCGGCCGTACCATTCTTGTCGCAAACAATCACTGACCACACATGTAACAAAGGCAGCCACACGTCAGTCAATTGCAAGGTCAAGGTATAGTGATTGTACAAGTAGGTCTACACCGTGTTGCAATAAAATGCCCACTGTAAATTGTAAATGGGTTGCAATGGAATTTACCAACATGTTCTTCAAATTCTTGTTGAAAGTGAAAAAAGCAGAACGTTATAGAATTAGCTTTAGATGCTGAGAAAGCTATCAGACTACCGCTAACGTGCTCGCAATGAGCATCAATACGACCAAATATTTAATCACAAATGCAATAATTTTCATATCGCTGAACTGGGAATATAGGTAACTACATTCACTTAATTTATTAAGCGAATTTATTAATCTTTCTAGGATTTATGAAACACAGCATAAGTTGATGTTTGTTGTTGAACCAACGTGTATCAATAATATGATTAGGCACAGTCCACAAAATCTGCACACGACTACCATCTAGCACTGCTGATGACATCACAGTTTGTTGACTTCTGCAGCCAATTCTCTTACAGGTAATAAAGCAACTTTAACACTAAATATATGCAAAACCTGGAAAAATATAAAATGCTAGAGGACTGTGCTAATAACATTTAGTCAGTTTAAGCAATTATATTGCAAAGTTCGGGATAGCTGAATGTGTAATCATGTCCAGTAGCCTACTATCCATGTGAGGTAGTGAAACTTCAGAGGTAATGGTTTGCAACAGGTTCGGTGATGGAAACTACCATTTTCACGACTTACAAACAACGTTAGAAATGCAGAAAAGACTTAATTTACTGCCGGAAATGCAATCCAAAGTCACCGTTAACTGCGACAACTCTAGTGGGACCGACTGTAAAACATCGGGACATTTCTAAATCAACGACGAAAAATCTGTCCAAAATGCACAGAAATTTGTCCATAAACTGAATAAGCAGCAAATAGGACAGTGGCGCCACCTAGCAAATTTATCTGAACTATTTAGCTAAAGTTTTTTGATGGAGATGGTGAAAAAGCAACGAAGAATTGCTATGTAAACTACACCAAAATTTGCCAAATAACTGTATAAGCAAGAAATAGAATCAGAAAATTTTTTTGAATAAGCTAGAGTTGTTGCATTTGGTAGTGACTTCAGAATGCAATCCTGGTAGAAAATTGATCTCGTCTGTAAGTCGCAAAAACCTATGAAATAGTGCAGAAATAAAATAATAAAATGCCACAAAGCACATACCGGTGTATATACAGTTGAGCTGTTTGGTAAGCTGTTCCACCTTGACGACACATAGGACGGCGAAAATTTATAGTCACGACATGATATGCAAGACCACATGCTTACAATGGCAATGAAGTCTGTCACGCATGCCATGCCACACAACGTGAGAAGGCCTAAAAATAGGGAACATAATCGCAAGTCCTAGCTTATCACAAGTGACACGTAGGCCTAGTACTGGTATGTGTGGCCTGTGCTGCCTTGGCAAGTGCATGTTGGGAGCAGTGACCACATGAGCAAAGTACACATTCAACTGATAGTGTAGCCTGCAGCTGACCCGATAACTATAGACCGACACTGTGTCGCAATAATATGCCCACTTTGACTTTTTTGTATATTGTAAATGAACCGAAACAAATTCAGTAGGATTGTTGTTATGAATGTTAAAACTCATTTTTTTCCATAATCGATGTTTCTTTTGTGATATTCGAATGATAGTCGATGTTTGAGTTTGATGGCACTTTACTGTTACACTCGCAGTGAGATGTACATGCTCCAGTTGTAGCCTTAGAATTTCTTTGTATTCAAAGCATGGATAAAAACCTCTAAATGTGCAGCTAATAAACGATCATTGATTGTTCTATAAGAATATTAACACAGCTTGCAGCAAAAAAGTGTTTATTTGAGCATTTTGTAAAAGTTCGCATAATATAAACAAATTATAGGGCCATTGTGAAGTGGGTCATACCAGTGAAGGGATGTTGCAACTTAGCATTGAAGCAAACAGGACTGGAAAACTGTTTTTTAAATGTTCTTTGGTTTTGAGGTTTCAAAAAGAATTTTAAGGATTTTATGTTACTATGTTTCAAAGAATGAAGGGACAAGGCTTCCCGAGTGTAAGAAAAATGCCTGCAACAATTCCCCCTACCTGCGCTAGGCCACATGCTATTACCGGCTCACAGCCTAGGTAAACATACAGCACCATTGTTGTGTACACAGTGCAATCTATCGGCAGTACGCTGTTAACAATGGTCGCTATGAGGGGACTGGAGAGTAGAGTGTCTAAATGATCAGCACCTGCAGCAGATGATCGCAGCAGCTGATCAATGGCTTCATGTGTCAGCATGTCATGCCGTGAACAGTAGGAGGCTTGTAGCAGCACAGTTTACAGCTGTGACCAGTTAGAGAGCTGCTGCTTGCAATCTGTTGATTATATGCCAACGAAATTGATCCTCGGTTTTATTTTTGAACATCAAATATTCGAAGTTTGTTTTACATCCTAATTGTAGTGCTTCAAATACTTGTTAAAGTGAAAAGCATATAAAATTAGCTACATTCACATAACTTTTTACGCGAAGTAGTTAATTTTCCTAGGCGACGTGAAAGACAGCAAAAGTGGGTGTTTTTTATTGAACCAGCCTATATTATACACCATGTTTGGAAAAAATGGAACCAATTGTGTTTCAGTCATAACTTTGACAAAAACAAACATATAGTTGTAATTTTTGCATGGAATGTCGTTAAGGTAATGCAAAACTAAACTAGCACAACAAATGTCCACCGCACCTAAACAATGTCACTATTTTACCTTGTGAATTAAATAATCGTCATGTATTAAAACGCACAATGTCATAACCGACAAATGCAAGAAAATCAGACCAGAATATCAACTGGTTTATTCGACTAGTGAACGAAGGCTTCAAAGGCCACAGTTATCGCAAAAACAATGCCAGAATTAAAGCAGTGCTACAAATGACCACCGCCCACACTGACACAAGCTGAATGATGACGACACCACTGATGCACAGCTGCAGCAATAATGGTATGATCCAGCTTGGCACACTTTGTTTGAGGCTGTCGAGATAAATGATGTGTATGTATTTTATGTACACTTTCTCTTGCAGTATGCTGCACATTCTGTAGTTAACCGGATTTAAACCTGGCAAATTTTGAGGCCACAGTATAGCGACGAAATGAACTCTGGCGTTTCTCTTTCCAGGAACTCCACTGTAGCATTATGATGATGTCATACTTATGTGTCATTACGTAGCATTTTGCAAGTAGTAATGGTGCTTTGTATATTCTTCAGTTACTTTAAACATCAAGATGAACTGTGCCATGAATTACAAAAATTTGTAGAACTTTGTCAAACTTATGCAGAAAATACTAATGGTTCTATTCTTTAATGGACACGGTGTATATAGATTTAGCAGTAGGGCACTGTATACCAACTTGGCACTTTGTCTCAGCACTGATGACATTGGTTTGTTTTCTTTTCAGTAGTACTACACTGGCCGATGTAAAATGCTTCTTCATATTTCTTCATATATCTATGATATTTCCTGTCACTTGTAAGTCGTAAAAATGCTGCTTTACAGCACCAGCCTTGTTGCAAACCATTACCACTCCACAAGCATCGGCGGCTGGGTGTAAAATTTAGAAGTGCAAAAAATGACAATGCATGATATGCAAAACACAACAGTATGTAAGTTTACCGGGCCCATATGGCCCAACTGGTAGTAAACCTCGCACCGGTTCTAAAATTATGCACAAGCCCTAAAATTACGCACCAGCCACACGCATCAAAGGCTTTAAATTTTAACTTGCTTCTGACAAAATATGTTTGTAGTTTTTGCCATCTTAGCTGTTGACTTCCTTCGAACTGCTTGTGCTGTGTTACATTATAGTTCTAATGGATCAGAATATTTAGAATCAGCACAACAAAACGCACATCATTCCTAGCATCACTGAACCCACGTTGCTTGCATTGTTAGCGTCTGCAGTGGCATCCTGTGGGACAGACGGGTGACGCATCTAATGGTTGACCCTGAAGTGGTAAAGCAGTTCATGAACTTCACCTCATTGCTACGGGAAATCACATACCATATGGGATCACACAGTGTTACCTGCCACCCGGCAGAGGTGACTTTCCCGCCTTTACCCCACCCGAAGCTTGTACTCGATTTTGGTGTATGAGTTGATCTGTGTGGTGGTTACATCCCCAAGATAGTCACCTGCCTCAGAAAAATAACCAGCTGTGCCGTGACCGGAATTTGAACCCACAACCGAGAGTCGCAAGTCATGCATCCTAACCACTACACCACTGAGCCGTGCACACTTGCAGGCTTCCACCCTGCTGCTGTAGGTTGTTTGTAGACATTCTTAGCTGCAGACTGCAGGAGCATTAACCTACTAAATATTGTTTTTTTTTTTACAAAAGTATGATCTTTTAAATGATCTTTCATTGAAACTTACAACTCATATAAATGATATGATTAGCTCTACTGGTTATTGTTGCAAACAAACAGTTATTACCATCAGTGATCCACACAACTTCATTAATCTTAAGCGCAGTACACTCGGTGATGTTCAGGCCACATTCCACCTTCTTGGTTGGCCAAAGCCGTTCTAAACTTTTGTATTTGCCTTGTTATGCCAGCTAGCTGAGCATTACTTTCCGGTGACAACGCTACAAATTAATTCCTCAATGCGGAGCACGGATGTTCACAGATGACGTAATAAGCTGGGTGGGTGGGTGACTGTTTTTTTCTCCAAATGATCTCTCAGGGCCGAGAAGGCCTAAGAACGTCAAATTTGGCACAAAGGCGGCGTCTAGTATGAGGATGATGTGTGCACTTATATTTCTGAAAAAGTTTTTTAATTGCGGCAATATTTGCAAAAATGACCAAAATAGACCAAAAATGCCTATTTTCCAAAACATTCACACAGTGGTGCCACATGTATTCAGAAACAGTGTATACTTGACGCCACCTGCAAGTGGATTCCCAACACGCTACCTCATACAGTGCAGAGCACTGAAAACCCTGTGACGATGTGAGTAACTGATTAATGGAAGTCAACATTTGGAGTTACAAGTTAAATGCTATTTTAATGCTATCTGTGTCTGTTATTTTTAAGTAGTAAACTTTAAAGCAGTAAAGCAATCTCCAGGTCTGCCACCAGGGTGGGTACAAATGTAATGTTGAATGGGTGTTCTCGGGTAAGATGCATAATATTATTGAATTTCATTTTATTTGTTCTACGAATTATTTGCACGCTGTCTGTCAAACTCGCACTCGCTCAAACTCTTGCCTGCCTCATTCAAGCACATTGCTGCCAAACCATGCATACAATTCCTTAACTAAGTTTTCATGAAACTTTGTTCTCAGGCGTGACAGTTGCCAACACCTATGATAAAAAGAGACCGATTGCTGTCACAATCCTGTTTGTTCGTCCTTGGTCACATGATCGTGAGTTACCAAAACGACGCATGCTATCTCGGCCGTAGCTGAGTTCTTGTCATTGTTCTTACTGTATGTCTGTCTGTCATGTACTTCGTGTACAATTTTATAATAAATAAATGAATGAATAACTACATAGTATGTAAGACACATGCACAGCATTTAGCGATTCCACACCCTGCATAGTCCTACCGTGTGAGTGCATACAGCATGCATGAAAGCAGCACTTGCCTACTGTGCATGCACACAGTTCGTATGACCAGGTGGTTAGAATTAGGATTTCCTTGGTGTGAAGCACAGAGGAAATCCTAATTAGGATTCCCGAAATGACCTATAAAGTGACGAGTGGGACGTTACGCCTCTACACACTCACTTCTTGGTGCTGCTTGAATATTCCTAGTGACATTGTGTAGAAATGTAGAAAGGGTGCATATTATACAAGTGTGCATATTATAATAGATTTTTTTGGTAGTTGTTTTCAAAGAATATTGAACATACACAAGTTTTCTTACAGCAGAAGAAAGTACATTTTCTAATATGAGTACTTTTTATCAGTCCATAATTTTAATTTGATAAAGATATAAAGATATAATAAAAAATATGCTGCGTAATTGCACTGTCGAGTGAAAAGTTGCATTGTTAGTGGACTGCAGGGTGCATGTGTTGTTGTATGTACAGTTTCAGTCAGAAATGAAGTGTGATCAGGAACAGGTCAGTAAGTTACTAACTGACACTGTGACACTGTTGTGCAAAAATGGATTGGTGTATGGCCAAGAAATGAAGGTACAGGGTCTGCTGGGCATCACTGTGGATAAATATGAAGTGTTCTTGGTTCACATGAACGAGCTGATTGGAGCCAATATGGCACTAACTGCACCTTTAGCAAGGAAGAAAAACACCGTTGCCAGCAGCTCAAATGATCAGGAACGCATCTGCAAACTGCTGACAGAGACAGTGACTCTGTTGTGTCGAAATGGATTGGCATATAGGCAGGAAATGAAAGTGCAGGGTTTGCTTGGCATTACTGTAGATAAGAATGAAGTGTCTTTAGTGCACATAAATGAGCAAATTGGAGCTAATGTGAGTGGTGTGGTTAGTCATGAACGCTCTAGCGTGGCAGGTTCACCAGCACCTTCAAATGTAGTTGATTTGACACGACTAGCTGACAGTCCAAGTGCTGTTAAGCGGTCACATGGTAGTACAGTGTCTCCAGGTCAGATGGCAGCCAGGCACAAGCATTGTCCAGTTCCAGTTACACCTACAGGTCCTCCTGGTCCTACCAGCGTGATGATGTCAAAGCAGCAAGTATCACGTAGAATGCAGCACGGTCTACATCCTAGGATGATTTCTAGTGCAGGTCCAGTGTTGCAGAATAGAATGTCCAACCAGTTTGCCTCCAATTATATGGCACAGTTGCATCAGCAGGTGGCACGTGGTATTTCACCAGGACACATCATATCTTCACCAAGACAGAGACTAGTGAGGCAATGCATTCAGGAAGCTATTGAGTCTTGTACTTTTACAGCTGCTAGTGATGATGATGTGGTCATCGTGGGTACAGGGCGTGAAGAACCATCGCCAAGCTGGGGCTCTCCAATGAGAAAGCGTCCATTGCCGTCTGCCATGTCATCTTCACCAGCAGCACTACGCAGGTGCTCGTCTTTTCAGACATCTGATCAAAGTCCATCATTCACGGGTTTTCCGAGTGTCATTGAGCAGCTGAGCAGTGGAGACGTGGCTGGAGCACTTGAACTGACAGCTGAGGACGTGCCGACATGCATTCAAGACATGATAATGGAGATTGCACCAATTACTGTGACTGCTGCAAAGGAAGACGGTAACAGTACTACTGACTTGCCGTCGGGAGGTTGTGTTGCTACTGTGGCAGCAGCAAACAGTGAATGGTCGTCAGCATCAACAACTGAAGACTCTGTGGCGATGACGCAGCCAGACACAGCAGACATTGCTGCTGCAGTTAGTGATGATGCATGTGAACTAGTAACCGAGTCACAGCCAATTGCTGCCAAGAACAAGACACAGAACAACCCCGAGTCATTGCAGCCAGTTGTCTACACCGACATTGCCTGCGATGTGGCAAGTATCATTTCACATTGCATGTATCATGTATGATGTCACCGGTACGTATATTATTACGTTGCATCAAATGCATGAGATGCAGACTATTGTTATAGATGTGCGTGGTGTCTCTCTGCCAGTCTGTCACGAGTGCACCAAATGACCCCGCTGAGACTCGTTGAGACTTGGCTTCACTCTGCGGGGTCATTCAATGTAGCCTTTGCCAAATTACTTTGGCCTTTTGTTAAGTCCGTTATGACAATTTATAATGTTCTGGCTAGCAAGGTGGCTGCTGTAATGTGTGTTATGGTTTTTGACTGTTTTGCTTTCTAATATTTTATTTATGTGCTATTTGTTAGGGGTCAGTAGAATCAATGGTCAATATTTCATGATACTGTCACTGAAATCTCAGTAGCCAGAAATTGCGACTTTTGTTCAGTTTGAATATTTGCTGGTTTTTAGGATCTTTGTTCCTTTGTTTGTTTGATAGTTGAGAGCTTGAGGTTAGTCAGCATTTTGTCAGTTTTATTATTTTCATTACACATTTCATGCAAGTAGCAAAAAACTGAACTGTGTCTGACTGAGTGGAGAACAGATGCGTGTGCAGCCGTTTTTTTTGCCGTGACCTTGACCTTGACCTAGTGACTTAGAATTCGAACGAGACCTGGATATTCTGAGGATGTACCTCCAGAGCAGAAGTGAAGTTGCAAAGTTAGAGCATTCTTATAGTCATGGCTCGAGATCAAATTTCACCAAAATCGACCGATCGTTCGTCATCAAGATGTCATTCTGTGTCTGTGGTCCATTTTTTGTCCAGATCGGACCGACGCGGGCCGAGTTATGATGTCATAGGCATTTTTCAAGATGGCAGCCACGGCGTCGCAAATTAACTTCCGGTTTCGAGTTTGGTGACATAACTCGATAGTATAGGCCAAAGGCTGGCTATCTGCATGCACAATATCACTGTGAAATCTACTTGCGGTCCAGGAACCAATCACTTTTTCGATGCAGGGACAGCAGGGTAGTGGGCCAGTGGCGGCATCAGAAAATAGTGTTTGGGGGGCTAGAGCTCACCCCCGCGCCCGCGCATGGCGAGAGCGAGCCTATAACTGGTGTGTGGCCGCTGTGCCTCTATCTGGGTCCAGGGGCAAAACCCCTGGTCTGGCGGGGCGAAGCCCCCTGAAGCTGACGACATTTGTATATTCATGGACATTATTTTTGCATCTCCTATGCATGTTTTTAAAGTTACGAATACAAGCAAAAGTTCAGGTAATGCTGTGATAACTGTGGAATGCATGATTATTGCGACCTTGGAATTATAGGTCAAAGAGGCAGGTGTGCTTCTAACCCCAAACTTCTGGGCAGCCTAGCCTCGACAAGCGACGCGAGCCGATGCGCTGAGAAGCGATCGCCGAAAGCGTGATCAGTCTAGATCCAGCTAGGGGGTTTGGTGGCGCTGCAAGCTCCTCTAGCACGCCCTGGCGGCGCCCTGCTGCCATACGGTATTTGGCGTACATGGGGCCTGAAAAAATGTTTTTGCTGAGAGCTAATGTAAATGTGTATTGACAAAAGATACCCGCAGCTCACATCCCTTATCGTGTCAGCTAGACGGCAGACATTCAGTCATCTGTGAAAAGTAAGTTTCTGTATTTCCGCATTGCAGAGGTGGTCTAGTTTATTTTACACTATGCACGATACTCATTGTTCGATCTCACCTTGGCTCGTCTGCCTGTCGGTCTCTGTCCAAACAAGTCAACCATTGTCTCATCTGACTTTCAAAGGTGTAGCTTCACGAATAAGGGACGTTCTCTCTCAGAACCCACAATGTTAAAGCTGATTTTCATCGGAAAATTTTCTAAATCTCGTCAAAAAATGCCCCGAAAATCGACGTTTTTATGGGGGATAAATGCGGTTAAAACGTAGAGATTTGTTTTCGGAGCCCCCAAAAAGCACATCCTTGCGCAAAATGACGTCGTTTGACGTATTGAGCGTCAAAATTGGTGTAGGCGTCTAGGCGTAGAGAGTTGTCAGAACCCCCAAAAAATTAAAAATAAAAAAGTAGCCGAGTCACTTTCGTGGGCATGCTGTTACTGTTAGATTTTTGTTTATAAGCTGCTTATAAATGGTCGGAAGTCATGCGCACAAACTTTTCGGCTAGATATTGAAAAACTTAAAATTTTCGCCGGTTTTAGGGAACATTGCGGCGCCACCTAACAGTATAGTTCAAAATGACGCGAACCATTTCAATTTTCAAACTGTGTTTCTTTCTCTAAAAATGCCCTGTATCCAGTAAAAATCGATCAACAAATGCCGTACTTTGTTAAAGTGCCGAACGTCGCGGCAGGTCTGCCTCTGTACAGGGTTATCCATACCAAAATAGGCCATGCCCAGGGTGACAAACAAACGAACAATAAAGAAACAAAAGCTCTAATTTTCGGTCTCGCGTCGCCATGCGTAAATTGATCTACACCAAGCTTGGCATAGAGGAGATCCATACCATTTTTCCGTAGACAACTGTTTTAGGATCCGACCCCAAGTTTTTGGGCTAGGGGCCCCCAAAATTTTGGGGAGAAATTACCGACGCGCGTTTTTTCAGTTATAAATCCCTGATTTATGAACCGAATCTCGCCAAATTTTAAACGAATGTGGGATCTGCAGCTGCACATAAGCCCGGTGAATTTCAGTAATATCGGTTGAGGAAGTGGCCCCTGTGGGGCAAAAAAGTCGCAAAAATTACCGATTTGGGGGGTTTTCCAACCTGAAATTCCCAAATATGGACCGATTGTTGGTCAGATTTAGCAGGGCATAGCCAAATTTGACACCAGTCAGTGCAGTGGTTCAAAAAAGTCATTTTAATACCGGAAGTTTTCTGCTGGTAATAAAAATAGTAAAAGCACAAGGCGTAAACACAAATACTGGATATGACGTCATCTCTCAGATCACGTAAAAACCATGTAGGCAGTGATAAAAAACCGTCCCTAAACATAATAATCTCAGACAGCAAATTTGCTAATGCAACATGCATACAGTCGGTAGAACTAATTACTCTATAATATTATTCATCGGACCAGAAAACACCTTTTCAGCATTACACTTGTATTGATGCAGACGGAAAATTGCATTATTGCAATACAGGAATCGCTACGGCCATAATTAATATAATAGTGAGAATAGAAATATACAATATCTGAATGATGGAAAAGAATTCTGACACTGCTGCACAGCCTGACACTGTCTGACAGTGACAAATGGCTGCAAATAGGCCTACTTGCTTATTTACGTAACACCAGTCTAAACTTAAAAGTTCAAACATCAAACAAAACAACAAAATTATTCAAATTTGTAAAACTAATGCAAGTTACACTATATTAAATATTAATTAAAAATTAAATTAAATATTTTATTACCAGGGTACCCGTCAGGTAGTAAAAAATTACCCGGGTACCCGCGTCTGGCCTAATGACCGTAATAAAAATTGTCCGGAAAATTCCATATTTTTCCGGAAAATTTTTAATATTTTTCAAGAATTAGAAAATTACTCCATAAAATTTTTTGAAATGTATCATAATGTTGAAACATCACTCTAATCTTATGTAGTTATGACTTATATTTAGGGCTGCCGCTAACGAGTAGTTTTCTACTCGAGTACTCGTCCGAGTACCTTGACGAGTACTCGTTAATACCGGTTGTATTTTAATACAAGCTGCCAATGACGAAGAAGGGGTCGTGGGTCAGCGTATCTGGGGCCCGAAGGGTCAGGGCCTTGAACAAGCGTGATTTTTTAACCTCGTATTTTATGAGGGCTTTTACTTTACTAACTTTAGTCCTCCTCTATCCTATAGCTAACGAGCTGCACGTCGATGCTAAACCCCATGCTAAGTTACTTAACAGCAGATGAATCGGCGCTTTTTCACTATTTTTAAATTACAAAAATACAAAAATAAACATTATTAAAAGCCGCCTGGCTATCAAATGTCTGTATCTGGAAAAAACTAAAGTTTCTGCGTGAATAACGACGACGCAGAATGTTGTTCTAAAAGATCGGTGTTGACATGTGCAAAACTTCTAGTTGCGGTTTGGGTTTTTCTTACGGGTGTTGATGGGTAGCCCTTACATGCCGAGCCTAAGGATAGTAGTGGTGAGTGACCCGTAACCCGGACTAGTTTTGCAAGTTGATATCAGGACGAGGGTACCCTTTAACTGTGTATGGCCTAACTAAGGGACTGGAATGCCGAGGACCGTACCCACCTAGCGGAAGACCTAGGGGCTTGCAGGTTGGTACGGAGGGGTAGCACGAGTTGACCCGGCTCGGACTAAGGTCTGGCGGGACACCGCACGGGGTAGAGGGACAGCCGAAAATCCCTGGGACCTAACCCACACCGAATTTAGGATAACCCCAGAAAATAACAACGCACCACACGGCTTTCTTTCTTGTACGCAACAGTGTTGTTCTGCACACCACAGCAAGAACAGCAACGCGACCAGCAACGATGACGAACGCACCCACGCAGCACCGTGTCTCAGCAGCAGCAGACGTCGCAGCACTCTCCCTCAGACCGGAGCG
>Ga0126335_1000932_pt1 | contig 15387 bp, 7 predicted proteins | sample OlaspJWI45metaG_FD_108409 | JGI IMG/M metagenome (GOLD analysis project Ga0126335, IMG submission 108409) | Marine gutless worms symbiont microbial communities from Oahu, Hawaii - Olavius sp. 1 OAHU.JWI-45 metaG | ecosystem: Host-associated > Annelida > Digestive system > Unclassified | place... | reverse complement strand
ATGTTATATGTATATATTATTATTTTTTTGTTGTATTTGTATTACCATCTTTGGTGAAATAAAGCTTTGTGTGTGTAACTAGAGCAGCTGTGTTAATGTTCCCTCTTTACTCCAGTCCATCATCAGTAATTAATCAGATGAGGCCGCGAAGGTTGAGGGGTGCCTGGTTTAGTCGCCTTTTACGACATCCGGCCAGGAGACGGAGTGGGTCTATTCTAAGCCCCGGAACCCGCACGGGGGAATGATAGAGGCAGTCGGTTTATTTTCTTTACCTTTTATGGCCAGTTTTTTGCAGTGAAGCAACTAAATAAAAAACCTTTAAAAAGCCATTTTAATACCAGCTTTTCTGCGGGTCAAAAAGAAAGCTGTATATCTAAACATTATTCACTGCGTCGAATAAATAAAACAAATATTATTAATATTATTATTACCGGTTTACGGGCGAATGTTCGAGGACAGATGCTACGTGCTGGTGCAGATATCAATGCTATGAAACAAGCCGCGGCCGAGTTCAAAATTTCATCCTAGTCTCGCGGGAAATTGACGATCACGTACGAAAACAATGTCGATCTGGCGGTGCCAGGGCGAGCCGCCCGGCGCGCGTTGCCTCGCACGAGAACTTTTTGCGGCGGTCGCGGCCGCCGGTCGTCGCTGCTGGCGGCTGTCGGTCGGTGGTTTGATGCAAGGACAAATATGAGAATAAATAACATGCAGTAGCCATATTGACAGACAGACTGACGACTGGACCAGTGGCGGATTGTTTGCAGGGCGAAATTACAGTAACATTTCGTCGGCGAGAGGCTGCACAAACAAAGGTCGTCTGTCTGGTCTCGTCCTTCTCATTATCGTTGTTGTCACAAAGCGCAGACAGTGATTAATGCACGAGAATAGACGAATAAATACGCGACAACGATAATGGCGTTAGTTTGTACGACGGTGCTGCCCTTAATTAACAGATATTTGGCAACAGAATCAAACAGGAAAACCGGAACATACAAACGACAGTTCGATACTGATATCTAAATTGAACTATACATGTATGTAATTACCAAACGATGCCACATATGCAGTCTTAATCTTGGCTGACGATGTGCAAAAACTGCTTTGCGAAAGATTATAAAATACACCGTGCCTCAAAAAACCGGATCCTACGATTTTTGGCATAACTTCACCAACATAAGCCAGCTATGGACGATTTTAAGCAGAAAAGATCGTGAACGTATTGCCTACTAGTTGTGCGTAAAAAGTTTGGTATAGGTCGAGAACCACCTGCGTGGCTGCTATAGCAACCGTAGCATCATTGCACAACAGTGCGCCGATCTACCGCGCAAGTTCAACGGTTAATTTTCTCAAGAAACACGTGTCAGTATCAGTATTATTTGACGTACATAATTTTAACTCAAACAGCATCTCGCGTAAGTTGTTTTTAATCAGGTTACCAGAGGGCCAGTGCACCGGTGTACCGTACACGTTGGACAGTCGAGTTCCTGCGACAAGAAACACCCAACTTTATTTCACTGGATTTATGGCCGCCAGTCAGTCCGCACATTAACACGGTTGAGTACAAGACTTGGGGCGACATGCAGGACATACGCGAAGCCAGTACGTTGCATGGCCCAGAAACAGCGACTGGTGGAAGTTCGGGCTGACTTTGAACAGAGTGAACAGACCTCTGTTCACCAGTGGAGCAAGCAAGCCTTTGTCAAAACGAAAGGACAACACTTTGAACACTTGCTATTTATTATATGTGGCATTTTGTGGACAGCTGAAATGTTTTAAGCAACTTTAATTATTAGTGAAGACCGTAAGAAATTCCATTGTCGAACTTGCGCGGTAGACCATGCGCGCGCTGTTTTGCAATGATGCTTTGGTTGATATAGCAACCAACCGCGCAGGTGGTTCTCTACCAATACCAAACCTTATAGGCACGACTAGTAGGCAGTAGGTTCGCGATCTTCTCTGCCAACAATTATGCATCAATGGCTTGTTTTAACAAAGTTATGCCAAAAAATCGCAGGGGTCCGGATTTTTTGAGACACTGTGCTTTCCGATAACAGAACAGTTGCGTCTTGCTCACATTTGATCTTTTAATTCAGCTCAAAAACACGTCGAATGAGCTATTTCAAGTGGACTAGGAATTGTTATGTTTAATAATGAATGAAACATTTTTCTGTCAGGCGTAATCAGTAATGTGCGTCAGGCGTATTACCTATAGGTCAATAGGATTGTAGATTTTTACAAAAAAGTGTAGTTGTAGCAATTATAGGATTAGTTTAATTTTTTGAATGAATTTATCGCATAGAACTTCATTTAAAGCAGTTCACATTTTGTTGAGCGACATGCTACACAGTAGGCCGCTAAGTGAGTCCGACCTATAATAAGCAATAAGGTAGGTATTAGTGCGTCGATTATGTACGCGGGGTCACGACTGACAGAAGGCAACAACTAAACTATTGCCTGCATTAGTCGTCATGGATCACTATGTTGCCCGAGGCACTTTGTTACACTTCTTTGCAGCTCGCACCTTGGTTTCAGCTACAGCGTTGTTCTCGCGTGCAATCAGCAGATCACAGAGCACCTGTTAGTTCTGTCTCCGCAGCTGCAGGAATAACAGTGTAGCAACTGCGGTCGTTGACACATTGCACAGTGGTGTGGCTGTAATTGCGTGGCGTCATTTCAGTTCGTCATTGAGGGGTCTAAGTTGCCGTGTTTAACTAAGTACCGACATTACTGAATTTTGTTCAGTATCACGTAATGCACAGTAAGCCTGCAGACCAGACTGGCACTACCATTTTGACTTTTGGGGTTTTCCGAGTTGTCGATATTTCTTCTCTTCATAATAATCCTTGGGATCCACAGATCTCTATCGCCTTAAATAATGCATGTGAATATTAACCATCTTTAATCACCAATAATTGTAGATAGCAGCAGATAAACGGAAAAAACTTAACTAAAACTTAACTAATAACAACGAATTAGCGATAATTCATCTTGTATATTTTTCAAAAACAATTTAAACAACACTAGAGTATTTCAGTTTGCTTAAAAATTTTGCTTTTTTATACACAATGTCAGACACAGAACAATTAAAAGTAAGAACACACTCGTTGGCAATATCGTAAGACTTATAGTTGAGAATATTTTCCTAAAGGCATTGTTAATTACAAACTCCAGTGATCTAAGTACTTTGTTCACTGGACATGCTTCTGTTCCATAAAGTAAACTTGGTAAACACTTAGTTTTTGTTAGTTGTGCAATGCGCACTCTAGCGTTTTCGGAATGTCATCTTCAAGTGATTCTATCTTGAAGTGGAATGTGATATTTTATCAACCACTATTTGATTTCATGGGATAAATGTTGAGATTTATCAGTTGTCACGGCGTAATCCTCTGAAACAGAAACAGCAAAACTGACTAACTGAGTAATCAGTTTACAGTCAAGTCGTCCTTAGGTAAACTCTTCCCCAAAGCTATCCTAACCCTGGCCCTCGCCCTATGCTTTAACCCTAACCTAAACCCTAACGCGTTGACATGGACACGAGTTTACTGCCATCCGAGTAATCGGCAACCCATACATATAATGAGAGACTCTGGCTATGCTTCTACTCAATCTACTGCATGTCAGCTGCCGATAACGCCATGTGTGACTGATGTGCAGTCTATTCCTGTAATCTAAACCGAAACCATTTCTGTATAGATGGAACTCTAGGCCTATATCGACGAGATTGCATTCCTATCCTATAATTAACCAGCGGTGCAATGGCATGACGCCGTTAACCATGTGACGTAACGCTATGGCGTCAGCTGTCACATAGGCCTATGCCATGTCTCCTATACTCTTACAGATACAGCACGATGTTTCGCTGGCTTCTCCAGCATGCATTTCATTCTGTTCAGTGTATCACTGTCAGCAAACTTGCTGTGTGTACATATGTGACAGTCACGTATCACGTCTTGCCCGCGTGTCACGGTGTCAGTAAGTAACGTTATCAGTCCCGGTGGCGTGACGTAACTAGCGACACCTGTTGACTATCAGAAGAGATCGATATGTTTATTAACAGTTGACTGTAGCGTGTTGCAGAGTTACCTATGGAGCATTGGTATTGGACTAGGTTGTCGGCCAAAGTCGGCTCAAGCCACTGTAATGTGTGCAAGTATTGTAATGGAAGACAGATACATTTAAATATAAAATATATATTAGTAAATTAACAGAACGTAGTAAAATATGTAAATAATTAATGTCTATAACTGTTTATTGCTTTTCAGTATCAATGTTACAGCAGTTACTTCCCCATTTTAGGTCCTTAGAATGTAGGTGACGGTTTGACCGCAAAGCCCACCCAGAAACAAACTAAAAGGAACTAAAACGACGTCAGGCTGGCAAGATCCGGTAGCATGTTGATCACTTTCGAATATATATTGTTTCTGAGTCGATAATTCGAACAATAGCTGTCGTCACTTTTATATAAGGTCCGGAAGTGCGAGCAGCACTTCACAGACGTATTAATAATATTCATCACGGACATGTCGACAATTCATAACATAGCAATCCAATGTTTGTCAACGTTTGTATGCATCTGAACTTCCATTCGACGTCAATTCTCAATTCATCAATTTATTCGTCGAATTATCAAAACGCAAATTCAAAACAAAAGTCCGTTAGATCCCATCCGGTAAATAGCTATTCTCTCTCTTGCTTCCGGTGTAAAAGTAAACGTCGGAGTGGACCCAGCCCAAGCACGTCACGGTTACGCTAAATTGACGCAGTCCTCCAAGTGAGAAACTGTCAATTATTGTCCTGACTTGTAATCGTCGATAATCACAGTATTCACCATCACTATCATCACCGCTATTACGGGCACACACAAACACTCTCATGAAGACGAGATTCGTGTCATTGCGTGACAGGGACACGTAAATATTCAACTTTATTTTTGCCAAATATGCACCAAGGAAATGTATCTCGTTGATGCTCCTAAATACTGTTTCTGCGCTACATGTATTTGACATTTTATGCATACTGTTAACTGTTTCATGCGATCAGCATGGCCTCATGATGGGTGGTCCAAGCTGGACTCTTTGAATCTCCGTTATATGATATCACTGAAGAACGACCCGTGTGTAATATGTTCTAATCTGTGTGTGAGTAAAGTGATGTTCGAATTATTTAACACAAATTTAGACGAGAAACAGCGCTGAGCCAAAACTGTCAATGTAGACTAATTCTTCGGTGTTTGTGTAGTTTCCACTTTCCAATGAATAACATACACTTCCACTTGACTGACAGTAAGTGAAAACTTTCCACTCACTGTCAGCCAAGTGGAACTGTATATTATTCTGGGGCAATATAATACTAGACTATACTGGTCTACTGTTTCACTGAACCTCAAACTCTGAATAACGTTTATTTAAGTTCAAATGTTCTGTTGTGTGGAAGCTCGGTGCAACATATTGCATATAGGTTAACTACATTGCAATAGGCATGCATGCTGTCTATAAAGCGATCGACTATACGGCTGAGATGCTAAGCTTGCTCGTCTGCTGAACCAGATCTGCCCTGCTCTGTCAGGTCAGCGACCTACGTCGTCGCTTCGTCGTCCTGTTATCCAGTTCCGGTCATGTCGGCGGCTTAACGTGACGGTCGTTAACGTCGCCAGTGGTCAGCCTAAATGACGTCACATGACCTACTGGACAAGCCAGGTCGCAACCGCCAGGCTAATTAAATGGCTCTCGTCGAACGGCGCCAATTATGGTCCACCAGCGCGCTGGCGCTAATCTTTCCGATTAGATTTACATGACCGCCGGTAACGTAATATGGCCGATGCTAAGTTTATGCATATTCATGAGGGTGGGCGCGGCCGAAACAGCTGCCTTCAAAGGGGCGAGCAGCGATGGAAGTGCGAACAATTCAATCAGTAAGATGAGAACATTTCGGCGCGTTAAAAGTCGACGCTTGTGAACGTGATCCGGATTCGCCTCGATGATGACGTCATTCTGTGACGTCATTGTTCATAGTTGTATGCCAGATGCAGCATGTCGCATTCAACGCCGAGTTAAATTCTCGACACTGAAATCAGTCACACGTGAATGAGTTTTATTTTTATTTTCCACGACATAACGTACGACATAAGACATTGAACGCTATAAGGCTGAGTTATCGTTTACACAGAAATCTTTATTCACCAATGTGAAGTTTTCTTGCCGCTGACAGTACCGATGTAATAGTCAGCTCCAGTGTTAATAACTCGCATATAAATAGCTTTAGCATGTATAGAAGAAACGTGTAGAAATGTAACAGTATCCGAGCAAAGCACGAAATGGCAATGCGGAGAAGCGTGGTCGGTCGACTCGACTCGTCGGATAACGGACAGTTGGTACATGTATAAAGTGTGTGTTGACGACACAGAAGGAGCCAGTCGACTGCAATGTCCGGTGAAAAATGATCGTCCGCGGCAAAGAAAGACAGGCGGCGGCAGGCAGCGCGGTACGTGGCGTCGTAACGAACTGGTGTTGGCTGAACAAAGCGCCATCTACCGACTGACTATAGTGACTAATTTATCGTCGCGCCGCCGCGGCCGCAGTGTTCCGTTTCGCTTCCGTTGTCTTGTCCGCTTGTTGTCGTCGGGCGATGAACAACAAAAGATTCCGGTGCCGTCGTCTAGGCCGCGCTGAGACAAAACGTCGACACACTTACCGGTACTGGTCGGCCTGCAGTGTACGTTTGTCGTCTTACGTCGTATCATTTTTCCTTTTCTTGTCTCTGCCTTGCCTGCTCCATAGTGTCTGTTTATGACGAGCATCGCACTAATGAACTGGCCTGGTTGATTCAGTCTTATTGGAAGTCAGGAAAGCTCGTACTTATTGTTCACAGTCACAGTCTTCGTACAGCGGCACACAAATGAACGGAAGCGTGCAGTACTGTGTGACATGTGCCTCGTCGACCTCAGTTTGTTATTTTGTTCTACAGAGTTATTTCACATTTTGTCACAAAACTTGCTGCGAAGGGAGAATCTTAGGTCATGATGTGTATGTAGCCTACTTTATCAGTCGATAATAATTTTAGTCCAACAATCACAGATGGTATGGCGGTCTGTTACAAGAATTGACGTAGAGTCAGTAACTCAGTATTGAAAAAATAACGGCTTGCTATTTTGTCGTAAAACGTTATTTTTGTTAACATACAGCGAGATTAGAAAGCGGCGATGCTGTAGTGAGTGAGGGTGACGATTGTCGATATGTCGGAAGAAGTTAAGCGGAATGCCGCCGATACGAGCTAAGTTTATAGCATGCGAGCGAGATAGAAATGCAACAGTTTTCATTCCGAAATCGTCGACAAGACAATCAGGTCATCAATCTGAATCAGCGACGCGTGTTGAGCGTGCTTGACGTACAAACTTCGCTTCAGTCCAGTCGCTGCAGCTGACGACAGCGACTCGTTCGGTCTGTCCGTCCGTTGTTGGAGCCTCGCACTGCAGCGCGCCCGTCGTCTAATGACTATTTGGCGGCCGACTCGCCGGGCCGTTTAATTGCGCTCGCTCGGCCGCGCAGCGCCGTGACCGACCGCGACATAAAAGCTCTCGACCTAATTGCTCAATGCAGCGCCACCTGAGTCCTCTTCTACGCTGCAGCCAGCGCGATAACAGGATCTCATCTGCCTGACCGCTGTTGATGTAGAAATCGCTGTACTGTAGTCGAGTAGCTTTCGTTTTTATTCCAGTGTAGCTTCCTGTGGCGAATATTTTGTACAGATTTGCTGGAGATCTTTGCGTCGTATAAGATCACAATGTACAAATTTTCTTTCCAGTTTACATTTCACTGTCAACATGCAAGTCGATAGCAAGGTTACAAGACTTCGCTCAGTTCAGAACACACAAAATGCAGCAGCCAGGTTGATCACGCGGACAGGTCGGCGTGAACACATCACACCCATCCTGAGAGAATTACACTGGCTGCCTGTTCGACGCCGGGTCGACTTCAAGATGAACACCTTCATGTTCAAGTCACTGCATGGAACAGCTCCGCCGTATTTGTCAGATAAATGCCAACCGGTGCCTGACATTAGTCGTCGACTATGGTCATCTGGCAAATTCACGTGTGTCGTGCCACTGACCAAAACATGGCTAGGTAACAGGTCGTTCGCTGTTGCCGCTTCTCGGCTATGGAACATGTTACCAGCGTCTCTGCGTCTGGTCAAATTATCACGTTTAAGCGTCTTCTGAAGGCACATTTGTTTAGTTGAGGCTGCGGCGCTTGGTGACTGTTTTAGGCGCAGTGTATAAATGTTCTTACTCATTCAATCGCTCACATGTAATCTGACATGTGGTTCCATGTTCAATGTTCATTCACTTTTAGCCTACGGTACGTGATTGTCATAATTATCTAATTGGCTGGCGCTCTGCAGAGCAGCCCTTATTTTCAGTTTTTCTGTCTTGATCTTTGTCTGTATGCACGCATCTTGACATGATCTTGTCCGCATTTTACGACAGCAGATTTCTGTTATTGAACGGGTATATCTATGTAACATGTGTTTTTAGTTAATCTCTCGACTGGCGTCAACAAAATGGCTGTCAACCCTTGACCGGCGTAATTGCGTATGAGACTTAGCAGGTACCCGCCAAGTCGCCTACCGGATGTCATTGATACTCTATACTGGATGTCATTTATGTGTTGCAGTTTTATCTCATACTCATTGTGTAAGTTAGTGGTTGGTGTTTTTGTACAGATTTTTCCTCAAGTTTTTCATGAAGTGCAATCAGAATTGTCTCAAGAATGCTGGCAACCCTCGAGACATGCGTCGTTTTCAGGTGAGAACACAAATATCACTTAGTGTTTTAGGCTGCATCGACGCATGAGATGCAGACTATTGTTACCGATGTGCGCGATATCTGTCTGTCAATCTGCCCGTCAGTCTGTCTGTCACGGCGGCTCAACTAGCTCGGTTTCACTGTGTGGGGTCATTCAGTGCAGCCTTCGCCAAATTACTTTTGCCTCTTGTTTTGTTTATCGCTTGACCGACGTTACACTTCATACTGTAATATTCGTCCTTGAACTAATTAAGGAAATATAAATAGCACATTAACATGGGTGCAGTTCTGATTTTTGGTGTCTCTTAGAAATGTTGTCCTTTTGATTATGATGAAAGTTGAAACGGAGCAGAATGCCACGAGTGTGAAGGACGGAAAGGTTGTGTGTATCTATCTGACCGGCCATGAATCTGTATACAGCATGTCGTTCTGTTGATGATGGAGACCTGCAGGCCACGGTTCAATATTTCGCAGCAGTAGCAGCAGCAGTTTCAGAGGCAGATAGCGCTCGGATGACGATGACGACGATGATGACGGCAGCGCAGTGCATTATGAGCACTGTTACGACAGAGCCACGACCGCGGTCAGCGCGCAGTCCAGTCCGAGTAGATAAAAGCGGCGCTGTCGGCCCGGCGCGCGACGTCACTCACCCAGCCCCCGGTCTCAACACCGACCGGCGGTCGCCCTCCCGCCTTTGTACGTCGACCGTTGATTTATGACCGACTGCGAGACGCGGACGGAAGACTATCGGCGGCGAGCAGAGGGGCCAGCGATCCAGTCGCCGCTCCTTCGCCCTTGGTCGCCCATGAGGAACGGCAGCGACGGACTGGTGTCCGGCCACGATAAGCCGGTCTGCGGGCGGGCGGGGCAGGGAGTCACGCGGTTATGGATCAGATGACGTCCGAAGGAGCCGACGTGGCTGCTGCTGCTGCTGCTGCTGAGCGTTAATCCGCTGAAAACAATAATAATCTGAGCTTGGTGGGAGGTCACTGATGCGCGGCGATCACGCTTGCTGAAGCTGGCCGCCGCGACTCACTCATGCGTGTCCGATGGATGCTGACCATCCACTGACCACATGACCAGTAGGTCTCGTTGACCGCTGCTAATCACAAAATCCTTGCGCCGGTGCGCGCAGTGCGTGACCTTCTGACAGGCACACATCATCATTGTCATCAAGTGAGCTAGGCGCACGTGTAACGACGTTAAACCAACTGAGTCAGTGGGTCAAACACACCTTGTCAATGCTGATCATCGACAGCATTACCTCCGGAATTTTGTAAATAATGATCCCTTTTAATCACTGTACGGAAATTATGTGATGATATTTACAAACTTTTATTTACCAGAAGAAACTAGTAGCTGTTGTACGTAAATTGCACACAGTAAGGGAAAAGAACATATCAGTAGTTACTGAAATTGGCCGTCTGTAAATCACCAATTAGTGAAGAAATTTGTTTAATTCTACGTGCGTTCGCCAGGTGGCGATATCGTCGACGCCGAACGTGGACGGTCCGCTTTTGGCGTTCTCCGACAACATGTTTGTACACAACAATTCTAAGCACGGCCGGCGAGCGCGACGTCTCGACCCTTCCGATGCCGGTCAGTTCTGATTTCTGTCTTGCTATGGTATCCACACGCAGCCACAAGTAGAAAATAATCAAAACATATTTTGCATTGCTCGAGAAAGGCGAGCTTTTCTCCCTTTTCTTCTGTTTGGACCGCATCGAATGTATGAGATGCGTACAGTTGCTACCGATGTTTCCGTAGCGTGGTGTCTGTCTGTCTACCTATCTCTCTTCAACGCACCTGCGCTCTGCTGAAACGGCGGAAAGGATAAATTCCTATTTGGGGTGGAGACTTTTGTGGGCCCAAGGAACCAAGTATTAGTTGGTGGTCCCAATCACTCTGAGAGGGGAAGGGGAGTGGATTCGATGCGACTTTAGCCAAATTACTTTGACTATTATTTATTCTGTAAATGGACACTGACAACAAGGCTTCTTCGCAATAAAAATAACGTTAATAACGTAATAAATAATTTCTGAAATTAATTCGTGTTTTATATTTTAAATTATCACTTGCAAGTTGCAGTGTACTTTAGTATGTTATATTTTCAACATTATTTTGATTTATGTTGAGTTGCCGTAAAATATTTATGTACTACACTTATGTCGATGTAACTTGTATTGTATTGTACGATCTGTTTAGGCTATTGTTGTAAAATTGCCTCAGTTATACCTGTTAATTTATGATTTTGGTATTAATTTTATTTCTTTTTGTTCACGGTATTACTTGAAATTTATTGTTGTGTTTAGCCTTAATATCACCAAGTGACTATGACTATGGTCATCACAAGTCAGGTATAAAATATTTGAGACTTATTTAAACGTGTAAAACGAAAGTTTTCTGTTAACCTTTCAAACACGCAACTCTCACTCCTTCAAGATCTAACAGTTTTATTATGTAAACATGTTTTTCAAAATTTCAAAATAGTTAAAATCAAAATCGTGCTTCCTAAGTTTTGCACAGTTTGATCTAGTCATGTCGCAACAGATGTTAGTTGTCAGTTTACATAGCTATTACCGCAATAGCCTACACGTACACTTACTTAATCTTGCAGACATTGCCGGCATCGGTGAATTAGTGCTTTACATGAGAAAAGTTTTTTTTCTAACATCTCAGACAAAACAGCGCTTGCAGTCTGGCAGAGCGGTGTGGACGGCTCCTGGGCAGCGTCAGTCCCCGTAGAGTCTGTTGGCTCAACTGAGCGCACCTGCTCTCGCCGCCGCCGGCGTCGCTCAGGGTCTGTGGTGTCGCTCCACCGTGGTGCGACTGGCGCCTCGCAGCGACCGTTTCATCGGGGAATCTGGTCGGCTGAGGCTCTAGTTTGCAAGTCAATTGCTGCGGCCGGGGAATACGGCACGGCGCGATGCGTAGATGCCGAGCGGAGTTGTCGTATGTTCGACGCCCGATCACGTTCGTCCTGCTCTGCGCGCGCTGATGACCGTCGCCCGCCCGCGTCGCTGTTCGCAGATGCTCGCTCTGCCGCTCCTCTCGGCCGACTTTGCGCCGGCCGGCGAGCGAGAAAAATGAGATTTTTCCGCACGCTGACGGTACTGAAACTTTCACTGTGGTTTTATTACACGACGCATATTGTCGGCTGGTTTTGAATATGAATGAAAGAAAGCGTCAAACTCGTATCCGGAATGCGATTTATGATTTCACGCGAAGCAGCTATATGCAGAGCTGAAATCAGAAACTCGACAAACCACATATGCCAAAAAGTTACCAGACATACATTTGTTGATAAGAACGATGTGTAGGATCCAACGTTATCACACAATCAACTTCTATCAACTTCATCGGATCGTTGACTAAAATTAAAAAATGCATCTAAATAGTCTTCATCACAGAAGTACGACGCAACTAGTTTAGTGGAATAAAAATAAGTGTCATATAATAGTTCTATAAAAAATTAGAACTTACCAATATTTACATTTTCTACCCTATATATCTGCGATTTTACCACAATTTTCGCTAAAGAAATATACACGCAGGCAGCTGTGCGAAATCCGTCCCGGTCAGGAAAATATCGTTCTTCGTTCTGCTTTGATTAGCTGTTTTAAGTTTTATACTTAGCTGTTTTATCGGCGGACATTATAGTGTTTGATATGTTTAGCTACCAGCGTTTGGTTGATGAATATGCGTTTATTTTTTTTTTATTTTGACTAAAATGTTTTGTTTGTTTTATTATGGCTTGTTTGCTTGTTACCATGCGTCTTGAAATTTGTGGTGAATAAAGTTGTTTAATATTTATAATGAATAATGTACAAAAACTATCGTTTTAATACAACTGTGTAGTGGCCACTATTGAGTGAGTAAAATGAGTCTAAAACAGTAAAAACTAATTTCATCACCTTACTAGCGATGGACGAAATAGGCAGTTCTTATTATGTCGACGGTCCTTGAAATGACGAAATTAATTTTTGCTGTTTTAGATGTGTCATTTAACAGTTGCCATTACACAGTTGCTATAAAACGATAGTTTTTGTATATTAATTTGTACATGAATATTTGCATTTTCTCTACCATATTTATGTACAATTTCGCATTAGTACCTGATTTTGTAAGAAATAACTGCTGGCGTCACTCGGACAGGAAGGTCAAAATCTAACGGCAAAGCAGAAATGTTTCGAGTTTGGTGATGCCAAATTTCGAAGTGATCGTTCAATTAACAGCTGAGATGTAACTTCCGGTTTCTAAAAACGAACGGCCGCCATATTGGATTTCTATTTTCGGTTCGCATTCTAACTATTTCGTCGTCATCGGCATGCAATTTTGCGTCGGCCTACCAAATCTCATCCATATCGTAATACCGCAGGTGGAGTTATGCCGTCATATGTGTGTTTAAGGTGGCGTCCACAGCGTCGCAAATTAACTTCCGGTTTCGAGTTTTGTGACGTAACTCGTTAGTGGAGGTCGAAATCTCTGTGTTGCAAATTTTGAAGTGATCGGTCAATTTACGGCTGAAATATAACTACTTCCGGTTTCTGAAAAACGGCGGCCATATTAAATTTTTACTTTTGGTTTCGATTCTGCCATTTCGTCGTGGTCGGCATGTCATTCAGCGTCAAATCGGACTATCCGCGTATGACATATGACGTCTTCGCGAGTTTTAAGATAGCGGCCGTCTGCCATGTTGGACTTGGTGTAGGAAAATGACAGACATCCACAAAGTGTAGTTGTTGGTCTTGCCTTTCAAATTTCTAGTTGTAGTTTTGTAGTTTCGGAGTTATTGCGATTTTAGATTTTGGCGTTTAAGCTTGAAATTGGCTATTCACGCCGTTTGGGGGAGGGGTAGGGGACGTATTTCCCCCCAAACGGCGTCACCCGTTATTCTAACCAGCAAAAGGCACCTCCTTGCGCGGAAACGCGTCATTTGAGCCATTAAACGTATGCACCAGTACCGCGGTTTGACCTGGGGAGAGGATTGAGAAAAAAAATAAGGACAGACAAAACAGTCACAAAAGTGTTATATTTCGCGTATTCGGAGAGAACCCACCGCAGAGCCAATTCGCCCCGCAATTGCGTGACGTATGCCAAATTTCACAATAAAATTTTGAGGGATTGCGATTCCACAGAGCGTCGAAATTTCGATTTTCCTATTGATTTCTGAATGACGCTTACAACAGTGCAGTGCCACTGCGCTGCCTGTGGTTAGTACGGAGTAGTACTGTGCATATGTTACTGTATGGATGGATGGATGGTAGGTTTCCTGTGTACTGCGACGCCAACGATCAAAGCGATTTGTCCCAATGAAGGCTGGACGACAGGCGGAACGACAGTCATCATCATTGGCGACAATTTCTTCGACGGACTACAGGTCGTCTTCGGCAGCATGCTCGTCTGGAGCGAGGTACACACTCTACCCTAACTCATGCTGCTTCGTCATTACGTCGAACAGTGGCCTTCTGTCTGTAAACTGGTGCCGTGGTCGATCGCACGGCTCAGTAGGTCGTCCTGAGACTGTGGTTCGACTCCTAACCAGTGCACTTTCAGTCCAAATTGTGAACAGTCTCTCCATGCAGTTCGGTCCAGAGTGAGATGTGGTGCTTGGTGTATAGCTATATCCGTGTCCACACAGTCATGCACTTATGTACTGCGCCTGTACTAAATGTGCACATTCTTGCAATTTGCATTTTGTGCAACCCTAAAAAAACGCTGAAGCAATAGATTCTTCATTCTGTTACATTGTTTTCCTCAAATTTTAGAAGCAAAATCAGAGTTCGAAATATGTATGAAGATAAGAGTAGAATTTACATGGCCATCAAAGTAATTAGGGGGTTATAATTGACTCCCCTCCTGGGGCATTTTTTTCATTTCGTCTAGGGGGTCGGCCATTTTCGTCAGGGGTAGTGAGAAATATTAAGCGATATTGGCGGTCCTTGTGCTGTGCTGCTTCTACCGTCTTCGCCGAGTGAAACAGATCAGACAACTAGTTGGCAAAGACGCCACAGCACAGCTCGTCTCAGTGTTCATCCTTTCGCGTCTAGACTATTGTAACGCTATGCTAGCTGGACTACTGCGTACAACAATCGAACCGTTACGAGTTCAAAACGCAGCTGCTAGTCTAGTGCTTGACTTTCGTCTACGCGATCACGTGACACCTGCTCTGAAACAACTCCTCTGCTTGCCAGTTGCAAGCAGGATCAAGTACAAACTCTGTTTGCTGATGCACCAGATCCACACCGGCCAAACACCACAGTATCTGGTGGACAGTGTACAGTCAGCCTCTTTTGCGTGATAGCGTGAGTGCGTGAGCAGAGTTTAACGTCCCACTCGACACTTTATAGGTCATTTCGGGGACGATTTTTACAGAATACCCAATCTGCTGGACCTATAAGCTGCCTAGAACATCGTGCAACAAGAGTATTGCACTGTGCTATAGTAACTAGCGCAGCTGTGTTAATGTTCCCTCTTTTACTCCAGACCGTCATCAGTAATTAGATGAGGCCGCGGAGGTTGAGGGGTGCCTGGTTTAGTCGCCTTTTACGACATCCGGCCAGGAGATGGAGTGGGTCTATTCT
>Ga0126335_1000931_pt1 | contig 15390 bp, 12 predicted proteins | sample OlaspJWI45metaG_FD_108409 | JGI IMG/M metagenome (GOLD analysis project Ga0126335, IMG submission 108409) | Marine gutless worms symbiont microbial communities from Oahu, Hawaii - Olavius sp. 1 OAHU.JWI-45 metaG | ecosystem: Host-associated > Annelida > Digestive system > Unclassified | place... | reverse complement strand
ATCGCAGTCGCGACGCTGTCGAGTAGCAGTCTTAGGCAAACTGTTCACACCCATTGTGCCTAGGTCAACTCAGCCTTGCATCCCTTCGGGGTCGCTAAATCGAGTGCCAGCTTCGGCTGGGGTGAAGGCGGGAAAGTCACCTCTGCTGGGTGGCAGGTAACACTGTGTGATCCCATATGGTAAGTGATTTCCCGTAGCGGTGTCGTGAAGTTTCACAAACTGCTATACTCTTACCTTACCTTCAGTTCTCTTTTGAGCCTCTCATCTAGAACTGGAGACAACCACCTGGGCAGCCTTGTACCCCCTGCATGAAGAACATTTAAGAGGCAGTGCAGAATCGGTCTCTCGGGAGGCTGATGGCTTCGCACAGCACCACACACTGGTAGTGGTGCATGCTACTATTGGGTGGCTGTCATAAGTGATATGTCAGTGGCTATATATACTATGTGTTGGCTGTTTATGTGCAATGTGCAGTTACTGGAGCTGTTTGACAGTGAAGATCCACGCGAGCGTGACTTCCTCAAAACCATTCTCCACCGAATTTACGGCAAATTTCTGGGCCTCCGAGCGTATATTCGAAAGCAAATTAACAACATATTTTACAGGTATTTTTTGTTGCTGCATGTGTATTAGATAGCATGAATTCTCTAATTATTCACATTAGAGCATTGGAGTCACAATGCTAATCAGCTGATTCATATTCTTGGTCTTTGTTTTATTTAGACTATCAGATTAAATAACATTTGTTCTATGCTATATGGAGCGAGTGAGTAAAGGCTTAATGTCCTACTCAGCACATTATAGGTCATTTAGGGGATGGCTTTTCCAGGCCAGATGATGCAGCCAGCAGTGTCAATTGTATTATGTATTCATTGTGCTTGGTAGTATGCATGCTGCAGTTTTTCAGTCAGTCAGTGGTTTATCATTTATGGTGAATAATGTCGTGATGGTTTTAGTTTTAATAGTACTTAGTTTTTTTTTACATAAGTTTCTTTTCTATTTGTTTGTTCTATGGTTTGTTATTTGTGTATATTCTCTCCGTTGCCGTGAGCTTGGCTATCAATACTAGTGCATTGAGCTGGCTGATCAGTTTGATTGGCAGTTTACTAGTCAGTGATTGATATGATGTGTTGGTGTATTGTCTGTGTTTTCTGCAGTTTTATTTACGAAACCGAACACCACAACGGCATTGCTGAACTGCTAGAGATCCTCGGAAGGTATGTTGTGTTTGCTTGTATATTAATTGAGTGACTGTATGACATTGTATTCACATTGTTGTAGAATCTGATTTTTGTGCTAGTATGTACGGTATATATACGTACACGGTTACATTGGTTTGGTCATGTGCAATACGTAGAAGACTCCAGAAGTCACCAACTGGAGAGACTTCAAACCAATGGACGCAACATAGGATGACATCTGTCTGAATACACCAGAAAGAATAGATGTTCTAGTCGCTGGAAGGACTCAGGTCCAAGTTATCATATGTGTATGTATTTGCTGCAGGTGTTTATTGTGTATTGCTGTGCAGTATCATAAATGGGTTTGCACTGCCGCTGAAAGATGAACATCGAACATTCCTGCTGAAAGTGCTGCTGCCACTACATAAAGTGAAGTCTCTCAGTGTCTACCATCCACAACTTGCTTACTGCGTCGTTCAGTTCCTTGAGAAGGACCCAACTCTAACAGAACCAGTAAGCAACATCTGCTGCTACCTAGTCTGATTTTGTAGCGTTTAGTTTGGCTATGTGGACTATTGCGATCTGTGATCCTGGCATCTGTCAGTCCGTCTGTCATGCGGATTCATGCAGCTTTGCAAACATGGCTGAACGGATGCAGGTTCTGCTTGGAGTAAGGACTTGTCAGGCTCGGGGAATAGTGTCTTAGATGGGGGTCTTGAATCCTGATACTCCACAGTGACAAGAGGGGAATTTGATGCAGCCTTTGCCAAATTGCTTTGGCCACTTGCTAAGTTAATTTTGTGAACTTGCTATCAGCATAGCTGATGCTCTAAGATGATAGGAAATACTTTTGAGCTAATAGCAAACAACAAATGTTATCAAATACAGCTGTTTCTCTACCTAATTTCTCCCAACCCTCAACAGCGAGGAATTTAAAACTTGTCATGCTGTTAGACTATGATGCTGGGTTGATGCTCATCCTTAGTATTTTGGGGGTGGGGCTCCCAAATGTCCATGCTGTTGGAGATTCAGGGGGTCAGAGGGGGGATGGGTATAGCCCATGATATGATACCCCCACCCAAAGAATCAATGGTATTAACAGCTACAGCTTTGCTGATGACTCCCTGGTGCTTTGTTTATAACAGCATCTTCGTTGCTTGGCTTGTACTTTGGCATACGAGTGAATACATGTGTTTGTGCAGATTATGCATTGCAATGGGTTGTAATTGTATCTTGTAGGTCATTCTGGGACTGTTAAAGTTTTGGCCCAAAGTACATAGTCCTAAAGAGGTACGGCTGTCGGTTTCACACCTCTGCATGCTGCCATTGATATTGCATGAGATGTCGTAAATGCTGATGTTAGTAACAGCAGCATTAACACCAGTTCTTTCTGTTACATGCATTTCATAAATGTTGGAAGTACAGTGGGGTTAAGCCTAACTCATCAGCACTAGTTTTTGCCACTTTTCTGCTTTCATGTTTGATCCCGTCAGTGTTCACTGGACATTGTGTAAGCTGTAGTGATTGTCTGGACAATAAGCATGAATATCAGAACTGTTCTTTGCTGTATTTTGTACTATAATTGTGCCCAACATAATTATGCACTTACCGTAATTTATTCCGATGTCTCCTGTAGCAGGAGCAGTTTCATTTCTGTGTGATTTATTACTGTGAAAAAATAATACTGGTGTTTGTTATACTGCAGTCAATCTGTTTTGGAACTTGTATTCATCTTTTGAGTAAATGTTTTATTCACCAGTTATTGTTTCCGTTTCTGCTGGTGTTAATGAGACTTGAAAGAAGCTAGTCACACTGTCTGTGACTGGTAGGTGATGTATTTGAATGAGCTTGAGGAGGTACTTGACGTTATCGAGCCCACGGAGTTTCAGAAAATCATGAAGCCGCTGTTCAAACAGCTCGCCAAATGTGTCTCAAGTCCACATTTTCAGGTATTGTGCTGGCAGCATTTCACAGAGTTTTTTGTGCTTTCGTTGCTTTCTTCATTTACATGTTTCATATGAAACCGGTTTTTGTTTCAGTAGAAATTGCACAGCTGTTTCAGTGATGCTTTGATTGTGTTACCCTTAGTTAGCCTCACTTAAGTTCTGCGACATCGTGACTAGTGACCAGAGACATGGAAAAGTTTCAGAAACATGTCTGTTAATGCGATTGCTTCCATCACATATGTTGCCCTTTTGCCAGCCCTAGAATACAAAGTATTGTTATTAGGCTGCATCGAGTGCATGAGATGCACCGATGTTTGCGGCGTCTGTCTCTCCGTCAGTCTGTCTGTCTGTCATGCAGTTCATCTTGGCTTCACTGTACAAAAATGGCTGAATGAATCAAGGTGCTGCTTGGGGTGAACACTCCTGGGGGCCCGTGGAACATTGTGTATGTCACATGGGGGTCAACAAAATACAGAGTGAGCCATAAAAAATGGTGCCACTTGTAATTTGGCCCTAACTGTGGGAAATGTTAACCGATCTTAAAAATTCTTCCACTGATAAGAAAGTGAATGAAATTTCCAACAAAACCCATGTACTAATTTCCACGAAACCTGAAGACATGTCGCTGCACTACCTTAAGAAGGAGTCCTAATTTGCCACTAATATAGCAAGAACTTGTGTACAGAATGCATTTGCTTTTATATGCACCCATGCACTAATGTATCTATCTTTCTTACTAATTACTTTTTCGCTTATTAGTTTAGTTTTTAATTAGGACATCTTACCCCCCAAGGTAGTGCAGTGATGTGTTTAAGGTGTGGTGAAAATTAGTACATTTTGTTGAAAATTATATTCGCTTTTCAACAGTAAAAGAATTTTCAAGATCGGTTAACATTTGATAAAGTTAGAGCCGAAATAAAAGTGGCACTATTTTAATGCCTCACTGTGTATAGCATAAGACTCTTAAGGCTGATGTCGTTACGTGTTATGTTGACTGTGGTGGTTGCAGGTTGCTGAACGAGCTCTGTACTTTTGGAACAACGAGTACATATTGAGCTTGATCAGCGAGAATGTGAACGAGATTCTGCCTATAATGTTTGCATCACTGTATCGCACCAAACAGCACTGGAACAAGTATGTACAGTTGTACACCTTTGTTGGATCTCTTCAGTCTTTGCAGTAGGTGACAGTCACGCCATGTGATTGTCGTTGTAGATTCGCTTACATAGATTTGGTCTTTGGTCACAGAAGCTTTCAGGTATGGCATGCATCATCAGGGACACCCACACATTTATCCACGAGCGGAATGAACCATACCTGCTTTACAGATCGTCTCCGACATGACCCACAATGTGTCGACGTTAAACCGTGCTGCTACACTCCAACTGTTTGCTAAAACTTTTTTGGTGCATTGTTGAATATAAAGACGTTGTTTAGTCATTTATCGATGTTGCGTCATTCTCAACGATTTTTTACTCATTTTCATCCATTTTTAGCCGCCGGCAATGACAAAATTGCCAGATACTATAAGTTTTGCAGACGGCTCTTCTTCTTTTAGCCAACCGTCCATCGTGTGACCAGACTGCCGATCGCTGCCTGGTAAAAAGTATACTGGTGCTTAGAACCTACATGTGGCACGAATAGTTCATATAGACATCTCCACCAGCCCTCCCCTATTTTTCACAGGGGATCAAAAAGTGCGAAATATTGCCCCGTGTTTTGATCCCACTTGCACTCCAAGCACTCTGAGTTAGAAATGGGGCAAAAAATAAATAATCTAAAACAATAGTGTATAGCACCGATGTCTGGTCTCTCATCTGTCGCAGACATCATGCAGCTAGGGTCACCCAACTCTGAGATCCATTTGCCCAGTTTGGGGCCCCTAAAGTGCGACGATTGGAAAAACAGTTACATCACTCTTAACTCAGTTGCACATGGACAGATTGCATTCAGATTTCACAAGATAGTACTTAGTGGCTCTAGGAAAGCTGTGGAATTGTCAAAACCCACTAAGGGTCAAATCCAAGATGGCAGAAGGTCCCCAAATTTTTAATATACAGACACCGATATCTCTGGAACGGCTAAAGCTAGAGACATCAAATTTGATGTGTGCATCAACTACGAGGAGTAAGTTTGATGACATGCAAAAACTGGGTCAAAGGAGACGTGACCCAGTTTATGTGACCTAGATGTAAATTTACGGACCCCTGTGAATATCTCTCGAACGGTTAAAGCTATAGGGTTCAAAGTTTGTGTAGGAGATGGTAAGGAGTAGAAGATAAGCGACACAAAAGTAGGTCAAAAGGGGTCATAATGTAGGTCGCATTGATCTTTTAAATTTTGGATGTTTCTGGAATGGCTACTGCTACAGACTTCAAATTTGGTAGGCACATTGTCTACACTGACTACTATCTATAAGCACAAAACTAGGTCACGTGGCTCATTTTAAATTTGCAGATTGCTCTTATTTAGCATGTTGACAAATTATAAAGAGTGGAAAACAAGCAAAAGAAAAGTAGGTCATAATCTACATCACGTGACCTACTTTCAAATTTTGCAAATTTTTCATTTTCTTTGCAACGTTTGAAGCTTGAAACTTCAAAGTTGGAGTGCTTACTCTCTGCGATGAGTACTATTTCTTGACTACAAAATGGTCAAAAGGGCGTAACCTAAGTCAAGTAACTTGTCGTTAAACTTTAGGATGGCGATTATGGTGGTTATGGCCTAAAGAAAGTTCAGGGGGATGGCAACGTGCACATGGATTGGCACATGACAGCCAATGCGCTACAAACGTTGAAGGTCATGAGGTCAAAGGTTAAGGTCATAACATAAAAATGAGATCCATCACAGTATGGTGTATATCAGTGAGTCACGCTTCACTGCGCATCATAGTGCATGAGCACGTACCTAATGTTTAGGATACCTTGTGAGCAACTTCAGGCAGTGGAGTTGGTTTAGTGTCTGCAGTCGAGGCAGTAGTTGTTGATTCCTGTTGATATGAATTCAGTCACTATGAATGATTGTCGTCAGTTAGAGGTGTTGTGTTGCTGCCACGCTGGCATACTGCAATTTAGCATGCCGTGTGCTTTGGGGCACCCTAAGCCGGCAGCTACAAGTGGCAATACATCTCATTTGCCACATTTTCTAGTTATTATTTTTTCCCTCTGTATTGTTAAGTCCCTTCTATAATGTGTGCCATATAAGTTGCAGATGTCATCTCACGTTAAAGAATTTGATTGATTGACTGACTGACTGACTGACTGACTGACTGACTGACTGACTGACTGACTGACTGACTGACTGACTGACTGACTGATTGTCTTTGCCAGCAGAACATAGTCATTGACACGATGGATCTTAGCTGGTCTGCGTTATGCCGTCTCTGATGCAGTAATGTCTGCATTACATGTATATATACAATGCCTAGTGACTGATGTTGGGAATAGTGGAAAACAAAAGACAACCAGGACGACCTGCATGGATGTGGTTCAATGACATCTTGATGTGGTGTGGTCAAAACATCAAATGAGTGATGACGATAACAGAGGAGGACTGACAAATGGAAAACATTTGTGCCTAGTCTCTATAGTCTTTGCTTTCCACGGGATCACAGGAGGAGGAGGACTCTGACTATTTGCAGTTTATAAATGTACTTACTTACTTACAGTACGTTGGAGCAGTGATTCTCATTGTGCTGCAGGACAATACATGGACTGATATACAATGCTCTGAAGCTGTTTATGGAAATGAATCAGAAGCTCTTTGACAGCTGTACACAGCGTTTCAAAGTCGAAATTCAAAAGTGAGTTCGTGGTTTTATGTGTTTTACTTTTTTCCAAATCATTTACTAGAATATCTGGCTGACAGTGTTATTTCAGTACATCTTGCGAAATTTGACAAGATGTTACTTGTGGCAACTGGCAGGCTTACTAGGTTGGATTGTGTGGTTTGTTATATATAAGTGAGACAGTGAGGTGCAGCAGGTGAACAGCAAATTTTTATAACACATAGACGCCTCTGACTTGCCGATGAACTACGGCACCATCATGCAAATCCAGTGATTGATACGATCGATCAATTGATGAAATAGTGAAGTAAAAAGATGAATGAATAATGTTAATGTTTGCGTCTACAATATGTTTTTATGAATTTGCATATAGGTACATACTCTTGTACTTGATACAGTATTGGGATTGGAGCTGGTTCCAGTCGTTAGTTTGTTGTTAACCCCCTGCAGTAGATATTACTGGGCTGCTCATTGCTGTCCCGGTCATGGGCTCACACCATAGTGTACTTTTTGTGAACAAACTTGCCAAGAGTTATAATTGAAAGTGAACAGCTGGGAGTCAAACCTGTGATCCCACATCCTGCAATTGTGAGGTCGTGTTGTTGAGAGTGACAGTGCAGTGCAGAAGTTAAATTGTTGGATGAAATGGGCAAATAATGTTTTCGTCATATTACAGTGTATTTGCCAACAAATGAATTAGTGTTTGCACTTAATTACGCATTTGTTTTGTGTCTGGGAAATTCATGTTAGTCTGATGCTAATTGTAGAGAGCGAGAGTTGCAGAGGCAGCGGGAACTGAACTGGGCTAAAATCCACGGCATTGCTAAAGTCAACCCTCAGGTGTGTTCAAGTTGCTTATGCTGTATATTGCTGTTATCAGGGTTGTACTGTTTTGTGTTGGTTACTTGCATTGTTTGTTAGATCTGGTGTCTTTGGGCCACGTGGAATGCATGACATGTGGACTGTTGCGATCGATAATTTCAGACGTCTGACTGTCATGCAACTTTACTGTGCAAACATGGCTGAAGCAGTTGAGGTCCTTCCTGGAATATAGACTCTTTGAGACCCAAGGAACACTGTATTAGATTGGAGTCACGATTTTCCCCATGGATTTGATACAGCCTTTGCCAAATTACTTTGGCCACTTGTTAGCATTTTGTGTGATACAAAGTGTTTAAGCAACTTTGAATTTCTTTTTTAACAATACAGTTTGCTTTTTATGTCATATTTTTATGCCTCTCGCACTTAAATAGATACTGGAGACGGTGTGTTTTGGTGTTCTTCGTGTCTGTTCCAGCTAGTAGGTAAAAGATCAAGGTGCAGACACTGATAGAATGCCTTTCATAAGGTGAATCTCGTCACAGAAGCACTCAGGTGTGGCATGCATTGTCATGGACACCCACACTTTTATCCAAGAGCAGAAGGGACCATACCTGCCTTTACCTTCCCAGCAAAAGCTGGTTCTTAGGATTACTCATTCAGTCATTGGTAGTGACAATGGTGACAAGATGATAGCAGGACACTTTTAATTTGTTACACAATAATCTGTTGTGCGTCTTTCATGTCCTTTGACAGTGTTACATTATATTTTGTTGCTCTTAGTCATGTAAGGTTTACAGTATATTGTTCATGTGTCGCAGTTCCCCATGTACCAGGAGGCTGGTGATATACCTTGGCCGTCGGGGATGATAGATGAGTGTGAAATGGACATTGATATTGACATCACTGCAGAGGTACAGTCTACCAGACGCCAGTGTTTGCTGGTTATATTTTATCACTGCTAAAATGCTTTGGATTACATCTGTTTCTCTGGCTTTGTTTAAACTATACTTATATCTGATTAGCTAAATAGCACCTGTGTGGCACAGTGGCATATTATGTCTGTAGAGTAACCGTGACGGTGTTTGGGGTGGGTCCACTCTGACATTTACTTTTTACACTGGAAGCGAGAGAGAGATTAGGTATTCTATGGATGGGATCTAACAGAGTTTTGTTGTGAATTTGCATTTTGAAAATTCGACAAATTAATTGATGAATTGACATCGAATGGAAGTTTAGATGCTTACAAACGTTGATAAAGATTGGATTGCTATGTTATAAATTGTCCATGGTGAATATTATCAATACATTTGTGAAGTGCTGCTCGGACTTCAGGGCCTCATCTGAAAGTGACGACAGCAGAAACTATATATATTTGAAAGTGATCAACATGCTACCGAATCTTGCCGGCCTGACATCATTTTAGCTCCTTTTAGTTTGTTTCTGGGGTTGGCTTTGCACTCAAACCGCCACGTACACCCTAAGGACCTAAATTGGGGAATAACTGCTGTAACTTTCATACTGAAAAACATCAGACAGATACAGACATTAATTATTTATATATTTTACAATGTTCTGTTAATTTATCAATATATATTTTATTTTAAATGTATCTGTCGTCCATTACAATACTTGCACACATTATAGTGGCTTGAGCCGACTTTGGCCAACAACGTAGTCCAATGCCACTGCTCTATAGGTAACTCTGCAGCATGCTACAATGTACCATCAAGAAACTAGGCAGTTATGCTCATCAGGATATCATGTTTTACTACCGATGTTGTGTGTGTTGGGCGGTAACAGCTGCTTACAGTGGTGTAGTAATGGCTGAATTGTGGTGCCATCTGCCAAATTGTCGCCCATATGACAGACTGACAGACAGACGCCCATGTTCAGAAAAGTCTTTAAAAAATTGTACACTTTTGACTATAGTGTTGACAGTTGTGAGTAACTCTGTTAGTATCGGTGGATGTGTTAGGGTCACGGTGAGCTGTTGAACGGTGTGAAGCCGTGGAGACAGATGCAGATTTCCGAAGTTGTGCCCAACAACGATGCACCGTCAGCATTGCAGGATCACCTTGTCAATGCTGATCACTTAGCTGGCAGCATAGAGATGTCCACAGACTGATCTCAGACCACCCACCATACTCATCCGTTGTTCACTCTGTCCACCAGTTAATACCCGACGTTTTATCTGCTTGCTTTACCTCGTTTCTCTTTCCACATTTTTAAATTTTTTCTTGTTAGGAAATTGAGAGAAAAATGCAGTGCCCGCCGATTTTTTCTGTAGAATTTTACAACATTTTAACGACATATTGTACTGTTGCTGTTGATTTGACGTCGTGTATTTTGACTTGTATTTAGTTACATTTGCGGTAAGTACCTTGCACCACAATCCAGGTACTCCTAGGTCCTGTCAGTGAGAAGCCTCTCCATCTCTGTCTGTCCATGAACAATTCTGAATGCTCTTCCTCCCGTAGTGTAGTTTCTCGTCTCTCCACCGCCTCACTGATGTTGTCCAGCTAACTTTTCTGTTGATGTCCATGCAGGCAGTAGTACTTGGATTCCATTTGCTGCCATAAATGTTGCATTTAAATTTTTAGGACCATTTTAGGCATGAAGAACAGTGATATGCAGCCATCCACAATATTAGTTAATTAACTAGTTATCGAACTATGTCATTGTTAAGTTGATGTGCACAATATTGTAGATAGTTTCGTCATATGCTCGTATGTGCTATGGTATTTGTTAATGTGTCACTTCCGTTGCGGCCGTCATGAGACTGAAGCTGGCATTTTTGCTGATGTACGTACTGTCTAATAAGTTGCATATAATTTATTCTCCACTGTTTGTGGCGATGTTGTGGAACTGAAGCTGGTTCGTAAGCCGGCAAATGGCAATATAATCTCTTCTCATTTCTGTTGGACTTGTGTTTTCTGTGCTCTGACACACCGGTAGATTGTTCAAGTCACCAAGAAATATCAACCAGTGCTATATTGCCTTGCTATTTTGCCATCTGTTTGACCAGTCACCAGTGTCACTTCAGTACTGCTAAATTTTAGTATGATCAAAAGGCCACAATAGAATCGCATTGTATTTGTGTCGTGTCAGTAAATCCAGCACGTTTTATGGCAAGATTAATTAATATATTAAATGAGATTGAGAATTGTAGGGTTTTTGAACATAGCCTGCTAACTTTAGTGCTGTGCTGTTGTGTCAGTTGCTTTGGCTGAGGGAAGGCACTGCTGAGTGACGGAATGTGTTTGCGTTGTTAATTTTAATTATTATCCAATTTATTTAATGTTAATTAACAACTTAATTCATTATTCGTAGTTTTATAACATGGACTGTAGCAACTGCACTATTGATGTTACATGTACTTGGTCGACGTTATGCAGGCCGATGATTGGTCAGTTTGCACCGACTAAGCAAGTGCTGATATGCATCTTGTAGACAAAATTAGATTTCTTATTGTCATGTGACGAACTGAGGTAGTTGCCTGTGATTTGTTGGTGAAATGCAGTTCCACAGAACTAAATGTGCTTGACATTGTTGTGATCACTGAAATGTCACACATGGGACATTATATTGGGATTTACTTTCGCCTAGCCCGTGTCTTGGTCGCATTCTGTAGTTGCAATGCAACTAGAATTTTCCACTCCCTTACATTTTCAAAATCTGGATGAATTGAACATGTTGAAAATGAATTTTTTGTTAGATTTAATAATTTTGAAAGGCAAACCACCCACATGTGTGCTTTTTCTGCTCGTGTGACCTTGACTGGTCAGATGACCTTGATTTGCAAACCGTACCTTTGTACCAGCAAACCAAAATGAACTTTATATAGGTCAAGTATTATGAAATAAACAAACACACAGACCCGACACCTGCAAATAATTACTGTGCTGCTATGTGGGTGGTAAAAGCATGACATTTATGCTAATGATTGGCATACAGTTGAAGTACGAGACCTGCAGAAAGAATTACTCCTGAGTTTTGCACGTCCAGATGTGTCACATGCTAACAGCTGGTGTTCGATTTTATTTGATGTACTATGATATTTGCAAGAACAGTGTACTGATGATCTGTTTGGTTTATAGTTTCCCTTTGTATGTTGTGTGTAATTATTAAGGTAAGGGCAGGGTGTGCAAAGGTATGTTGCTAACAGAAGAGAAACTCTACACTGGCGAAACAAGTGTTAACATTACAAAATGTCTTAGAGAAATTAATCACTTTGTGGAAAGTATTCATAATAGTCATAGTGCTTGGAAACTTATTTAGCATTTGTTAAGTTGTGAAGACTATAAGTTGCCAAAATGTGATTTCATTTGCTTCATGTATTTTGTTTTTCTTTGCAGTAATATTTGCTGCAAACTGATCTCTAACTATCGTTGAAAGTTAAGTAAGTCTTGCAAACTACTAATAACTACACTTACCGACTTCCATGTTAACAAATAAACACCCTACAGAGACTCAGATACTTAAATGCATTTCAGTTATTACACACGAGTGATACGACAATTGAGTCGCCTAACAATCAAATTACTAACCCGAGAAATTTCCTTACTTATTTAGTCTGTGCGTATAACTACGTAATTAATTACGTCATACCGTAGTTACGTCATAGCTCAAAACTGATAGTTTGCTGAAATTTGACGCAGCTGTCTACGTACAAAAATTACTAAAGTTACTGCGAATTTTAGTGTAGTCGTACTTGATACGATGGCTACTGGCGGACAAGATAATGCGGCTGGTGGCACTACAGATCATCCTGAAGTGCAGTCTGGGCATCCAGATATCTTCTACAACAATTCTGGTCGCTATCAGCCGCAAACTGGCAAAAATTCCGCGTTTGAGTTTATCGACCTTTCTGAAATATGCAGCGACACATCGTAAGCTGCTAATGTATACAAATAGGCTACTGCGGTTTGCGAGAATGAACGTTTAGTAGGCCCCTATGTGTGAACAGTTTCTCCTCAACCACTTCGCTGTTTAGAGTGTAACAACTTGGCCAAAGTAATTTGGCAAAGGTCGCATCGAATGCATGGGGAAAATCGGGACGTCGTCTTAATCTTATGTTCCGTGGTTTCCCAGGAGTCTCCACCCTAAACAAGACCTTGATCCGCTCAGCCATGTTTGCACAGCGAAGCCTCGTGACTGACACAGATGCTCATGCTACTGAAACGTCTATCGCTATAGTCTGCAGGTCATGTATTTGATGCGGCTTAAAACGGGCCATAACGCAATGTAACCGAGTTCCAGACACCGCAGAATTTCCTGTCTCTGAAAGACATACTGCATTTCCCGCACTAGAACTCTGAAATCAACAAAAACAGCTAGTGTTTCATATGTTGTGGCGTTAATTGTTTTACACTCTGTATTTTTTAGCTGCGCGTAGCTAACCATAGCTTATAGACTATTCAAATCTCGTCTTGTCTGCGTTTCTGTCAGAACTATGCTGTATACTTACATGCAGAGACATAGCAAATCTGATCGCAAACCAAAAACTATATATAGGTTACTACGATCTACTTATACGCTTACTATATTAGCTGAGCGTCACTGCCCAATGCCCATGTGCGGCTTGTGATTTAGTCATTAAAAATCCCTGACTGGCTGATTGACTGATTAATTAGCTCTCTGCAGAATATCATTACTGGTGCTCGTCACAGATTGGCATCGGACGTAGGAGGCGCAGCTCGTGGTAGTACTGTTGCACAACGCGTTACTCGTATGTCGGGTCGCCCGAGAAGCATTAGGGCGACGATGGCGTCTCGCTCCAAGTCATCAAGTCGTCAGAGGTCGACGACGATGAAGGGACATAAACAGAGTCAGGCTGATAAGCTTGCTGTCGCGGGAGTCAACATCGTCAAACCTGGCGTACGTTACACACGCACGCAGTTACCTGCAAATTTTGGACTTTTGCACTTGGAAGTGCACAACGATTATTCTTTACGCTTCGAGGACTAAAGCCTGGAAAGGGAATTGCTTGGAATAAATGTAACGGTTTCCAAAGCTTTAACCGAAAAATGAAGAAAACATTTTTCTTTTACCGTAATTCTCGGATTCGCCAGGTAACGCCATGTGCTTTATTCTTCGAGGCGGCCGACATATGAAGCCTGCGGTCTATCATGTAGTTCTGCAAATGATCACGTAAATATATGCACGTTCGCTCCAACTAGGCTAATCTGCTCTGTGAGACTGACTAAATTTACGGTACTTATGATTTTATAATATATAGCCTACATGTACCTTCTTGAAATCTAACACAGCGCAGTAGTGGCGATCCTGGCGAGTAGAAGTAGCATAATCATATCGTATCTGCGTTTATTATAGCGATGACTTGCGCAACTCGTGTAAAGATAATGGATGTGTGGCGTGTCGAATGCAGAAAACTCCGAAGCGTCTGGGGAAATTACAGGATGACGACGACGACGACGAGCAGAAGACGGACGAAGGAAAAACTGCTGAGGCAGCTGCAGGACAGACTGAAACTGACAATCTGCTGGCCGTGTCAATAACAGTGCCGCATCTCGGTCAACCAGCGGACATCACCAGCGCTTGTGAGCAGTGACGACGTTAACCGTTGCTGAACATTGGGAGTGAGGAATTGGAATTAGTTTGTAACTAATCACCCATCGTATGTAGCGCCAAAATATGTCTTAATTTAACGACCTTTATATTACTCGCCTTTTGCAGATTACTGTGCTGAACAGAGCAGTATATGAGACCAAACTGCGTTGTAGCGCCTCGTATAACTTTCTTTTCTTCTGAAAACAGGTGTTTCACTGGTAAGTTTATAATCCGTGGACTTGATAACCCGTACATATGCAACCAACTGATTGTCTTATATTCGCGTAATTGTACCATGCCGGGCTATGTTCAGAGTTTGACGTGGGTTAGTGCGTTGCGTGTTCAGCAGCAGCTGCGCTGACGATGCCGGTGATAACGATCGACGAGGTCGTCTCCGACGAGGCGTTCACACTTTCCGATGTTTCAGACATGGAGCTGCCGCAGCCAGAGGACATCACTGCACTACCGGGGACGATAGACCACACAGAGACCGTGCTGCCGGAAACCGGAGGTTCTCAGACCTCCCTGCAGTCGATCGCTTCCAAGAGCAGCGACACATTACTGGCTGTGCCAACGACGACCGCGCAAGACAAGGCGGATGAAGAGGTTATGCAGAAGGGTGGAATGACCGTGGAAATCGCGCGCACGTTTCTGGTAAGTATATCACAACACACTTCTATAGGCTACATCAGAACGCTACAAAACACGACTATCGTTATCAACGGCATCAGCAGTGCATTGACATTGGGCCAAAAGTGCTGTCACATAAGCTTATACATGCCTATAATAAACGTGCAACGAACAACACTAGACTACTGTCGCTCTCTGTATCACCACCTCGTTCAGTGTAGTTCGCACATGCTAGCCACAACACCATGTTGTAACCTACACCTAATGTGTATAGGTTTAAATAATTGTTGTTAAATTTCGTGACCTACTTTCGGCGTCTGTGTTTCACTGCAGGTAAAAGGTAAAGGTAAGTGTATAGCAGTTTGTATAAATACCTACACCGCTACGGGAAATCACTTACCATATGGGATCACACAGTGTTACCTGCCACCCGGCAGAGGTGACTTTCCCGCCT
>Ga0126335_1000930_pt1 | contig 15395 bp, 8 predicted proteins | sample OlaspJWI45metaG_FD_108409 | JGI IMG/M metagenome (GOLD analysis project Ga0126335, IMG submission 108409) | Marine gutless worms symbiont microbial communities from Oahu, Hawaii - Olavius sp. 1 OAHU.JWI-45 metaG | ecosystem: Host-associated > Annelida > Digestive system > Unclassified | place... | reverse complement strand
TATGTCCCAGCTGGACCGTGTCTGGAGGCAGTCGGCTGAGTAACACTACTAAGTTTCGCATCTACAATTCGTGTGTCCTGTCATCACTGCTATATGCCTCTGAAACATGGACAATATTGAAAGCTGATATAACGAAACTGGGGGCCTTTCATGTGACGAACCAAAGGCGAATACTTGACATCTTCTGGTATGAATTTGTCACGAACGTGGAAGTCACCACCCTCTCACAACTGCCGTCCATAAATGAAGCTATAAGTCGGAGGAGACACTCTCTTTCGCCACGTCTTTTACTCCAGACCGTCATCAGTAATCAGATGAGGCCGCGGAGGTTGAGGGGTGCCTGGTTTAGTCGAATTTTACGACATTGCATGTGACAGACAATTTATTCAGGTATATGCGTGCCAATAATTATTGAAAAAGAACTTGGTTTAACAATGTTGTTGCAAAAATAAAAGGTTGCAGTTTTTTGGACACGGTGTATTACTTTACATTTCTTTATTATGTTATGCTCATCACATTTTGGGACAATTCCATAAACACTTTCAAGAAAAAGTAGTTAGATCTTTCTTGCATTGTTTGCAGCAAGTGAAAAAGTAATTTGACTTCAGCCACTTAACTGTCATGAAACAAGTTATTCACAACTCAGTGCCCCTGTCAGCAGGCAATCCCAGTTAGATCCAGCCAAAAGTATTATACCTGCAGCCAGTAAGGTAATTATGCTTCACTAACTTTGTGTTAAGTAATTTGTACTAACAATGCTGAATTACTGAAGGCTGGAAGTAACACTTAAGCGAAACAAAAACACAAAACAAACTGTGTACGCTTTCAAAATGTTACAATCCATCTTACACAGCAAATCACAATCGATGTACAGTATAAGGCATCAACAAAATACTTATACGTAGCATCAGCAGCGCAGCCACTGTGGGTGGCTTTGGGTGTTCGAACACCCACAAAATTGAGGTTGTGGGTGTCCCAAATTTTAATTTCCAGTTTCTAGTGTATTCGTATATTGTCGTTTGTAAACCTCTTCAGCGCACTGCTGTCACCATCACCAGAGGCTTATTATGTACACGACACAGAATTGCTGAATTTCAGAATGCACCAAAACTGTTTGGCGGCCGGAGCTCCCCCAGACCTCGTAGCTGGCTTCAAAGGGTGGGACCCCAGGAAAGGGGGGAGAGGGAGGGAAGGAGCAAGGACATCCACAACTTTTGAGACGTGGTTGTGCCCCTCCGTAGCATTGCTTTCTACAACGCAGACAAAGCACAAAACACTTGCACAGTAATCCACACACAACAGTCACATTTGGAAATTGTCTCATTCTAGACTTTGACAACCAATAAACAGATCATGAGTCCACATTAAAACAAGTAGGTCCACGTCTCTGCAAAGGTGTGCCATGCACTGCAAAAAACATTACAGTGTATTTAGACAACTACCAATGTGATGTGTAAATGTTACAACATATGATGTGTAAAATGCAGAGAAGAAATACATGTGAAATATAAGATATCAAGCAAATGTGACACTTCTGAAGCAAGCTGATCGCTTTTGACTTTAGATATGCTAAACTGCAACACACACACACACCATGTTACTGCATAACTGGAATACAAATCTGCAGTTAGTCACACTGATCCTTGGGTATTTCTAGAGCATTAACTATTACAAGCCAACTGCTCTTCTTGTTACCAAATCAAACATTCAAGGACTACATTCACACTTAATGGAACGAAAAGCTGCAAATGGAAACAACACTGCCTCTTATATATGTCTCCAGTCAGAAATGTACGTAGCAACATCAATTGCTGGAAAGCAATAATACATCTTTACTGTCAAACATTATTAAGAAACTACTGAACAACTTCCAAAGTCATATGCTGCCTCTCTGCCTTCTATCAATACAACATGTCACGTAAAACAGTTCACTGCTGTAAGGGCATAACAAATAAACTTCCAAAAAAAGTTGTACAAAATCAAGTATTTTTCTTTCAATGTGCTAGTTTAGTGATGACAAAAAACTATATTGAACATCTTTGCAACATAAGTTAGCACTGCTACGCATGGCGATATCTGCATGTTCTGAAACAAAGAACCTGAAATGGCAATACATAATAACGCAAAAGTAACACAATATTACTGAAGCACATGCCACTGTATTCAAGTTATCTTCATAAAAAATCCTCAGCACTATGATGGGTAAAATGACAGAACATAACTGCAGCAAAATACTTCAAGTTGACGTTAAAAATTACAAATGCGCACAAGTGCTTACAATCCAGCACACACAATGCAAAACAAACATCCCATTTGTACTTCAATAATACTACACGACTTCAGATAACCCAACTCAGAAGCACAAACGCTGGATTCCTGAAATACTGATCTTCACACAAGCCTACTGGGTCCAAGCATAACAACCCAGAAAGATCTGGGAGCCCTTTCACATTATGATGTACACTGTGCACCATAGGTCATCACCTACATACTTGGCAGCTAAGTATAAGTACATAAGTAGAGGCTTAACATCCCACTCCACTCCACACAACATTGGCAGTTTCAGGGACGATTTTTACATGTAGTTTAGTAGTTGCAAGCACAGAGAAAGAAGCCATTGTCCAACTTGTGATTGGTCCACATTATATTTGATAAATCAATTTTATTTTTTTTAAATCCTTTCACGTGCTCTATTCGTTTGTATCCATTTGTGCATGCATCATATGAATTTAACATAGGTGGTGCCAGAAAAATATGTGCCTATTTCCAAGGGTCACTATCTATTTAGGTTTGGCCTTGAATTACACAATAATTATTGTGACATAGTGATCAGTATAATGGCAAATAAAATGTTACACTGAAAACAAGGTGACATGTACATTGCTAACTCATCATGTCACCTGCCACACAATCCTGCAGTGGTAATGCTATCGATGCAGTCATGATCTGCTCAACAGTCGACTCGACACAAGGCATGTTTACACACATCATTAATTACAATGCACTGCTAATACTACAGTCACAACAACAGACGAAAACATGACAAGTACACAATCACAATCTGGGCTCGATGCTATTCACACATATCGTAAATTAAATGCCTTAACCAAACCATCAGCAGTTCAATCTCTCCACTGCTGACATATTTCTTTAAATTGCATTCAAATTCTGCAGATTTATTCAATAATATGTCTAACAGCTGTTTACCAACAACAGGAGTGACTTCTGAATTACAAAATCACCCAAAATAAGAATGCAAAAATGAGTTTATTGTTATTTCGCGTTGTTCTGCCAGCCTACAACTTGTTTCTTACACTCCCTGGAACAAATTTCAGTCAGTTGTGTGGCCAAACTAACCAGCTAACAACGTGCAATACTAAGTTATTCAAGCTAAAAATATGCAAACAACTAGCAACGAAAACAGCTGTTCTTGGAAAGCATGTTGCCAAGTTGAGTTGGCCGAAATGACCTATCGAGCTCATATGTCACTTCAAATATACAACAAACAGTGAACACAGAAACAACATCATACAGTGGACAAATAGTGACAGAATACTTCAAAATGAAAAATATAACACTGCAAATGTTTGACACACAATGTGCATGCAGAACTGCAGTTACGATATACAATTTGCTAAAACTTCTAATGATTGAATACGTAGACTTCATAAAAAATGACTTACATGACTTGACAAAAATGTAAGTATGGTAAGAAACACTACAGAACCCCGACATCTGATGACTATACAAATCATTATCACATAACAGCCTGCCGAGTGCTGACATAACGACAAAGTAACATAGAAAGTTTTGCCAATGATTAGGAGCAGAAAGTGACAGTCAAAGTTATGATAATGCCGTGAAATACTTGCTGGACTATGACGAAATGTACAGAGAGTGCGAATTTCACAAAAGTGACGTGGCAACAGCATGGAGGGGACTTCCGAGAGAGTGTAGTAACTCAACACACTCAACGCTGCCTGACATCTGAGCATAGTATGCGGGACTGAATCCTTCGTGGTCACGCAATTTCACATCAGCGCCACTCTGATACACACCGCAGCACAACATGAAACTCTTATAAAGGTAATAGCTAGTCCCACAGACTCAGTGCTCAGTGGGATGGGAAGAGTTAACAACATCCTGTTTCTTGACCATGGCATATAATGGAAACACGAACAGCCAGTTCCTCCTCCCTCATTGCCTTTCCTTTGACCAAGTAGAAACCCAGTCTGTTTATCACAGCTACTTGGGCTGGGAGCACCTGCGACAAAAGTTTTCCACAAATAAAACTCGACCTGCTTGGGACTGAATCTGGACTGGGACCTCTGTGTGTCTGTCACACCACTGGTGCAACCAAACTCTATAAATAATCTCAATCCAGACAATTTAAAACTATCACTGCAAAATGTCCATCACCCAGAATACAGCCCATGACTGTTTTACTTTAATAACAAACAAAAGAACCTGATACCAGGATTTAAAAAAAAACAGAAATTGGAGACATACAGACAATAGTATTTAGAGTTCAGGGTTAGCCAGATTTCCATAGACTGTCTCTTCATAACAGCATCAAAGAATACTTGAAAAAAAACAAGTAAATCTCTAATAAATACCTAATATGAGGCAAGAACATAAACAAATTATGTAGTGTTAAACGACATTAACAACAAAGTGAAGAAATTCTTGACAACGAAAGATGTTGGTGAAACATACCCAGACAAGCAACTGCACAAGCACTATGTCGCCGATGGCAGCAGCGATGTGAAGTGGCGTGCGCAGGTCAGAGTCGCTATATGGCAAATTAACAGCAGATGACGATGTCACATGAGCTAGAACTAGCAACGTGCTGCGTACATCTTTCCGTGCCACAGCATCAAACAGTTGCTGTCAGAAACACATCATCATCTGTACATTAATAACCTAGAGTGCTCAACAGTACCATCTAAATGTTAATAGAAATCTAATCAATTCACATGTGCTAAATGACATTTTAAAACATACAAGTGCTGTTTACCAAACATTTTTGCTCCAGTTTATCTTAACACCTCACTAGAAATCCACATCAACCAGCTCCATTTCAATAAGATTCAAAAGCAAATGTACACTACAATACTTCTATTCAGCATCCCATCCCAGTATGGATGAAAAGATCAGTGAAATAACAAAGCTTCAGCACCAACTGAACAAGAATATATGTATTTTCTCTTCTTTTCTTCTTTAGCAGCAGACATGGTTCAGTAGTTAATATGAGGGATTTAAACCCAAATTTCCACTGAAACCTACAAAAGTCACTGAGAGCTTTAGTAATAACAACCAACCAAAAATATTTCAGAAAGTCCCTTAAGCACAAGCGGGCCCTCAAAGGGATAAGTGTGCAATGCTTACTGTAATGTTTTTAACTACATACAAAGAGCATCACACATTTGATTACCCGATGTATAGGCACTTCAGAGTAAGGTGCATCAGCCAGAAAGTTACTCTGTTCATATTTCAAACGTATCCACTGGTCCTTCTTGTCTCTGTCAACAATTTATGACGACAAACTACAGCAAAGTCAAACAGAGCCACACCAGTTCAGTCTGGAAAGAACGACCAGAAGCAGGTATGGTTCATTCAGTTTGTCAATAATCAGACAGGTGTGCAGGTAGACATTTACAGGTATACAATTCAGACCCAAGTAAAAACAAAGCAATGTTTTACTAAATAAACAATACACATCAAGACAAACATGCAACTCTGCACAATATCCTATTAAAGTCTGTGGTACTAGAAACACACTGCACAAATACAGACACTGACATATCTGTCTGTAAAACATGCAAACGTTTACACTCGTTTCTTATTCATAAACGAGCCAGGCTTCCTGAACATTCCTAACTATACTACATAACACACATGCAAGAATTTAACATGTGAGAAAAAGCTGATGACTAGACAGCTTAGTCTACTTCACGTCAATATAATAATAATGAACAATCTTGAATAAGACCATGTCAACACAGAAAATCACGTCATCAACTGAGACGAGACAATTACCATTGCATGCATGAGTCTGGCAGAACTATACGGTGGGTTAGGCAGGCAGTCAAGATCTGATAGGAAAGATATCATGAATAAAGATGAGGGCACCTACCAGTTGAGCCGTGTTTATGACAACTTTCTGCTCTCCATTGTGACATCATGCAGACAGTGGAAGTCAGTTTGACAAAGGCAGCAGCTTCTGTGCAATTGTTGCAGTTATTTTAATGACAAATTAAAATAATGAACAATGTTGTGCTAACTGCAGATTCAGAAACAGAGTTAGAGCAAGTTACCGTGTAGAACTGGGAGATGGCTTGCGCTGACTGTCGACATTAGCTTCCCAGATACCATTCACCATGTCATTGCCAGTGGATGCCATCACCAGCACCAGTTCTGAACTACATCACCAAGCACAGCTTACCGGTAACTACTTACCGAAAGCACAGTCCACAAAGGTGGCCTGGTGGTACAATCAACAGTGCACTGACTTGCAATTCATAGGTTGCAGGTTTGACTACAAGCCATGTACTACTGCATAGTAACATTCGGACACCTATGTGCCTCTGTCACCAAGCAGTATAAGTTGTTACTGGCCTCACATTTGGGGAGTTAACAGACACACCACACGCTGCACTAGCCCTCTATCTGTGGTCTCACGGTGCAAGCTGGTGTCTGACCGAGGGCTACTGAAATGGAGATCAGCACCGCCCACTGGGCCAAGAGGCTTGGGAATAAATTTGTTTTACAGTGCACACTGGTAGCAGGTTAATGCTCCATGTAATGTAATGGAAACAAAGATGCTTCTTTGATTCGCATTCAACATTAACTTCAACGCAAACTAACATAAACAGTGCAAAATAAAACTTGAAATTTTCAACAATTTCATTAAATAATTATATCTTTATCAAAATGACTGACTATGAATACAACAGTAAGAGCAACATGCTGTGGCTGTCAGTAATCAGCTGGTGAGAACACTCACGGCCATTCGTCCAACTCCAGTGAGCGTACTCGTGAAAGTCGGACACTGAGGTTGCGATGAATGCCGGAACACTCAATGCAGACCAGTGCACCAAAGTTAAGGCTTGCCCAGTCTGGCCCTAACATAAACCACGAGCACTGCTTGCTATCAGACTCCACAAATGAACTTTCATTGCTTCATCTAACCACATCACAAACTATATACTGACAAGAAAGCACTTGGAACTCAGTTTTATATGCAGGACTAAGTAAGTAAGTACAGTCTCATTTAACTCATAAAAACTCATTTCAGAGACAAGCACCTATGCTCAAGCACATATATTCCTTCTAATAAATTTCTATGTCCTTAAAAATTAAAATTAACTTTAAGGACTTCTAAGGTCTTTAAAGGATCAAAGTAAACCCCACCTCAACAGCATATATATAAAGTGACATGCATGTAGCTTCATAACTGATAACAATGTATCAATCCTGTAACAACTCACTCACCGGCAGCTGAACAATCAGCACAGACGTCATTGCCAGGAACTGAGCGTACTGTCTGCATCACTGTCATGTTTGCTAATGTAGACAACAACCGATCCTGGCAGACAGACATCTCAATCAATACAATAGCTTTCATGAATAAATTTCACCCACTTTCGCAACAAGTTCTAGAAAGATGTCAGCACTGAACCACTACGAGTGCACAGTACTGTAAGAAGCCATCAGCCTCCGGAGAGATCAATTCTGAGTTGCATCTCTAACCTCGTACAGCCCTAGACCAGTCAACATTAGATTGCCTTAGATGTTCTTCCTCCAGGTGGTACAAGGCCACCCACGACAAAACTTTCAAAACTAAGGCTGATTGCTGACAGTGATATGCCACAAATATGTCTTCGTGTCACATTTGTTACATTACATCAGTCGCATTTTACAAAATCAGCAGCACAGTGGGAAGAAGAAAACAGTGCAATTCCATCAGACAAACACATTGTAAGCAAACCTTTGATTTGTTGCTCTCCAGCGACTGAAGGCTTGATAAAATTTGTTTCTCAACAGCAGCAACCCACTCGTCACGTTCCTATCAACATCATCACTAGACTGTCACTTAACTATCTTCACATCAGAATGTAGCAGAGTCAAATACAAACAGCATTAACTTCATATTATAAACAGAGATGTGCACAGCAGGCAACACAGTAATTACAGTAAAATACTGACAAATATAACTACAGTTGACAGGGTAAACTTTAGAGCAACAGCAAACCTCGGCCGACTGAGCTGTAAACTGCCACTGCTTATTGTCCAGTGAAACAATCACAAATGCAAACAGACTCCCATCTGGACACACATCACAGTCTTTAGTCAGCATACAGCTAACAAACACATGGGTCATATACAAACTATTAAAACTGAAATATTTTCCCCAATTTTCACACTTTAATGGCATTATGAACAAAAAATACATCATACTGTGCATACAATCTACACTTTGTTAGGAATGTTTATTCTTAATAAAAACCAAAAAATCACAAAAACACACTGCTTTTAAAAATGTTAAGTGTTTATGAGGGCTCGGAATGAGAATCATATCTTCTGGTAGGCGGCAAAATAAAAATTGTAGAAATAGAGCTTGCAACATGAATCATCATAAACTGAGATGCCTACTATAAGCTGAAGTAAGTTGACAACAATGTAATTCACCAAACAACCTTCAACCAATGAAATGAACTGGCACGAACACTTACCAGCATCAACACATGGATCCGAGCCTCGTGATGTGCTCTTTATACGCCGATGTTTCTTCTTGAAATTTGGCACGTTGGCATGCAGAGAAGACCCAATGTTCGGTGGCACAGAACATGACAAGTTTGAGCCATCTTGCTGTGGCACAGCATCTAAAACACAGCACGACAATATATCAAAGTAAAACACATCATGGCACCTCTGCCTCAGAATACTGCAACTAATGCATGCAGATGTACACATGCAACCATCGTTCTGAGAACACGTATTGTGTACATCATCATATGTGGCCAAATCAATAATTCCATACCTTACAGTTAAAAAAGAATGATTTCAGCTAAACACGGACAGCGAAGAAACTTTCACATAAAAATTATCATATAAAAAGAGCATTAATCAAAACACAATCGTAATGATAACAGGTCATACATGGTACTTCATACACCACTTACCTTCACTTAGCTTTACTCACCAGTCCAATATGAAACACAGATTACAGTTTATGAACTGAAAGTATGTGGAAGCACACCAGGTATACTACTGACTAATTACACACTGATGCTAAAATAATATGCAATATCAACAATAAAAACGCGATTACAGTTCTGTACTGCAAAGTACTCGCAGATGGTCAGATTTGCTTAAATTAAGACACAAATTCCACAATCAACGAAATTCTCACAACTGACCCGAGGCTACTGAAGTGCTGGAAATGAAGACTGCATCTGTCACTGCATCACCATTCACTGCATTGAAACCTGTACAAGAACAGACATCAGGTGTTCGTCAGTTGTAACATCTGCAGAAGCAATGTGGATACGGCGATGGATGTTAAAAATCAGTAGGGAATATAAGGTGATGCATGCCAATGAAACCAGCAGCATAATGGGAAACAATTTTGCACCGAAAGCACAAATGGAATAATGGATTGGGCGTACTTTCACACATGAAAGCATTCTGCACGACATATTCAATAAAAAAATTACGGTAAAAGCTACTCATGATAGAAAAAGGATAAAGTTAAATGATGTTGTAAAACACAGAATGTACGTACAGTTGAAAGATATGGCATCAAACAAATCAGCATGGAAAGAGGGAAAGAAAACATGACATCACAAACCTGCTGGAAACAGCAGACAATCCAAAGAGAGAAAGAGAAAAGAACATCTACATGTTACATCAAACAGCAGCTGAAATTAATAATCATACAAACATGCAAACTTCAACAACTGAGACCAGCAGCTTACTAGAGTCAATGGATTTGTTTGCAAGGCTGTTTGCAGTCTGGTTAGCTGAACTGGTAGACTCGGAACCACGTGGCCTCTGACCTGGAATCTTAACCGTGGTCCTCACAAGCTTTATCTCTTTGCCATGATTGTTCTCCATGTAATCCTGCCACATCGAGCAGCATCACATACATCACATCAGACACATTAAAATAAACATATTAATTATAATATTACCAATGTTGATGGTGCTGTATTTAGGGTATTTCTTCTTTCTTCTTAACAACAGCCAGTTACTTTTCTGGTTACTTTTGTGATTTGCATATTTTTCTCAGTTGCTGCAAAACTGACCGGTTAAGAAGAGATGGATAAAAAACAACATTCTATAATTATTGTATTTGTTTTGAAACTTAACCTAAACTAGCAAGCCCCAGTTTACGTGGCAATCATTTATATGAGTGTGCTCATGATTGTGGACAAGTCTGGTACACACTGCAACACAAAAATTCTGATAATCTCCCATGCTTATTATCTCAAGAGAGAATCATCAAGGCACTTCTGGGTAGTCAGCAGAAAAGGGAGATTACCTTCAGGCAGAGTACTGATACTGTTCTGGACACCTTGAGAAGTTTGTCAAGGTAAAATCAATCACGTTAAACTGCCAAGTCACACACACAGCTGTGAAAAATGATCAACTCACGTGAAGGCTCGAGTGATATGTTAAACGTCCGTCATCCAGTAACGTAACATATTTCTTCTGCCAGTCCTTGCTCAGTGCCTTGCTGCTCCGCTTGAACAAGTAACCCTACATGACAACAACATGCCACACTCCACAACTGTAGATAAAAAACAAGTAACTAAGTATCATAAAAATTTGATATGTACCAAAAGTAGAGGCCTGCTAGTCAGGGTGTGTATTATACATGTAAACTAAAAAATCATAATAATCCAAACAGTACGATGCGTAGTATATCTACATTCAGCCATATCTAAAGGATTATTCTCGCCAATCATTATGGTACCAAACATACGCTCTCTATTACAGATTCTTATGGAACTTTTCCATAAACAAACAACGTGCCGGCTCACCATAACAGATATGCATAACAGCGGAATTGACAGAGTAAAACTGCTGTCCCTAAGTAAGTAAGTACAGAGTCTTGTATAACAGCACCAGACTTGCAAAACGCCTCTACAGTGCCGGACAATGTTCATTAAGCCGCCACTTGAATGTGCCTAGTGACGTTGTGTAGAATGGGTGCATATTATACAAATCAACTTAACTTTTACAACGATTTTCCCCTCAAAGTCGGGGAGAGTATTACACAAGTGTGCGTATTATAATCAAATTTTTATGGTATGCAGTTCTATGTCCCGGTCTACACAATCAATTGTATTAGTATTGATAAACTCAAGAACAAACGAAAAATAACCCAAAACACAAAAATAACAGGAAAGCTGATGCTAGTCAAAACAAAACAGTATACAAGAAACACAGCTCCAATTTACAAACTGCAGTTCACAATTTGCACCTACACTGACTGTAGTCAACTGCCATCGATGAACAGAAATTACTCCACCATAAAAGGTGTAATTCTGCGCAGCTGAAACCAATTACAATCATTTACTATACAAATTATTGTTGCACCTGTTTCAATGGAATAATTCGTCCACTGCCAACTTTTGCGTCTCCGTTTTTCAACTTCTTATCTTCACCATCTTTCTTCTAATAACAACCATATATATATATATAGCACAAACATCATACAGCACCAGTGCTGACACACTACACTAACACACTACATACATAACTTCATCAGCAATACATGCAAATACAACTAAGCCATTCAAACAGACAATATACAGCACACACCGAAAACAGATTTGACTTTCGACGATTCTTCCGCATAGGTGTAGGTGTCGTGGATGGACTGGAAAAGTCACGGCTGCTGTCCCCAGATTGCTCCTACACATAAACGGAAACATTAGCTGCTACAGCGGCATGCGGACTGGACACGCACTATTACACTAATTATCAGCTTCTCATGGTTATTCATCCCCATCAAATGGCGTCTTGACAAAAAGCAACTATGACAATCTGGACCAACATGTTACGACAGAGCAAAACTGTAATCATGAAACGTCAACTCGACATTTTACCTCTGAAGTACACTAGTATAGATAACAAACATCTGTCACAAAATTAGTTGCTGTCATACAAAAGTAAAGCCTCAAACTCATCATCAAATGTGACTGACTACAGTAACTTGCACAAGTTGCTATGTACAGTTAATCTCATTTACAACACAGAGCAAGCAACGTAAACTGAATGAAGTCAAGACAAGCTGCAATAAACAGTAAATTGATTAACTGAACCATGCAGTTCACATAACACACATGTAGCTGCTGAACCACGATGTACAAATACCAAACACATGAGACACAGAAGTATGTGTCTAACAATAATGATATTAATTCATAGTGTATCAATATACTTGCATTCTGCAGATATGTTTGCTAATACCAAAGTCAGCACATGTTGCTGTAAATTTGAATCGAAAGTGAATACAACAATGGCTGCAATGACTTGAGCTTGTGGCCATGACCTTTCAACTTAACGACATTATGAAGTGAAGATGTGCCTGTTTCTAGGTCGAGGCATTATAACACCAGAGCACAAACAGAACACACTGACAGACAGATGCATCTGTAAGCACTACCATGCCACCAAATTGGTTATAATAATAAAGACAATGTGTGCTGAATGCAAATGTGCCACACAACAAACAAAATAAATAAACACTGAAAAATATGAACAGCAAAATAATGTTTACGGCACAAATCAGTGCCTTTCACGTGGACACAAAAGCAGGTCACAAAACATGCACAAGTCAAATGAAAGCCCAGCAAACCCACAAAGTCCTTCACTGCCACATCAACTAAATGCCTGCTCAATCACCCTGGATTAAGTGAAAACGATGCCCTAGCCAGCTCAGAGGCAAATAGGAAAGAACAACTGTAACCTCTCACCAGCAGACCTCTGGAAGACAGCAGTCACAAAAACAGTGGCCCACGTGCTGCACACTGATGACAACTGAAATAAAACTAAATAAAAAATTAAATTTCTAAAGTAAACATAATGTTCAAATCAAAATGCCAAGTAACAAAATGCAGGTTTTAAACAAATTAAATTCACTTTAATGAAGACCCACCAGCTTTACTACAAAAACCTTTCATAGAAAGAACCTCTTCAATGCAATATGATATCGACTACCACTTTAAGGTATCATGCACAAAAATGGCAAATCTGATTATTTTAATTCCACACTTTTCTTTCCACCAGGAAAACCTTACTTATAGTAGAGCCAAATTTGGAGCCAAAGAAAAAAGCCACCAGCAGATTAGCCAACCAGTAACTACTGTCTACTTGCTGGCTAATCCACTGCAGTCACTTCAACATCTGATTTTCAAGGACCTGAACCAAATACGCGCGAGAACAATGGGTCAATGCTGTCAACGAAGAAGACCTAGATTCCTGAGATATGCCCTTCAGAAACGAACACAATATACAACAATCAAATATGTTCCAAAATCAATATCGTGCAAAGAAGCCACACAATTCCAGTGGTATCACGTGTAGAAACATACAAACCACATTGCCAGCAAATGACATGTCATTGCATAAAATGTTAAAAATGCTGGTAAAAATATAAAATCCAACAATTCAAAATATGATCAAACAGATAAAACCACAAAGTATCATATTAAACAAATTTAACACAGAGCTTCACACATCCCTGTCATAAACATTGACAATTTGGTGAACGACAGTAAACTGGTTAAAGAAAAACCTTTAACAAAAGTTTAACCAAAAAATATTTAAAACTTCTAAGTTTTCAAAAATGCTGTCTATTTCCAAGTCCCCTTCGTCTTCAAGGCAGGGATAATCATATCTGTTGACGTGTGTTAATTACAAAACATGCAGGTGCATAATGAGGCAGGTCATGCAAACAAGCAGTCACACAATCATGTCACATGCAGGCCATGAAACCACCACATCACTTGACTGCAACTTACAACTATCAGGCTGAACCGGAAATGTGGTTCCGGAGTCTTGCGCTCCAGCAGTGGAGTCAACCCGGTGCTGGGACTCTCTGAATTACCTTCCACAGGCTGAGGCTGAAACCATCACACGATCCCAGCTAGCAGACAGAGTCTACCCATGCACTGATGACATACCAGAAAAGCGACATGCATATAGCACCTGCTAAGAACTACTGTACATGTACTCCTGACTTACCATGGACTGTTTCACTTATAAACCATATAATCCATTTTCTTGATTTTGAAACTATGTTTTCCTAAATTTATTTACGACCAGTCACTCATAAAACTGTCAGATATGCCAAAGAATTCTTTGACACATTTCAACCAAGTTATCTCAATACAATGAGCCAGAAATAATCACACAACTGATGCAATGATAACCTTCTATAACATGTATCACAAATCTATGGCATAGCAAGTTACAGAAGTACATATAAACCATCAACAATAACCATAGCACTATTCCCAGAAGCCCAGTCAACTATAAGAACTGTACCATCAGCTAGACCGATAGTCTATGCAGGCAAGAATGAGAAAACCACTACTCCATCATGCCTTTAGCAATGCAGTGTTGTTCCTATGATATAACAGATGTCGCCACTAGCATTCAACATGCCCAAGACCAACAGCACTTACAGCAAGCGATCGGCCAGGTTTTGCCTTTGACCCTGATGCTGGCGCAACCCGCAATGTAATGGATGACAGCTCTCTAGGACTGGTTGGTAAATTAGACTGGGAGGCATAGCGGAAAAGTGAGTTGCCCTGGGACAGTACAGTCATGTATAATGCATTACAGTTTCTCATCAGCCAGCAACACCCCATTAATTTCATAATTCTATCTGATCATTATTACACCAGTAACAAGACTATACCAAGTGCAAGCCCGGTAGTAGGCCGAAGGCCAACTACAGGCTGCGCCCATAGTAAGATCGCGCATGTGAGCGCGTACTATTTGTATTGTATGTGGTTGCCGTGCTGACTAGTCTGCAGATTTGACCGTAACGAAGTACTGAGTGACCCGTAACGAAATGTACCGAGACGAAATATACAGAGATGAAATCTTGTTACGAAAAGTACCGAGTGACCCACAATGAAATCTTCTTACAAAAGTACCGAGTTATAATGGCAAAAAATACTTTATTTGGGTGTTTTAGACGAACACCTTTATATCGGACAATTGTTATAATGGTAAAAAATACTTTATTGGGGTGTTTTAGATAGATAAATAACAAATAAGCTGTAACATGTGCCTAAAGATTAGATCTGTGCTCACATTTTAATAAAAATGCTACAGGTACATAATATATTACTAAAGATGTGTAACTTATC
>Ga0126335_1000929_pt1 | contig 15398 bp, 10 predicted proteins | sample OlaspJWI45metaG_FD_108409 | JGI IMG/M metagenome (GOLD analysis project Ga0126335, IMG submission 108409) | Marine gutless worms symbiont microbial communities from Oahu, Hawaii - Olavius sp. 1 OAHU.JWI-45 metaG | ecosystem: Host-associated > Annelida > Digestive system > Unclassified | place... | reverse complement strand
TATATATATATATATATATATAATGTTAGTCATGCAGTTTCCATTTTCTGAAGTTGATATAATAAGCGAAAGTATATTTCACGCCACAACTATTTCCAGGGTTATATCAATTTATACAACTTAGGAAAACAGAGACATATTCCGTACTTGCATAATTTATAGGAACAGCGGTACATGCTGTGGATGCTACGGAGAGTAAGCACAACGACAGAAAGTCTTACGTTGTCATTATTACGCACTAGACGTATTTCGAAGGAACTCGCGACTATCCATAGGCTTGTGGGAGTGTAAAATAGGTTTGTTGATAACTGTGTATTGTTGGAATTCTAACAGCGTGTGACTGCCAACGGTTCAGGTGTAAGTATACACGCATATACGTCCTGTGTAGCATGATTCCAGTCCGACATGTTGTAGATTTTGTCGTTTATACTTTGTAGATGTAGTTTCTAGTTAGTTGGACTTTATCTTCTTTGTTTTTTACTGACTGTGATAGAACGTTTCCTAGTTCTGACCAATGCGCAAGTGACTTACATTCGGAAACTTTGTTTCACAATATAGCACACTCACAGATATACGCATGCACTACTATATCGTCAACAAAGCCAGTGGTAAATTTGACAAACTTATGGAACTTAATAGGCTGCTCGTCGGCTCAGCCCATGTGCGAAAACGCATTTATTTTAATGTAATTTTTGGCTGCATAAAATGCTTGGGATGCAGACTATTGAGATCGATGATCTCGGGCATTTGTCCGTTTGTCACGCACGCAACTGTTCTTTCTCATTTGCTAGATGGCGCCAGTTCGATGCGACCATTACTACATTACTGTAACCACTTCTTAGCTGGCCAGCCACAGTGTGAGGGCCAGCTATATTAATGGTCCGTGTTGTCTGTCCGTCTGCCTCTCTGTGTGTCACAAGCAAATACCCCCGAAACAAAGCGAGATAGACGTATAGTTACACGGAAACTCGAGTAGGAAACCGGGCTTTCCGATTCAGAATATGCCATCAGATTCGCGATCGGAAATACGGTCCCGCCATTTTCGGTGTTTCCGGGTCAGCACTTTACCCACTATGACAAAAATGGGGAACTTGGGTTAGTGAGTGGCGCATTTAGTTCGGCCACCGGTCATTTGTCATTTGGCTGAAAATTTGTATGATCACACAAAGGTGCCGTAGAAAGACACGTGTCGAAATTGGAATCGGAAGCAGAATTCCGCCGCTAGGGGGCTTTGTATCCAATTCAATTTTGGGGGCACATCTCCGCCATCGATCAAGATAGCTTTACCAAATTTGATGTGTAGGTAGAAAATGGGGTCCCCGATGCGTGGAATGCTTTCTTCGAACAGCCAAGATGGCGCACTGCGGCCATCTTTAATTAGTTAAATCGCTATAGCTCGTCCGCGGATTGTCCGATTTCGCTAAAATTTTGCACGACGACAGTTATGAAAATACTTCCGGACAACGCCTCTCTGGGGTAAACCCTTGGCATTAACGACCCCTCTCCTGGCGCTAACCAGCCCGTCTTTGTGCTAAACTTCCCAGAAAACGCCCCTCGTTGAAGCCCCCGAACAGACGTCCCGCCCCACACAAGCCCTCTTTCTTAGCTGAACTCTCCAGACAAATGCCCCCTCGCAAACCCCGGACATTGACGGTCCAAACCAACTTTGGGGGCTCGCGGGCCATCGGAGACGACACCTTGTTTTAGTAGTGACTGGCTTGTGTTGCATTTGTTATGTGCATTGCATGACTACAGCTAGCAATTTCCGTTCTGCATGGTCGATTAATAAGGGTCGAATAAATTGTAGATGTCGCTGCAAATGTTCTCTGTTATAGACTGCCATTTGCATGATTCTCTGTACACGTAGATTGTGGATAAGTTTCGTAGTGTTTGGTAGTTGCTGTAACTGCTGTGTGCCGCAACTAAAATAATCCTAAGCAAAGCAGCCGGTCAGCTAAGAAATTCTATTAAACTTTCGCCTTTGTGGTGTTTCTTGTGCGCTGAGTAGTCGTCTTTCTTTCATCGTAGCATTCAATACATTTAGCGTCTGACTTTCTTCTGCAACATTAGTTGGACTTGATAAGTATTTTTATTTCACTTTTGTTGTAGCAATTTTTTGTTTAAACTACAACCGAATGGATAATAGGCTATTCAGAGGTATCGATTTACACATAGAGACTGTTATTCACAAAAAAAGAATAAGGCGTTTTATTTTCTACAGGAAAGAAGACTGGTAATTATTAAACCAACTTGAATAACTTAGTAAACAGTAGAGGTAGTCCAACTAGCGTCTGTGCCCCGGAGAGTGTGGACAAAAATGAGAGAAAATGTCTCACCATACACAGCGATTTATAAGAAATTTTAAAATCAGTCAGCGCAATAAACCTAGTTTGCCTCGTGTGATGAATTCTGCCGTCATTGTTGTAATATTCCAGGACAGTTTTATCAACCTCGGTTTCTTGAGGCTGTTTCGCGCTGCTCGCCTTATCAAGTTGCTTCGACAAGGATATACGATACGAATCCTGTTGTGGACATTCGTTCAGTCTTTCAAGGTTACAAGATTGGCTTTTTTTGTCTTCGCGGCTGTCTGTTTATGTTACTGTTGTAGAAGGGCAGTGGTAGGCGTACTAATGTAGCGTCGGATATTTGGAGACTATGACTGCGATGCGATGTTCTTTTTAATAAAAATTCGTTTAGTTGTGGCTGCAGCATTATTTAGAGAAAGAGCGAGACTCTTCTTATAGTAGCGTTTCTGTTCAGAACTGTGTTTCAGCTACTTTAATTGCCAACATGCTAGCTTGCGTATCAGTTAGATTAGATGCTAAACTTGACTATGTGCAAGAGAAGCACAAACCTGTGCGCTGACGCTTCTGACTGACACTTCTGTCTCAGAGATATCTGCAGCACGTCTGCTGTTCGTGGCAAGTCCGCAGGAGGCATCTGTTCGCGCAAATGTCAATGTCAGTGTCATCGACGATTTATGTACGGTAGCGCGTCATCGCAAAACCTCTCATAGTTCGATGCTAACAAAATCCATGAGACGTATTGCTGTGAAGCTATATCAATTTTCGATCAGTAGTTTTTTTCTATTTCGTGCAGACGGACTTACAACGGACAGATTCACAGACATTCAGACAAACAAAACTTGTTTCGACAGCAACAAAGTACGCAGGTGAAGTAAAAATGACACGTTATATGACAGTTGGCTGTGAACGAATGAATGTTGGCAGCGATGTTGTGTGAACTGCACTGACAGGCGTTGCCGTACGTCATACTGCTGATTGCTATGTTGTTCTTCATCTATGCCATCATCGGCATGCAGGTCAGTGGCCACCCACAGTGAATCATCTGTATACCTAGCGAGCCAGAAAGTGAGAACACGATGCTCGTTTGGCTGTAACTGTGTCAAATTTTAACGGATTATCAGAATTATTTTACTGCTGGAAAGAGTGAAGTGTACAACAAGATACATCTCATACTTCCAATCACACATTAAGTGTTGCTGCGCCACCTTGTGAAGATTTAAAGAAGTTTGGTAGTGCTATAAGGAGTGATAATTGCACAAAATGCATTCAAAATGGCTTCATACCCATCTGAGAGACTGAGATTAAGGTGCCTCGAGACCCTTTACCTCGTATAGCTGCTATAGCTATTTCACAGGTCCCTTAGATCTTGTGTGTCTCTGTTGCGTCTCAGGTTTAGAAGCTTTGTAAGAAGTTTTAGAGTACACTAATTTCTTATTTATACGTTTTATATCAATAAACGAGTTATTGAAACTTCGCAAATCAGTGCTAGCACTGAGCGTGGGTGTTATTTCCTGCTGCTATTCGGGCGGCCTGCAGGTTTTCGGAACGATTCGTCTAAACTCGGAGTCGGCCATTAATCGTCACAACAATTTTCGAGCGTTTCCGCACGGCGTGATGCTGCTGTTCAGGTAACGCGACGGCGGCGGCGACTTGGGTGGTCGCTCGCACTCGTCGCTGTGTGTAGCCGTAGTCACGTCATTGTCGCATGCTCTGTGTCCGCGTCACTGTGTGTAAACTGATATTACAATGTCTGAAATGTAATAACTAAATATGTATATGCAGTGCAACAATACTACGTTAACGCGTGCTGAAAATTTTACTAAGTATTAGGCACTATAAGTCTGGAAGTAGCAAAACCACGAGAAATCAGAGCTCACAATCAGATGAATGCATTACTGTTTATAGCTTACGGCTAAATCTACGAATTTTCAGGTTCAACAATTTTCCAAGGTAAGGCAGTTGCACAAACGTAGTCACATGGATTTTTTGAAACACAGTGTAGAGCGAAAGTAAAGGCATTTTGTTGGCGACAGTGTACAACCGATTCCGTCGAGTTCTGTGGGTTATACAACGCAACGAGCTAGAAGCCGCGGACACCAACACTTTACAACGTTACAAAAACCAGCCAACGTGATATAGTTTGTTAGGCATTAGTAGTACCACAATTCGCGGAACAGGTTCTGGCATTTGTGTACAACTGCCAGTTAAACAGATCGCTGTCAAATTTCTGCTAGTCGTAAATCAGTCGTTACTTAATTAGTGACTAAGGCGAAGTCATTCGTGGTGTCAGGAAGAGCATTGGACAGTACTTAAATGTTCCAGAAGAGAGTCCACTTTGCTGAGACAAATGTGACGAGTGTGTACGACATTAGGGCCTACATAGTAAGGGGACTGCGACAATTATATACACATATGACGGTATACCATTGATAACTCTCGCTGCTGTTATTCACTGACATAGGCATACTCACTGGCAGGTTTGTCCATGGATTGGTTAATATTGTGATAAGTCACAGAACTTTGAACCAAGAAACAACTCTGCTCGCTGATACTCACATTGCCGTGTCAACTAAATCTAGATCTGTCATGACGTTTCAGCTAAAACATTCAGTACCGCTTCACCTATCAGGACGTTCGTAGTAGAATAGTACGTTGTATTGCGTCACTATTTAGGCTTTCACGTGTTACGTGTTGCTCGTCTGTGTTCTTTGTTATTATGTGTGTATGTGTGTGTGTGTAATATTTGATATTTGTCACCGGTTTGTTTAAAAAAATCGCTCTCATGCAGATATTTGGAAATATTCGCCTCGACTCCGGTTCCGAAATAAATCGTCACAACAATTTCAGGACCTTTATATACTCAGTCGGGTTGCTCTTCAGGTAACTTATGACGTCGCCATTTTTTCTCGCCCTCTGCACGTCCGCACGCCATCCTGCATCCTGCACCTTCCTTTCCTCGAATTGGATGCTTCCTGCACATTTTTTCTGCACGCTGCAGCTCGCTGAAGTGGCAACCATTTGATGTGTCGAAGTCAACATTGATATGGAACCTGCTTTGCGCTTGATGCTACCAGCTTCACGCATGTTGTGCAGTGAATATCACCTAAAATAAAATTTATTGCTTTTATCCCGAGAGTTTGTTTATTTACTTATTATGTATTTGCTTTTCGTCACTCATACTTTGTACAAAACAACAATCAGTGACACTTAATTTCAGTAAATCGTTTTACGTTAATTTTCTCATTTTATGTTCTTTTTTACTTTTGTTACATGTCAGTTTGTCTCATGTTTAACTGAGATACAATGCATCGCATGATTCATCGCTATACAGGCATTTTAAACTGAGTTTCATATGCGTAGCTGTCGTGTGATTATCACTTAAAATTTGCTTTTTCCGTGTAAGTGTGTTTCATTTGTCAAATTATCGACGTCCACGAGTGTTCTTTATTATTTGAAGAGTTTCGTTTGGTTTTGCTGTTGTGTAAACCTGCAGTTTTTTGCTAAATATGACTGTGAAATTAAAGCTTTTTCATGGGATTTGCATGTATCTTACTTCGATATGTCAAATGTAGGCAAATGCTTAATGTGAACTTTGTTAACTTTTTCTTGTGAGAATGTTAAAATAAAATGAAAGATATTCAGTAAATGTGTACGTGAATCGAACCCTGTAGACAGGGCTTAGGATATACGTGTGTGCATGATTGTACTTCTGTACTGTGCTTGAAAACCGTAGGAGCATTATGATACGCTGTACATTCAGAACTCTTATAATCGATTTAAATAATTTTTTTTATTGTTTTCAGTGTTTTTTATTCCGGCAACAGGTAACAAACATGTGCTAACAACAACAATAGTTGCCGACTGAGACTGGCGTAATGCTTACCTGATTATCAGTGACGTCGGTGCTTGCAGCTGCAGCTGGTGTTGTACGCGACAGGTGCGCGACTGGTGAGAGCTGGCAGCAGATCATGTTGGCGTGCATGGAAGGTAAAGAGTGCGACCCTGAGTCGAGCAGTCGAGGCACCAACACCTGTGGAATGAACTTAGCCATTCCATACTTCGTCTCCTTCATCTTCTTTTGTTCCTTCCTGGTAAAGAACTGTCTTTGCATTTCCTCTAATCCATGCAGGTAGTTTTGAGAGGTATTTCGTCCAACACTGTATGACTACGAATCGCTCGGAAAAGCAAAAATTAGCAGGTATATAACGCGGATAAACACGTGGGTGTGCAGATAAAACTGTGAGATCCTTTACAACGCGTGCCATACCTCAACGCTTCTCTGATAAGGTTGTCTCATAAAGAGGCGCTATAACAAGTGTCAGTTACCTTTATCTTGGCTAACCTACACAGTACACAGTTGATATCTCATGCTTTCTATGAGGTCGTCTGTGCTGCTTTTATTAAATTTTTCGGCCAAATCGAATGCGATCGATTATCCCGTAGCGTCGATTATCCTATAGCGTGGTGTGTGTGTCAGTTTGTCTGCCTGTCATGCGGCTGCGCTGTGCAGAAACGACTGAAAGCATTGAGGTGTTGCTCGGAGTGAAGAGGCCCAAGGCATAATTGTATTAGATAGCGTCCCTAATCCTAGCTATACTGTAGCGAGGGGGTTCGATGCGGCCTTTGCCAAATTACTTTAGCCTGTTGTTCTAGCATCATCGGCAACCGTTACATAAACTGTGACTGTGAGGTTACCGAATTTATTAACGAATTGTGTTGCAGATGCTGAATCTGTTTGTGGCTGTTATCATGGACAACTTTGACTACTTGACGCGCGACTCATCCATCCTTGGACCACATCACCTCGACGAGTACATTCGTGTCTGGGGCGAGTACGATCCATCGGCGAGGTATTTCAGCAAAGCCATCTTAATCATCATCATCATTCATTTAAATGTAAATCAGGCAACGAGGCACATAACCACACACACAAAAAAACAGGAAAAAAAACAGAAACTACAGAAACTACACAGGAAATACAGAAAACACAACTCGCTAAAGTATGCTGAATGTGAGAAACAATACTGTTAGTACTGTGTAACCAAGTTCGCGAGAAAACAGCCTTACAGTTATGCAAAATAGTATTGAAACTAGGCTAACCCAGATTTTAAAAAAACAAAGTAACACTGTCACGTCGTTTAAAACCAAAAAGAACTGATACACCTATTACAGCATGCAGCAAGTTTACTGATGGTGCCAACATTATACATTTGGAGCAACGTCACTTTTTCATCCTGTGAACATTATGAGAAGTGCGAAACAAGCAAATTCGTTCTCATAAACATGTTGAGTATTTCACGCTGAATATCAATATCATTAGTCAATGTGCTAGTAATATTGTTCATCGGTTGTCGGTTTAGTTTCTTTTTCGTAATTATCTGCGCGCATGCTGCGAGCAGGTATTGTTTTTGGCGGCGTCTGTGTGTGCGTCTGGGTGTCTGTCCGCACGAAATCTCCAAAACTACTGGTCGGAAGTCGATGTAACTTGGTAGGAATATGTCCCGTGGTGAACGCTAGAAGTGGTTGGAAGTTGATGATATTGACCTTGACCTTTGACCTTGAGAGCCATTTTCGTATTTGTCGAATTTAGGCTATATTTCTCGAATGGCTTTACCTAGCAACTTCATTTTCAGTATGGAGATACATATCCAAGGTCAAGGTCACGGCAGCGAAAAAGCGGTAGCATGCAACTCAAAAACTACTGGTCGGAAATTGCGTATTTTTTCAATTCAAGCTCTAAGTTTTGAATGCTTTAAGCTAGCAGTTTCATTTTCTGTGTGAGGGTACATCTTTAGAATATCTAGGTCACCTTCGAGTTTTAAGGCCATGGGGTCAATCTCAAGGTCACGGTTGCAAAACAGCGGCAGCGCGCAGGTTTGTGCTCCCTTCGGACACAGTTTAATTCTTAGTTTTGATTGCTGCCCGCCGTGTACTAGCACATGTTCAATAGTCAGTTGCTACAATATAGCACTTTATGAACTGACGAGTATTCAGTTTTGTCTATAGAAGAAATTAACATTAAAATACTCAAATCTTTTGCGTGTAAGAAACGCAGTGACTGAATGTTTTTTGCAGCGGGAAAATTCATTACACGGACATGTATAACATGTTGCGCAACATGGAGCCACCGGTCGGATTCGGCAAGAAGTGTCCATACAGGCTGGCTTACCGCGTACGTTACCCATCTACGTGTCGTTCAGTAGTTGTCGTAGGGTCGGCGCTTGCGAGTTGTTTGTTTTAAGTTGCACTGGAAAAACCGTATCCAAAATGACATACTGGTATTAAGTGTTTTGAACTTACTTACTTACTCGGTGTCATTAGCATAAACGGAATATCTGTTCTCTCTTAAGATTCTTTTATTGCTTTTTGAACACGATGTCGTACCTTTCGCACCTTTCGTCCATGCGAGTCTGCTGGTCGGCGTTTGGTTGATGGCGCGGCGTGGCAAGCGTCGTATAGCGTGAATTGCGTCGGCTTGGCTGTAGTTAAGCGATGATACAAAAATCAACTCGTAAGCGCTTTTGTTCGAGCAAAACAGACAATAGTTCTGAAAACTTATAATTGATATTCCCCTCAGTTCCATTGTTCAGTTTCAATTTCTTTGACTTTTTTTCGGTTACAGTATACATTTGTAATTTATTGTAAGATTGTAGTGCATCACGTTTCACAATATCTAAGAAAGTCGTCACTGAACAGTCTGTGATTCGTGTAGAAACTGATTCGGATGAACATGCCGGTCGCTCCCGACGGAACAGTTCACTTTAGCACGACGCTGCTTGCTCTCATTCGCGAATCACTCTATATCCGTATGGGACCTGGTCGGTGCTTTGTAACATTGACGCATTTGCCGTTTTGCTGCAGATAATAATAATACTGTCACATTTATTGTTGGAGTTTTTCCGGTTTATTCCCAGTACAGCGCCTTGCAGCTGCTGACCGTCAGGCATCAGACCAATCCCTCCAACTTGGAAGTTCACTTTCACTTTCGGTTTGCACTCTTTAACCTGTACGTATTAACGCGAGTTCTAGTATGACCCATTTTCCGCAAAATGTAGCAGTAGGCCTATACATAAACTGTTGGTGGTGGTGTAATGGTTAAGGCACTGGACTTAAGTTATGTACGAAAGATCGCGGGTTCAACTCATGTCTCCATTCCACGCCTACGTAACGACTCTTGGCACGCTGTTTACATGCAACTTAGTCTCTGTCACAAGTTTTAAGTTGGTACTGACCAAAACGCGGAAGCTAACGATATCTTACCTCCGGTATCATGACTTGTGGACCTGTCAATCAGCTGAAGTTGCAATGCTCGCATCAAGTATGAAATTACATTTATCTTTGAAGTCTGAAAATATAAATTGGCTGTCGCGGCTAAAAGCGGCCGAGCGTAGAGGGCTACCAGATTGTTTCATAACTATTATGACGACTGTTAAGTAAGAGTCAACTACAAAGTCCGATATATAGTTCTGTTGTAGATATAGGCCTAACACAACTTTGCAGCCGGGAAATCTATGTCGACCCGGAGAACACACCAACACAGAAGACTTATCGACACAGAAGACTTCGCGTTTACACAGGCATACAGTTATATACTCATAGCATGCACAACGATGGCGTCCCTAGAAACCCAAGCTGTCAATCAAGTGCCCGGATAGGCCTACAGGCGCACGGCGCTACACGACCGTCACCCACCTAACTGACCAATCATAATAATTGCTAGTAATTATAACTATATCTCTACACTGGCTGATGTGAATTGATGTGTTATAGTGGAAGAAATGGACAAGAATGACGAAGAATTACGAGAAAGTATCGTGAAGCTGTGGCCAATCCAGGGGCCTAAAATGAACACTGTTTTGGTGCCGCCAAAAGAAGGTACCGTACTGTATAGTAATATTGCATGGATTAGTAATCGCATTACCTAATGCCAGGCGTATATTCTGCTGTTTTTTATGATACAGAGTCTGATGCATGTGCGTTTTACCACCCCTCCAAGGTTTACCGACCATTTGGAACAGTCTGCCGGACAACGTGACCTCTGCTCCGTCTCTTTCTATCTTCCGTCAGCGTCTGAAAACATTTCCAGGCCTCGTTTCGTGACATTATTATTGATTCCCGTAAAATTATTTTCCCATCTTTAGTGGATCCTCAAGTGATTTTATTACTCGGACCACTGTTAAAATCATCCATGATTGATTGCTTGATTGACACTTTCTACTTTATCATTACACGGTACAGTACAGCGTATGTTGCAGAACATATAGTCTATGACAGATTTCCCGAAACAGTTTTAAAAACTTAAAACAATCGGGTGAATTTCTTTGTGAAGTACAAATATAATAGATCGAATTCTCTTAAATTACTAACGTCGCAGTAACGTGATGTCACAGAACTTGGAGAGGAGAAGCTGACTGTTGGTAAAATATACGCCGGTCTTCTGATTGCGGAGAACTGGAAAGCGTTTAAGACGGCAGCGAAGTCGGCAAAGAGCAAAGGCATGGTAAGACGCAGTTTAGTTCCGATATATTAGTTAACTCTCGCTTCAATTTAAACACATTATTCTCAACTAAAAGCTCAAATCAACATTTTACTTACATTTTTATAATAGTTAATACAAAATATCACGTCATGGTACGACGACCAGTGCCAGTGCATTTAAAGTCGCACAGGCCCAATTTTGTTCATTAGTGACAAAGAATGGGAAAGTTTTATATTAGAACAGAAACAATGACGTTAATGTAAATCAGCGCTGATCAGTTATCAGACAGCACAGAGTGTCAATTTGTCACAACCGTAGGCCTGCCATAAAACAGTCATACATTTTATCACGAAAAAAAGACGCGTTGGCAAGCCTGAAAATCTATTTTCATTATTTTTGAAATGTCGCGTCAATTTTTCAGTTTGTTTAAATTAATCGTCATTTATCTGTTTGTTTGCAGAAGTTGTCTCTATTCGACGGTATCTGTCACAACAAGAAGCATGAAAGTCCCAAGATTGACTTGCCTCTTGGTCTTACTGCTAATCATGCTGCAGCGTTCGAACCCATCAGCAAGACGCCCGCTTTCTGGTGCAGTTGATGGCTGTTTGGTGTTTTAACGACGACAAAAAGGACGATAACAAAAATAAAGTTTACACGTGTAGTGCGCCCCAACAACAAAACCAATGGCAGATTCTAGTCATTAATATGGTGACGGGACGCAGTGGCGATGGTAAACTTGTGAAAATGAACACGACGCAACGCATCCGCAGACTGTCTGAAAGTTAAATGAACGAGAATGTGTTGAATGCAAGACTGTCTGACACGAAGCCACAAGTCTAATAAAATGTGCATAGTCATAGTGTTGACTTCGTAAGAAATATATGATCTAGTACATGTTCAGTACAATTTAGCCAAGCCTTGTACTTATAAACAAAGTGCAACGTGTGTTGCAGCATCGACAAGAAGTCGCCGTCGATGATATTCACAACTCAGACGAACATCGCCGCGTTTGACACCGCCAACGGACAGCAGCCAGCAAACAGACAACAGCCACTGCTCACCAATCCGGTAATAACAGTTGTCAGAACTTGAAATTTTATTACTATTATTATTAGTCTTGACGAAATTACTTCGGACAAATAATTGTCGAATCTAACTACACTTGAAATAATTTGTAAATCCAGGCCGAGGCGTACTGTATATGGCAGGATAAACTGCAGTCTCATGGCGGGTCATAATCTCGTAATGCAGTATATGAAAGAAAAACCTGTGTTCAGTGTGGGACAAATGACAAGTGATTGTCTAACTGTGGTAGCTGTCACCGTCTGGTCAAGTGAACATGGCGTACGTCTCAACTACGGCTGCTGCTGGTGGAGTCACTGGCATCACTTTGCCTCAGTCAACTGTCTCCAGTAGTCAACTTCATCAGCCATCAGCTACACTACCGTCAGTCTTTGTAAGTACAAACTACTTTGTTATACACTTTTATGAGGCCCTCTCATTAAGGGCCACATTATGCATTCACTCCGTCCGTCCGTTTCGGCCTACAGTAACTGAACTAAAGTCATAAACAGCTCAGATTTGTTCGGATAGATGACACGATGTTACACATATGTGACTGTACGTATGTGCAGCCTCCTGATAGTAGCTGGGTGACGCCGAACGCTACCGCTGCTGCTCCCGTTCCACGGCTCAGCACCGTCCCGTTACCGGCTCCACCTCGGGCGCCCTTCGCTGACCCGCGACAGACCAGCGCCTTACCGCCGCCGCCATTGCCACAAGCACCGCCCAGCTCGTCCGCGATGCCGCGGCCGCCGCCGCCGTCGTCGATGTTGGCGAGGTTCGGCGCTCCGCTAGCGGCAGTGTCGACTGCGCGTTCAGCAACGACCGTCGACGGAACAGAGACGATAACGGTGACAAACGTCGTGAGCGCACCTGCTATTAACAAACTGGGCTCGTTGTTCAACTCGCTCAACAAAACCGTCACCGGAGCACTCAACACACTCATCACCCAACAACAACAGCAGCAGCAGGGTGGTCCGTGGCAACCGGTCGGCCAGCAGTTCAGTCAGAGTCAGCAGCAGTTTCAGCAGCAGCAATATCCTCAGCAGACAGCGACGACTGCCACCCCGGTCCAGCAGTTTCTAACTGCAGCTGTACCGCAGGCTGTCCCCGTCACTCCGGCCACGGCAGTCTTCCCTCCACAGCCGCCGCAGCAGCCACCCGGAGCACCGCGCCTACCGTCTGATGCCTCGTCGGCGTTCGTCCGTGTCGGTCCGGCAGTCAACTGGCAGGCACGACCGGACGGGCTGCCATCGCAGCACCGACCGCCGCCCGAGTATCACCACGTGGCGCCCGTCCGTGATCACATCCAACAACAACCACCCATCGCCTTGTCACAGCATCTCACAAATGGCGACGAAATTTACCGCGAACTGCCTCGCAACCATGTCGATCCGCGCATGCATCTTGCTCCGGCTGATCGCGGTGAGTATAATTTCAACAATACAAACTTTAACAGCAATTCATTGTCGCTTATTCTGTCGTCGTCGAAACTACTGTCATTATCATCATCATCACCGAGTGGCTCGCTCCTCCTGGAGTATAGCCGACTACTCTGATGTAATATAATTTGTAAACACGGAATAAATTCTTGTCATAACTGACTATTGTTGGTGGTGATGACAGGTGGCCACGGTCCTCACTGTCCGATAAGATGGAGTCGTTCTCGTGATTATCTGCCACCTACAGGACCACCAAGAGCGACGCGTCAACAGGCGTGGTACGGCCGTTCTCGCACACCGTCGCCGCCGTCTATCAAGCCTCGACCGGCGTCTCCTGGCCGACCTGCAAGGCGCCAGCCTCCTTCCGCTCTCAATCTTTCACATCACCTACCTCGCAAAAAGGTAGGCGCTACAGTCGTATTACAGAGGGTTTCAATAAATGTTAAGATATCCTAAATTAATATGGAATTTAATGTTATTCGGTCATCATCATATAATATTCTGACTGAAGGTCAGGTTTAATGTCTGGCGCCTGTATTCAGCGGAGCCACCAAGAATGAGTAACAAACTACAGTCCCTGTCTTGGTTTTCCCGTGCGACATTATGAACATAAAGTGAAGTTCTACAGCTCTTCAGCTACTATGCTGCTACCAGTGTTAGAATGCACAAGATCTTAACCGATACGCGACGTGCTGCGATGTCAAAGTAATTCAGTGTATTTTCATCTGTGAATAACGCAAGCGCTGTATCTATACGCTGTGACACAGGGAGTCATCAGTATGCCTCGACTACTACCTTCGCCGACTGCGCCAATGCTACATCGCATCCCCGGTGTAGTCAACTTTCCGCGTGTTGCCGACTCGCCTACGCCGCCGTCGCCGACTATCAACGTCGACTCATCTCCGCCGTCGTCCCCGGGACAGTTTGCCCGCTGTCCCACCGCGCCAGACCTAAACAGACGGTCGAGGGCGCCTCATCGCAGCCCGGCAGCAGCGAGACGCAGCTGGCGCGCTCAGCGACGGTCACTTGACCGGACGTTCGCTGTAGATCTAGTTGATGATGTGGATGATATGACGTCACCGCCATCGCCAGGTGCTTTGCATCGCCAGCAGCAGCAGCAGCACACAGCCGGGCATGGACATCGTCAACTTCCGTACGTCAACAGTCTACCACGTGGACGACACGGACAGGCGCTGCAGCAGGCTGTACAGTCAGATGACGACGACGACGGAGACTGGTGCTAGCGACACGTACCCGGCATGGGTGTCTGGTCCCTGTCGGCGGCACCGTAACACCGTTCTCTCCGCCCACCGTGTTCACACATATATATTAGGCCTACCTAGAACAAAAGGCTCTGATCTGTCACGTTTTAAACATGTTCACTTTGAATTTATTTTTCTTCTATTTTTCCATCGATCGGTAGCGGTGTGTAGAGAGTGCTGTGCTAGCAATAAGCAAGCACAGATAGATCGCATGTTAGATAGACGTGTCAACGGTTTTAATCATTTCCGCGCTAATGGCAGCACTAGATACAATGCTTCATTCATTCATTCCACGACAGCTCGTAGCATGCAATCATAGTTTTTCATCTCTATGGCTACTGCAACAGGACATGTCTACTGTATGCCTTACATTGTTACGTACGTTGAAGGTTTTTTGTTACTTCTAGTGATAGAGTAATCGTTTCATTTGCCAATGGAATGGAGTTCATTGCGACAATAACCAGGAGAACTGGTAGTGTGATTCATCAGTTTGTTTTAGTACTGATGATTAGAATCCATTCAAAAATAACAATATAGCCAACAAAATTTATAATGCTCATTACCCCAGCTGTGGATGCCACTACCGTTTTATTTACACACATCTTACTTAACATTGTAACTTCAGAACCAAAACTGAAGTTTACAGTGTGATTCAGAACAAAGTGAGCCAAAATGTTTGTCACTTGTCATATCTACAAAACACAGTGAATTCGCATAAACTATGTCAGGTAGTACACTACTACACAGAAATATACATGCTTTCCACCTCAGGTAGTACACTACTACACAGAAATATACATGCTTTCCACCTCAGGTAGTACACTACTACACAGAAATATACATGCTT
>Ga0126335_1000928_pt1 | contig 15417 bp, 10 predicted proteins | sample OlaspJWI45metaG_FD_108409 | JGI IMG/M metagenome (GOLD analysis project Ga0126335, IMG submission 108409) | Marine gutless worms symbiont microbial communities from Oahu, Hawaii - Olavius sp. 1 OAHU.JWI-45 metaG | ecosystem: Host-associated > Annelida > Digestive system > Unclassified | place... | reverse complement strand
CTAACAAACAATCTACAGCAGTACAAAAATTATTTCACCGGAATGAATATATCCGGTAGCAAAAGAAACAAAAATAAATTAAATAACTTAACTATAAATACGAATAGTCAACATGTACAGCATAACGAAGTAGGAAATGTACAGAGCAAAACAATCATTTGCTATAGAATGTCATACTATCCAACTACCTTAATTTAGAGATTGCATGACACAAAGCACTTTCTGATGCACAATATCTTACGTATAATTTACTCTGACGAGCAGAGATCTGCTCATCCATAGGCATTATGTCGAAGTATTTGCATATATCTTGGTACGTGTCTTTAGACAGGGCACCAAATATTTTAAAAAGAGCTCTGTTAGTGCGAATTGTAGGGAGTGCCTTATTGCCGAATTAATAGGGCATGCCTCAATCCCATAAAGTAAGATCGGTAAGCATTTGCCTTTTATCAACGCAAATAATACCTCCTCTGACGTAATGCGTCCTATTTTTCCAAATACAGTTTGGCTTTACTCACGTCTAAAGAACACTTAAACATTTTGGGTAGAATTTAAACAATTGGTTTTTGCCATCCAGCGTATAGTTGCATGCTAGCAGCAAGGACGTCGCAGCGGCTGTAGCTGCAGTAATTAGCCAAATAGCCTAATAGCAACTCGTATACTTGCTATACATCATCGTCGTCGGCGTATGTCTGCAGTATAAGTGGCTTGAGTGGCGCGACGCGACGCGCGCTCTAAGTGTCGCCGTGCGCGTAAGCTGCTGCAGCTGACGAATTAGCTACGGCGACGTCACGCGCGTACGGTTGTGCCTCGGGACGAGCGGTAAAATATACATGTCATGATGGATGGGCGGATGGATTGATATGGAACTTGCTGCCGGAGCTTGCCCGTTGAATAATTGCTGCCAACAGTCAAACTTTTCTGTTTGGATTTGTTGGTGGTCTACGTCGTACGGTCGTGGCAAGTAGCCCTACTGTATTGCGGTATCTGTTTCATATGCGTCTGATAGATTACTAACTATGCACGTAGTCACCCATGAACATATGTTGCTAAAATGTGCAGCAACCGTAGTTTCGTGTTAATCCATGGCAGCCTAATGTACGGGTGACATATCAGTGTATAAATAGTGCGGTTGAATAGCGTTGATTGACGTATGTGCGCCGGCGTGCATGCCATTGCTGCAGAGACATGTGGCAGGGGGCATGAGGGGAGCCGTGCAGGGAATAGGAGTGTCCGACAGGCAGGCTGTGACGTGTGTAGCGTGTTATCGGCAACAGATTAGCGAGAAACGTCATCATCACCTCAACAAAACCTGTTTGTACCGCCGGAACACGTCGAACCCTCTCCCTCTCCGCACAGCGTGTTCACTCGCCGAATCAAATCATAACCAGATATAGCGCGCGAGCGGCAATAACGCGTTGTGTGGCGACAATGGATGCTGGCCCGCGTCGTGGGAGGTCGTCGTCAGGCTTTTTATTGACGGTCGGTGACAGATGGCAACGGACAGATACGATTGACGGCGGCTTGACGCAGTCGTCACTTGCTCCGCGAGCACCTGCAGTGCAGCTATCTGGCCTGGTGGCCCGCCTGTCTGTCATGTCATATGGGTTCATAGCTGTGAAACAAGTCTCTGAACGTGCATGTCCGCCTCATTGGAATTTTGAGACTGTAGACGGGAACTAAACCTAACCGAACACCGTAACAGCAGTTCGGTTCTATTTATCGTTTTATCGTTGTTATCGCAGTATCGCATGCACTGGTGAGCCGCGCCCAAACCGAAATATGGTTTATACCATATGATACGCTGATGCTGGGTGATTGTTGTGGCACCGAGTATGATATTATGGTGCCCTAGTCTGAAGCCAGTAGTGGGACGTTATGGTACCCAACCATGAATTGAATTCAAGCTAGGGTACCATAGCGTCTCACTTGTGTTTCTTATTTCTAATTGCAAGCAGTTGAGTATTCTACGATTAGCCTAATATTTAGCAAGGTGTGTGTGTGTGATGTATATACCTGTATCAACTTTCTTCTTTTAGATAACATTTCGTTTTTTGGTTTGTAATGATTGTACGCAACGCCTTGCCACTCGTGAGCGTCAGTTTGCTGTGGACGTTGAGCCGTAGTGCTGTTGAGACGTTGCAACTTCTGCAGTCATGCGTCGTTGATGAGCTGACTGACTGAAGCAGTAGTCGTGGGTGTCAGACTGACAGCGGTCGAGCAGAAGTCATCCTATACTGCTATACATCGTAACAGTCGGACCATGGCACTGCAGAGTTGCTATTCTCCGGCAAAACGAGTCTAGTCATATAGGCGACATACAGACAGGTCATAAGCTATACATATACAGAAGAAGAGGTCGCTTTTCGCTTAGGGAAATATCCGTTATACATTGTTAGTTGGAAACATATATCTGCAGTCATTGGATTAAGTACTTCATCAGTTTTGTGTGTCACTGGCGCCGTCTGCCGTCTGTTCTGAGTATCGGCACAAAAAAGGTATATGCAGCGATCTGCAGTGAATCTACTATACATACAGTAAGCCTAAATCATGGCGTAGTTTTACGCTTATATTTCGCTTATAAACAGCCTAAACCCTACGCTGTAATAAATTTTGTTTTTTTTGAATGTTTATAATCGATCAAACAGTTTGAGTTGTATGCATTGTACAGCCTCTGCGCGAAGGATGTGGGTCTGTCGAAACGATATCCTAACTCAAACTTAAACCTTGACCCAAACAAACCCTACCGCAATTTAACCTCCCTGAGAAAACGAAAGATAACTATCCAGTACTTCCAACAGTAAATTGTTTTCGTTGAATTTTTTCCCATGAGCCATCCGTACAGATGCGAAGTAGTCCTTGCTGAAAGTCACTGGTTTCCGTTCGGGTCAGATCTAATGTACTAATCGGCAGAGTGATAGATGGCTGAGTGGCACCTGTTAGACAGCGTTATGCGGCTGTGACAGCGGCGCTGTAAACTAAACGGCGAAGTTTTGGCACGACCGACCGACTGACTGACAGCGGGTCGACTATAACTCTTGTCTGTGTATGACTTTGCCATCAATCACTCAAGAATAGTCGCCGCAACTGCTGCATAAATAATAATATTACGCTATAGCCGCCGGGTGTCCAGAGGTAAAGTTAACTATGCTTGGAGGCAAGTTTGGGTGACACTTGAGCGCCTCCGGTGATCTTGGATTTCCTATAGATGTAATGTAAAATGGCGCAATCGGAAGCCATTTGAGTTTTTAAAATTCCGAGCATTTTGGGCTATTTTGGAGGCAGCTAAAGCCAAAGGCCAGACCCTCAGTCCCGTGGGTCCATCTATGTTGTTGTTTTTGTGTCGCAAACATTTGCAGTCGACATTGAGGAAGTGCATGTGCATGCTGGTTTTATTAAAATCAGTGAAATTTGACGGTTATGGATAACATAGTTCGTCGATGACTCTTTCGATGCGGAAGTTTTAGCTTATTAGTTTCACTTTTGTCAATCTTTGCGACGAATATGAGAATTTAATTCCATTTTTGGCATTTTGATGAGTATTGGGACTAGAGGCTAAAACATGCAGCGTCGTTGATTCCGTGCTGAGAGACAATGCTATATTGCTGTACAGCGTCATAGATTAGCTGCATAAATCGCCTAAACAGTACACACGTCGTCTGAATCTGATCAGACATCTATGCCAGCAGCAGCAACGCAGCGTGAATCTGTCTGTCGGTGCTAAAAGATCGAATACTTCATAGATATTTGCTGCTGTCATCGATCGCTTGTGCGCATATGGGTGAGAGAGAAGCGCTCTGGGAGGAGGAGCCGTCAGACACGTGTGTGGCGCCGTATCGAGTTATCTACATCGCACCTGCAATAACAGGATGCTGCGACAGTGTATTGCCCTGCTGCTGCTGCTGCTGAAAGTAATCAATTGGTGCGCCACGCGCCCGCATCAACTGCTCGAAAACTTCAAACGATTCTCTGCTGGCATCCGTGAATGTATAGATGAGCTACTAACATGCTAAGTAATGCATATAGCAAACGTCACATAACGAACATGCTCGACTTTTTCATTCTACAACCCACGAATCGGAGTTATGTACGTTCGGTACCTATTTTGGCTCCAATTTTTGAATACCAATGCCATGACTGCAGAAACTTCATTTTGGTATGCATATACGTCTTCAGATTGTTTAGACCAAGTTCGTATATCAAAGTCATCGGGTCGTACGAAGAAAAAATGAGTTTATACGATGGATCGACGGACCATTGCAAACCAGTCATAACTAGAATTTACCGTACTTCCAACAGCAAACGAGTGAGACGACCAATATAAAATTACCCTCTCTCAACGTTTTACTTCCGCACGCCGGCTGTAAGGGAGAGACGATGCGGGCGGGTTGCTCGATTGAAAATCAATCTTGTCTCTGCAGACGTTTACCAAACTTCTGTAATGATGTCTGTTGAATTCGGAGTTTATGAATATGACTTACTTTGATATAGTTAACATGCACAAATATACTGATTCTATATGCGTGAGTCGCTTTTCTGTTTTTACTAATAATATTTTTGTTATGTAGTTTAGATATTATTTTGCTGTTGATTTTCCATTTAAGTCTTAAGTGTGAATGAATTGATGATGCTGTGATTGTTCTCTAGTGTGAACTGTTTGCGACTTGATATGTACTTAGCCACTAACAAGACAGACTGACGTGACAACCCAGTACACTTTAGAGTGACATGTGTTCAATGTTGTCTGGCCAGTCTCGTTTCTAATGAATGTGTACTGTACTGCATTTGCGCACATTTGGTTACGTGCTTTTCGTCTCTCTTGTTCGCCGAAATTGCCTGCGCATCGCAGCTGCGTCGCGCGCCTGTGTAAACAGGTCGTCCGGTCGCTACAGCGTCGTCGTCTTTGAAATGCACCGGAGTTCGATTGTGGTGGTCTCAGTCGCGGTTTCGTGCTGCTGTGTTTGCTATTGGAGATTAAATCCCACGAGGCGACGCGCTGGGTATGGAGCGCAAAGGCGTCGCTATTCGATACCGGTTCCATTATTGAGCCAAATGAGTCTATAGACGACGACCGCACGCTTCCGGGACTGCGCGAGCAAACATTCTCCGTATTCATTAGAAGCAACTGCTTATCCTTTGTGATCGCTACCAGTCTCGTTAGACAAAGTGGGATTTGATTTGAAAGCAATAATTGAATTGAAAGGATTTATCATTGCTGTACAGCGTCATAGATTAGCTGCATAAATCGCCCAAACACGTCTGATCTGATCGATCATGTATGCCAGCAGCAGCAACAGCAGCGTAAATCTGTCTGTCGGTGTATAGAAGATCGAATAGCTAGTCCACAGATATTTCTTTCCTGCTGTCATCGATCGCCTGTGCGTATATAGGTGAGAGGCGCATAAAAATTCACAAAATTTGACGCTGAACAATAAAACACTTTAGTTGAAGTAAATTAAACTAAATATATCTTTTCAGTGAGCAAACGTTCACTGATATGTACGCCGGAATCCACACTGGCATATCATACCTTATCAAAGATACTAAGCAAAGTACTGTTACCTGTCAAAGTACAGAAAAAAACACAAAATATTTAGTCAATTATCGGCAGTGTTAACAAGCGTTCAACTGAAGATGTGTTGAATTGGTCACCATCCTGCTTTGCGACTGCTGCTGGACGCTATTCTTCTTTATAGTTTGGTCATCGATCTCATTACATTTTTTTGGTCTTAGTTCGCATACAGTTCATGTCGCCCCTCATACACAAGTTCTTGCAAGATGTCCTACACTGAATCTAAAGGGTGTTCAATTCTGGTGAATGTGATGCCCAATTTTCAGCTTAAAGAACGGGTACCACATTCACTAGACTTGAACCCGAGAGTTCAGCACTGGTGAAATCAGGAACCACAATTTACAGAAAATCTTCAGTTGCTTTGGCTCCATGTGATGGTGCTGTGAACTGTCTTGCATAAACACAAAGTTATTGGCTGGATATGCGGCGGCATTCTAGCAACAAAAAATTTCGTAAATGTTTATGTAGGTCTCCTTGTTTACTTTATATAGTCTTCTCCTGCGCTTACCATTAGTTTTGCAAGAAACGTTTTTGGCGATACAGTCAGCTATGACAAATGTCAGGTTTCCTCTTTTTTTGCATAAACGCATTATACAGGTCAGATTGCATTAATCACAATAAATTTGTGAGATCAGTAATGACGTCAATGAAATTTGCAACCAAGCAAGAGAAAACGTAATAAGACACTACTGATAAAACGAATTTATTCCCCACTTATGATGCGCAATACAGTAATGCTGCAAATTCGGGTTGTTTTTATGTGCAGTTCGTATATAACGGTATAGTTCGCCCGTCGAATCGATGAAATTGAACATGATTTCAGCAAAAGACAAGAACAGTTATAAGGTCAGAAGTTTAATGAAACTGCATAGGAGATGTACAAATTGGTATCGTGTCAATGAGTAATCAGTGCAGCTCGTCGCGATTATTTTATGTTTAGCTCTAATTTTACAAGATAATAGAGAACAACGTGTGGTTTCGCGGCAACGACTTGTGTGGTCACTGCTCTGGGACTGTGGGTTCAATATGTTCGCACGCATGGATCTTCTTCTGTACGCTGCCGCGTGCTCGTCTATCGCGCTATCATTTCTGCTATCGATGCAAATCTGAACTGATGTCGTCAGTCAGTGGCGCATCGAAGATTCGAAGTTGGGGGCAAAACTAGTCAGCGGGCTGAAGACAACGATTTTACGTCTGAGGTATGCAGAATATCTTCCGCTTATATTTTGACTGAATTTTGCACTGTTTTTACGGATTCAAAATCACAATTCCACACTTTTGTTACCGCTCAAATTCGGGGTTATTGGAGGCTCGTGCCCCGGTAGCTGTAATACGTCACAACCGGTCACATGCTGATGAAGTTGCGGCTCAGAAACGTCATAACGTAATGTATCGACATCGTGAAGATCGTTGCATTCGTTCACAAATGGCTTTTATCGATTAGACGTACGTACGGCGACACATCCGGGTCGTCGATTAGTGCTGGTGAATAGGCGGATCGCACGCAGTAACAGTGACTGATGTGATGGCTTGATTGTCCACCTAGTGAGCAGGTGCGCGATATATGGCGCGAGATGTGCTGCTGCTGCTGCTGCTGCTGAACAGGTGTTGAAAGCATTTTCAAATTCACATGTGATAGGTCTACCTCTTCTCTTCATCGCTGACAGGTGTACCTTTGTACTCAACGATTTAAGAGTTCTGACTCACGGGGAGACTTTCGTGCAGTTTTGGAGTATAGAAGTAGGCACAGTAGACACGGAGAGAATGTCACTAAGAATATAGTATTGATGCAGGCAAGCAATTTGGCAAATATTACGTCGTTGCTTTGTGGGATGGAATGATGTAAATTACTGGATGTAACAAACATTCTTTCGGAAATTATACTTAGGATTCTTGCGTTTCAAAAAGACGATATTTTACCATAGGGTTTTGATTAAGATAAGCCTACTTTGTACTACATGAGTTGTCACCATACAGTTGTTGATACTTTGGCATAATGGAATGGACGTGATTTGCAAGTGACACCACGATATTTCACGTGACGTGAAATATTGTGGTACCACTTGCAATTTACACTTTTTGACGAAATATTGCAGTAAATTATCTGCTGGTGCTGTGTGTCTAGTGTATTTCGTGTACAAAACGAAGTCGAAGTTTTTGTTTGACTCAGTTTAACGACCATTCAATATTGTTGCGTTTTTATATGCTTATTTGTCATGGCGAATAGAGTAGAGCTGTAGATTGTATGATTGAATGCGCACTTGCTATATTACTCTTCTGAGTGACGTCGGGGCATATTTCTATTAATTCGGTGCTGCACGACCTATACATTCACTGATTTATAATGCCACCAGCATACACAACGAACTGACGGCCATTGTGTCGCTGAAGCTCAATACATGCAATCTGCCAATTCATAACGCGTAAGTTGAACGGTCACATCCAGCCACACGCGTAGAACACAATAAGACAAGGCCAAATACCGCTCGTTTGCGTGATGCAGCGCATTTATCTTATCTGAGCAATTCGTCGTAGCTGCTACCAACAGGCAAAGAACAGAGACCTAATCACTTTAATCAGCTGTTCTCAGCAAGTAAGAAGACATCGTATCCGTGGTTAATAATGACTTGAACGATTGGTACCACGTACTGACGACGCTGCCAGGGTGTAATTATGTACACGTGATTCTTCCGAAAGATTCGCACGCCATAACTCTGCCGCAAAACACGCAAACATGTCGTCAATTAAAAATTAAAAATAAATAATAATAAAATAAAATATTTATTATATTGTGAATATTAGTGCTAAACTTCATCATCTAACCGACGCCTATTGTCGTTTCGTCGAATATTCTTGATATTTGTGTAAAAAAATTAATAAATTATGTACAGTTTATTTATGGCGATATATAACTTTTACCAACGAATTAATATTCGAATGTGTACGTATGATGTACAGAGGAACCTGGAAGCCACAGGAATATCTGGAGTGCGCGAATCTGTCACGTTACTCAACTGTCTCCAGGAACCGGACTGTGAAGCGGTAAGTCTAGTATCTGTCGGCTTTCTTTCTTGTTTCATGATTGCCTTTATTACTCACACTCGCACAGTAGCTATATATCGTAACAGAGTAATCACAAGTTACGAGGTAAAGTTAAGGGATATATTGTCTGTCTCCACCACATATTCACAGCATAGACGTAAACACACGTGCATACTTTACTGCTGCCACAATGATTATTGCAATTTCTATCGCAATCAAGCCATGCATGGGCTTCGTTTGAGCTCACGTGAAACCCGAAAGACGTCAACAGATCGACATTTTCTCTGTTTGCATGTTTGCCGATTAGTGACACTTTACTTCAGCCAAATCATGCCTGTTTATATTGTTAAGTGTTTTCGCGTCATCTGCTGGTTAACACGACAATTCGCCTTCTGCGTGAACTGTATGCGTCCGTAAGAGGTGAGCATCAGATAGCATCTAGCTTCTTCAACGTTGCGGTCGGCGCGCTATGATTACCACGCCGAATCCAATTTGCGCCGAGGCGACCTTTGGGCTATTCTGTGCGAGAAAAACACGTTGTGGTGACGACAATTTGTCGAAACTGCCGCCGGCGTCGCGAGAACGGGCACGATTTCCCGTTTACACGTAATCGCGTAACCGTTAACGATAGTTCGGCGAATGCGCCACCGTTATATAGGAAGCGCTGCTGCTGATGCTGGCGCCGCATCTCGTCTTCCTGATCTCGTTAGGAAGGCGACCGTCAAATGCAGAGACGCGAGCCGTATAGCATGGCAGAATACATACAACCACATTCGACTTCAAGCAATGCCGAAAAGCCTCGCAGACGCCACAATTCGATGGCGTTTACAATTTCGTTGCGTTTAATTGCATCCGTGCCTCATCACGTTACTTTATTTTTATTGCGCGGTGTTCCGAGGTACAATTCCACTCACTGGTCCATTGTGCGACTGACAGCTGTGAATAACATACATACATTCATGGGCCAAATGACAGCAGTACACATTTCTGTCGCATGCTGTTATTGCAGTGATATTGTGCTACAGTATACTCAAAGCTCTACTGCATACGATATCACAAATTTTACGGCGTAAGAAAGACCTACCCGTTATAACTTAATACAGTAGCTAATTTTGAGTAGGATCTGTGTACTGGCAGGGCATTTCTATTTAATGCTCATATACGCAAAACCGTGTTCTATATTTGTCTCTTTTTTATCCGTCTTAACGCCATCTTTCTTTTTGCCTTTTATATTTGTTAAGTTAAATGCTTTTAGTACAATATAGCCTAGTAATGGTAGGCTATTTGTGAGCTTTCGTGAGATCGACATCATCAGATTAGAACAGAACATCAATGTAACTTCCGACTCGACCCCCGAACCGTCTTATACTTGCTTTATTTGAATTTCTGCATAGTTAATTTTCTGGACTATGAATGCTTTTATCACAAATGAAACAGCAAGTAAGACTTCAGAGGGTCTCGATAACCCAATTATGGACTGCATCAGTCAAGAATCGTCTATAAGTCTTTCCGTTGATGAAGCTCAGTGCCTGGGCAACTGTATGCCTTGGCGTTGATATGAGGCGCTGAAAATGCAGGGCTGAAATAAAATTAGCAGGCTGAGTGGGAATATTTCTCCGGACATTTGCTGTATCAAATTTGATTGCCGTCGAGATACGGTTTAGAGTGCAGTAGAATGTGAACGTTGTCCTTGGCAGTGGCACGAACATGCAAAGCGCAAGAGAGTCGATATGATAGTGCCGCCTATGCTTTTAGACTGTTTGCACTTACTTACTTACTGACGACACCGACTTGACGATTCATTCTTTGTTGCTCGTCGAAGTCTGGACGCTGAAGTGCTGTGCCGCTGTGGCCTCGGAGTCGTTCGTGCTTACCCGAAAGACGCCGACGTCGCACTGATATCGCAGCCTCACTCTGCTGCGCTATTCGCTCTTAAACACTTTTGACCGTCCAACGTCGGTCAGGACCGCTCCCGCTAAGTGCACCGTACTTGCTGCTATAGAGTGTTGAGGGCACGGCTGCAATTAGGACCGAGAAAAAGCTGGAAAGCGATCGAGTGCCCACAGAAGCGTCATGCACACTTTATACAACTGTCATGAGAGAGGTCTATTCTACGGCGAAGTGACCACGTTCCGACGCTGTTGAGTGGGGTTGTAATACGGTCACTGGTCAGTGTGCTCTGCACGCACACCACGCTGTCGAGTCGACGACTTTCTAGCGTCTTACGTCGTGTCGTTTTCAATTACCAATGTGCATTAGTTTTCATCTGTATATATGATCAATTTATCTACATAGAGACTATGTATTGGTTTAGTCAATGAGCCCCTACACTTGTGTCAAATAATGACACAAAAATTTTACATGAAATACAAAGCTATTTTGTCACACAATTGCAATATCGACTAGCGATTGATATATTCCAGTGGCGTCCTAGTTTAGAACATTTATGGGTGCAGTTTTCCTTCCGTTTCTCCCCTCCCTTGAGGTAGTACAGCAACAAACGGACGGTGGGAAAATTATATGAATTTTGTAGGGAATTTCTTGCAGCAGTGAAAGAATTTCGAAAATCGACTAGCATTTGACAAAGTTACAGCCAAAAAACGCTGGACGTTCTTTAGGAGACAGTGTAGCCTGTAATGGAACTGGGAGCCATATTTAGTCTTCAGATGGGAACATGATTTCGGCTTGTAGTAGGCCTACATTGTATGGCATAATAATAACCTGTAACCATTTATTGTGTATGTATGTGAATGTGTGGATAGTGCCTGCGACCATGCAGTCAACCATTTGTTAGCGTCAATGTCTGCAAAGAAGCCTGCCACCTGCCGGTAAGTTGAAGTTACGATTTTCTTGTTAGTTGTCAACACTTTTCTGTTCAGGACTAGTTGGTGCGAAATAACCGAAAAAACGTAATGGGATGCGTGGACGTAGTTTGAACCGAGGATAGCTTGTGGTATAACAGAGGGGTCTATCATCGCGCCCATCGGTGAGATCGATATTCTTGTGATCATTGACTCGAGGTGCTGTGGTGACGTTGCGCAACAGATAGGAGTTGAGATACAGCTGCAGTGTCGATAGGAATGTCGGCTACAGGGCGTGAGTGACGCCACGTGGGTGGGTGGAATGAACGTGATCGTGCATAACGATGAGTCGCCGCGTGAGTGTGAGAATACGTCATATAATTAGCACTCCAATCTCACGCCGTCTCGTGCAAGCGTGGTGGCATCTGGTGTCGCCGATCGACACAATTGCTTCCATTGAGACGTGGTTCTGGCGAGCGACTTACGCTGATCCTCCACGCCCGCTCATCCGCCCGGCCGGCAAGGCCGCGTCCCAATTTGGCCCGACGACGTCGCTGCGGGGAGCTTTTTGATGCTTTCCGATCAGCCAATCTTGAGCTACTTCAGTACTCGGCCATGAAATTCTACGAAGTACCGAACGACGAATACCGCCACTGCCATCGTGCAGCTCCATCGGCTTCCGGCAGTTAATTAACATTAGCTTCATAATCTCTTGGGAAGAGCTGCTATTTTAACTGACACATTTTCAGCTTTCTCCTTCCGACGACTAAGATTCTAGCATGTGTACTGAGTTGACAAGGTCATAAAATTGTTTAAACAGCACTCAGTTAAGCCAGTAAGAAAAATAATTCATTGATATTTTGTTTTGATCAAAAAGCATACAGTTATGATGCCGGAAAATCAGACATATTAGACACTGGCTTTTGATTTCTTTTCTGGCTACTTCATAATCCCGTCGCTTCTTACAATTCTTTGAAGTTGCACGACTCTATTCTAGTGTGTACAGTAATTGAATATTTTTTCCGTTACATTTCTTCTGAACCTCATTCACATCTGTACAAGAATGTTTTACAGCGCTTGAATTAATGTTTTGTAGGCATTCATTACACTGATTAGAACGCGTGTCGGTCGATCTTGTCTTGTGATTAAATTCCGCCTTGCGTAAGTCACGACAGGACGCCGAGTGGGCGGGGGACAGTGCAGATGCGGTAGACAATGAGCCGTCGTCAGGTAAAACTGTCTGCAGCAGCAGCACAAAGCATCAGTTGCATGGGTCAGTGCTCTCGATGACCTCACCTGCGTGCTTGCGTAGACAAATAGCTACCGCTTCAGCAGGAGAATAGATGCAGGTGGACACTTGAATTCGATAATTGATATAATCGCAAATATGGCATAGAACATAAGGACCGTGAACAATGAACAGCTGTCTGTGATCACATCGCGCTTGTGCAGTCGCTTGATGTGCTGTAGTGTATAGCGCTATACAGAACTTATAATTGTACGTTGGTTTTACGGAAGGAAAATAACGAAGAAAATAAAAAAAGTGAATAAGTCGACTCTAACCATTAACGTCCAATTTGGCACGTTATAGCCAATTTCGGGGTTGAGACTTTCTAGGAATCGATAAACATTAAATTTGTCCATCGATCGTAAGCTACTTCATGGTATCATGAGACTTTGTTAAGAAATGTTGACGAGTAGAGATTATTATGCACGTAACATGTTAAGGTTGTCAGGAACTTTCTGTCAGTTTCTGCGCTTTTAATTCGCCATTGTCAGACTCTCGGTGCAGCCATGTAACACTGTCATCGGTGTATTTTTGTAATGATCAGACCAGCTTGAGTGTAAGCACCTAAAGCGACGAAAAACTCAAACTCGCTGTTAACTGGGTACCGAACACGAGGAGTTGCTGGTGGGAACACTCGGTGAGTGTGAATTAATTCCGTTATATCGAGCGTTGGATCGAGTTTCTTTCCAGAATCGACCAAAAAGACACGATCACGGACTACCGTGCTGAAGTGGAGCTAATCCATGCTGGGTGGGTGGTCCATGATATGGTTGGAGACGTGCTTATCGGCAACTTGTCGCTCACAGTTCGCACGACGCGCCATGCAGTCACCGCTACCACTGTACTGTATGCATGGATTTAATTGAATTCTACGCGCGTTTCGACCACCCAGTTGCTGCGCGCAGTCTATTCATCCAGAGAATGAGGAAGAAGGACAATGACGGAATTAGCTGGGAACGGGAAACAGAAACGGAAGGTTGAGATGTGATCTTGTCGTCTGGTTCAATCTTCTCTCACGACGTGACTTGAAAGATAAACTGTTGTTCGGTAAATTGGACGTCTATATACGGGACTCGGTACAGTTCTTTCCGCTAAGCTGATTAGCTGGTGTCTGGTCCAGTTATATAACTGTCAGTTTTCACGTATACATGCACATACACGCTGTCACTTTTTACGTCAGATGCTTATAGTAGAATGTCAATAAAATTTGGAATCGTCTCATGATTACTCTGCTACCGGCTATAAATGTAACTTGCTTCCTCAGATTAAACGCATGGTTAAAGTCCAAATTCCACTTGTATGGTTTGTTGTGGATTTGCAGCAGAAGGTGAGTGAATGAGTGAGATAGCAGAGTGTATCAGTCTCAGTCGACACTTAACAGAACTTTTCAAATACGAGCATTTCCAGTCTTCCAGACAGTCGATTGCATTGATACTGACAAAGAAACGGAAGATTAGCTTTGCACTTTCAGATGTGCACGGATGTGGTATTTTAGGCCGTATCATATGCGGACTATTGCGATCGATGATCCCGTAACGTGGACGTTTGTCAGTCAGTCTATCTGTCTGTCACGCGGGCGACTGTTCTTACTTATTCGTTAGATGGCGCCACTTCGATGCGGCCATTACTACATTACTGTAGCCACTTGTTTCGAAATAAGTATATCATAGTGATGCTATATTATTTTATGATGACGCTGATGATGCTTGAAAGCTGTCGACGTTTAGCAAAATTAGCACGTAAGATGACGGAAATGTCGGCAGAACTGTGCGCCAGTCGTCGGCGACAGCTTGTCAGTTAGCATGCCAGCGCAGACACAATGCTGACAGTTTAGCGTCACGCTGATGATGTATTGTATAAGTCTGTCCCCGGGGCATTCCACTTGTTCGCTCAACACGTCAGCGGCAGGTGGCCTGAAGTGCCCCCCCCTCCGGCCACGTCGTTAGACCAGAGTTGTTCGGTTAATTCACATAACAAGTTATTCGGCTACTATCGACGTGGGTGGCGCTGTCAGCCGGCTGAGACTGACTACAAATGTGACATGTAATGTGACATGTCGCGCCTCGATTGTAACGAAAAGTGTTGTGTACTGCTATTGCAAACTCTGCACTGCACTCAACATATGATACACAAATCGCCATAGTGCTGACTGCTGACTGACAAAAAATGAAAGTTATAAAACTAGGAAAGTGGCAGTTAATGCTGGATTGCCACTTAAGGCCACCCGAAGCGCATGTAGTAATTTGTTTGCTTATTTAACTTGTCATTGGGCTTATTTTCAATATATACCCATGCCAAGTTTGGCGTTGATAACTTGACACGGGATTACCCACGGCTCATTTCTACTTCCGGTTCAGGTTGACACGGCATATTCTTGTTCTACGTATAGTACATGCACACTTTGAAAGCTTGTGACGTGGTGGCTAACTCGGTTGGAGTCTTGGCCGGGTACCGCTGCGTAAAAGGTAAAAGGTAAAGGTAAACACAGTATAGCAGTTTGTGAACTTCACCTCACCGCTACGGGAAATCGCTTACCATATGGGATCACACAGTGTTAACTGCCACCCGGCAGAGGTGACTTTCCCGCCTTCACCCTAGCCGAAGCTGGTACTCGATTTAGCGACCCCGAAGGGATGCAAGGCTGAGTTGACCTAGGCACAATGGGTGTGAACAGTTTGCCTAAGACTGCTACTCGACAGCGTCGCGACTGCGAT
>Ga0126335_1000927_pt1 | contig 15419 bp, 7 predicted proteins | sample OlaspJWI45metaG_FD_108409 | JGI IMG/M metagenome (GOLD analysis project Ga0126335, IMG submission 108409) | Marine gutless worms symbiont microbial communities from Oahu, Hawaii - Olavius sp. 1 OAHU.JWI-45 metaG | ecosystem: Host-associated > Annelida > Digestive system > Unclassified | place... | reverse complement strand
GTTCCGTGGATGGGTTGTCCGGGGGGGGGGTTGTTTGCAGAGGGAGTTAACTGTCTGTGGTTGGTCCAGCGGAGGCATCAAAAGAAGTAAAGAGGCCCAACAGCCGGCCACCCCTGAAGTGCGATCACGGATGCACAGACAGACAGCAGGACTGGAATGCATATTGCCTCCTTTGCCACTACAGGTGGGCAGATGCAAAAAATATCCTTCAATAAACAGAAAATTACCAAACTACAGGTAATGATATAATTGACGTAACTTGTGAAAAATCTAGACTCTTTTAAATTCCTGAAAGCAATGCAGCAACGTGCTTATTAAAGTGTGGTTTGAATGGGCTTTGCTGGAATGTTATCTTTCCAGAAGTGACAGACGTTTAAACATCAGTTAAGATTCGAAGTAAGTAACAAAAAGTTTATACGGAGTTTTAGGGACGCTACGCAGTGCACAATGCCTGGCGCTCCGCTTAGGCTTATGTACACACAACAAACGACGGACTCGATTCAATCATTGGAAGACCACAGACCGTAACAAGAACGAATCATAGCAGTCATCACCACTCGAGTACATATTAACACAACGCCACACCACACGTCCGGTGCTTTGCCATACTCATAACCTGCACCGCATTACAACAAGCCGCGCACATAGGCCTATACGATGTACATGTACTAGCAACAAGTGTCCAGGCCTAAGCATTCAACGTCAGCTACGATGACAGATTTCGATTCATTGGCAGACAACTACCATAATAAGCGGCCAAAGTAATTTGGCAATGGCCGCATCAAAACTCCCTCCCCCTATCACAGCAGAGCAGGCAAAATTCCTCCCCACTCCCCTCCCCTCCCCGTGGGGAGATCTGGAACCCCCATTACACAACGATCACTGGCCCCAGAAGTCTTCCACCCGAACAGGACCTCAAACTCTGCAGCCGTTTTTGAGAGTGCAGGTGCGTGACAGACAGACACACCACGCTACGGGAACATCGGCCACAACAGTCAGCATCTCAGAGTATTCGACTCAGCCCCAGAATGAGTCTCCACATGCTGTACGCTACGCGTATATAAATAATATCGTTTGCTTGACCTCGCTCAACAGCAGGACTGCTCTAGATTTTCCAGCTTCCACGTAAACAGCTTCCCCGACAGACATTCAGATGCCACACAGCAACCGACTGGAACAACCTGGCTGCTAGTACCCAGTAAACTGTACGTTCCAGCATACTGGCTGCATGTATAGCCTAGGTACACCTGGTACAGACAGATGAAGCATAACGCACAGCGATAACCGAATGGCTAGCCTACACAGTATCGACGCACGCACGAACCAGTGAGCCACATCCTTGACATAATGAGCTCCTGTGCAGTGGAGCACGGACGGTTAAAAACGTTAAATTAGCACACTAATACTGCCAGCCAGCGCCACTGCAGTTGGCTGGTAAGCATTGGCTGCTGACAGACGAAGTCAAACGAACCAGCACCACGCACTTGGACTGGAACTCATACATATACGCACGCCGTGCACTAAACAGACTTATAAACACATACACTACAGTGCAATGCACTCTTCATCTGATTTAACACAGTAGTCCGGCTATCGGGTACACGTCACATACCGTGCCAAAAAGCCAGTAATTTCTTTAATCTTGCATTCTCTGACCATGCACCTCTATGAAGGTAAACGTGCGGACACCTGATATAGCACCTCTTACTGGGAAACCCACTTCAGAAGCGCTGAGGTATGGCACACGTTGTCAAGGAATCCCACAGTTTTACCTGCACACCTACACATTTATCCGCGAACGGCATGAACGATGGCTTTGCTTTCCCAGCCGAAGCTGGTCCTCATTTTACCGACCCCCGAGGGATGAAAGGCTGAGTCGACCTATATGCTCTCAGGCAGTCACATCAAAATCCCCCATAAAGTCTATGCATAATAATGGCGTGGTATATGCAGAATGGAGAACTAAGGGTATATGGAAACGGGGAAGGGTCGTGGGGAAGCCATGGCGGGCTGCAGAAGTTTGAGTAGCCGCGGTGCGTAACAGCAACGGTGCCACTTTGAATGAACAGCGCCTATGCTTCATTTTAAGCTATTCACTCAACCCACCTGATAAAGTCAGTGCAATCTGTCCACAAACTGAGTCTAGCAGTATTGAACCAACGACAGTCACAGATTACAACGCAGTACGGTATCCTCAGCAACCAGTGACGTCACAAAACCGATCTCCACCGTCCTTCCCGGCATCAGTTGCAGCTGTAATCCGGTAAGGCGCAAAACAGCGGCGTGCGTATATATTGCTGACGTATAAACAAACTAAGCTCGCGAATATAGGCGGCTGCAATCAGCGACAGGCAGACACACAACAGCGTCCAGACATCATCGGGTGCACGTACGTATACGCCGCGCTGCAGGCAGACAGGCAGCCGGGCGGTGTGGGTGGGCGGCGCGCGGACGTCGTTGAGGCGAGCTGGTGCAGAGACAGCAAGCAAGTGCGCGCGGCGGGCACGCGGCAATCACTCACTCTCACTGCTGTGCTGCGCCCGTGCCGTACCGGACGTGCAGTGCCCAGCACGCCCGCGGCATCAGTGCTAATGTTAATTTCACTCCGCACCGCGACAGGCTCGCTGCCGCTGTAGCAGCCACCGACGACCAGCAGTGTCACGCGACACACGACAGCAGTGTGCTTTTTGTTAGGCCGCATCGCGTAGCGTGAGCGACTGTCAGAATGTCACGCCGGCGACTGTTCTTACTCGTCAGACAGGGTTCAGACACCCGGGTACATACCCAAGAAATCCACGGTTTTTTTCTGGGCAAACCCACTGAAAAACCTAGCAAAACCCAGCCCAAAACTCAATGAAATTTTGGTATCTCAATTCAAAATAGTGAAATTATATTCAAAGCTGTAAACGTATAATTTTAATTATTCATTAATTAGTTTGCAAATATTTTAGGCATTAGAAAAAATAGACGTAGTTAACTAAAAATTCAACGGAATCGACATTCTAGCCAAGTTCTTTCAAAACAACAAATCTTATTGTTCCTTATAATTTTAACATCAAACTCTGTACATGCAAAGTTACAGACAAAGGTACAAGCCAGTAATCATTCAGTCATCCATTTCTGTCAGCAGTATACAGCTCTCACCATTATAAGTATTAGGTACAATAAAATACTGTAAGTACACTGTGTCCCAAAAACATCCCGTGTGTTGTCGCCTATAACTTTCTTAACCGATTTTCAAAATTCTTTCACTGCTAGAAAGCTTATGAAATTTGCTGCACAAAACTTACGAAGTTGCCGACTACACCTTGATTATGTTGCTGCACTACCTTGGGATGTCAAAAGTCCAAATTTGTTATAAATTTCAAAAGATACAACTTAAAAATCGTACCAAAATGATAAAAAATTAATAGAAAATGACACATTACATGTCATGTGGCTAAAAGCAAAAGGATACCAATACTGTCACACCAGCTGCTTATGTATCCATATTTTGCCCGTACACATGATCAAAGATGACGTCGCCACTTGTCAACTGTATTGTCAGTTATGCTGCATGGTTAATGCCACGTTAAGCATTCGGGAAGCACTAGTTCAATTCGTTAACGTTAAACGACAAACTCGGTGCTGGATGATGCCCCATATCTTGCAGTAGACCAGAGTGAGGTCGGGGCTGCTCGATGATCACAGATCTGGTCCAGTGGAAGAGGTGCTGCCAGTCGAAAAGTCCAACAGTTTCGCATGCCCACTGTGCAGGCACTGCAGGGCGCTGTTAACATTAGGCTTCTGCATAAAAAGTATGCTTTTTTCAAAGAATATTAGGAACCAGAAACTGAAGTAATAAGTAAGTAAGCAACAAGTAAGTAAGTTAGTTACATTAAATGGATGCATGTGAAAACGCATTTTGTTTGCATTTGTTTCCTTATATGCAGCAAATTTAAACTTCTAACTTCCCAAGGTAGTGCAGCAACACACTTAAGGTGTGGTGGAAGATACTACACTTTTGTGGCAAATTTCATAGGCTTTCTAGCAGTAAAAGAATTTTGAAAATCGGTTAAGATTTGACAGTTACAGCCCACAACACGCGGGACGTTTTTTGGGTCACAGTGTAGTTTAACTGAACTATGACTATGATAATGGGCTTGGCTTGAGCCATAAAGTTCCTTCTGTTATGCTCCTGTAATATGATCCGTATATATCAATAGCAATCAACAATATTTTAGTACGCACGCTGTAATATGATCTGTAATTGTACCCAGGTATAAAATGTACAAAAACTACAAACAGAAATTCAAAATTCAACTTTCAAACTTTTATTCAATTAAATTGTAACTAAAGAGACTTTAAGATATCATTCTCTAAAGAAATTAATCAACAGAAGTGTAGTTAATTACTGTCTGTCCGTATTCGGTGCAACCGCAAGCTCACTACAAATAAACCCCAAACCAGAAAATTCAATACAACCGCCGAGTTGGGATCACACTTTGACCGAAATGATGATTTGACCACTTTTGCCAAACTTTCCACCGTAAAACGTGACAAAATATTCTGGACACAAATCCAAATAGCCGCCCCATATTCAATCGACTGCAGAAATGTAGCAGAGCCTTTACTTTCTGAGATGTTAAGCCTCTACTCACCCACTCTAAACATTCCCTGAAAATTTTAATAACTTTTGGAATAATCGCATCGACTTCATAACCAGAGATGACATGGTAACTTCTACCGCTGTTATGCTATAACTGTGAGGCATACAAGCTGGACGGATACTGAAATATCACTGGCGGCCTCCCTCACACGTCCAGGTTAAGCACGGCCGTCCGCCGGTACTGTACACGTATGTAGCACAGTGTAGAGGGCGGGAGGAGGCGCCTAAACGTCAATCGGCCACAGCCCGTCTATCCGTCACTGCCGTCAGTCAGTCTGTCGGCATAGCGCCAAACAACAGTAAGCAACTTGTTTTATCAATGCAGAACGCACACGCCGTGATGGAGTTCTGCACGCCGACGACGACGTCGACGATGATGTAGGTGCACACATGGCCAGGCACTCACAGCCGGCCAACCGTAGCCGTAGCCGTCTTCCACAGAGAAGTCATCCGTAGTGCGGGAAGCCAACAAGTGGCCAAAGTAATTTGGCGAAGGCCGCATCGAATTCCTCTCCCCTCGCCGTGGGAAACCGGGACCCCCGTCTAATAAATGTTCCATCAGTTCCACGAGTCTTCACCCCAAACAGGACCTCGATCCGTTCAGCCGTTTTTGCACAGCGAAGCCACGTGACATACAGGCAGACTGACAGACGCTGGGATCATCGACCGCAAGAGTTCGCATTTCATGCATTCGATGCGGCCTAACAAAAACTATCTGCTCCACACATTTGTCAGATTTCCACTATTGACGCTAAGCAGCACATGAACTGCACATACTACTGAGTACTGAGGTCGAGAAACAATGAGCACCTAAACATCCACCTCAGTGAGGTCAATTTCCCATCAAAGAACAGGATTACTTGCAATTTCAAAAGGAATACACAGGCTAGCACAAAATTTCAATATTTAACACCTTTTACTGCGTGTCACCACTTTCAGAACGCCTCGCATCATTTCTGCTCGTTTAATCACAGACAAGTTTTTCTCACAAAACTGACAAAAAGTTAGCTGAAATTTAGTATCAATCACCACTGCACATCCACATTTCGTTTTATACGTCAGCTTTCAATGGCGCCAATACTGACTGCGTAACTTGCGGTCTGATCTATACAGCACGACGACCCACCGTATTGGTGTACTGCTGTTATCACATTCAACTCTCGCCCTGCCTATCTCACCAGTTCGCTGCTGACGATACAACGGTTTTCAAGCCTGATAAGGATTGGCGTTTGTGCCGTGGACAATAAAACTACTTCGAAACTAAGTACATATAATATCAATACGTATAGCACTGGACTCAAATACCAATCGAGGCACATTTGTGAGCAGGTGTCAAAGGCCAAAATCTCGAATTTCTGGTCTAGCTTTTTATGTATGATGCAATACCCTATTTAATCATGCTACTCACGTGAGTATGACTATATCCAAGCCTTTTAACTAACATAATGCGTGAGATCGGTCCGTGATGGTTATACCAGTAAACACGCATGCTATTATCACACCACGATTATTTATTACCAGCAAGCTGACTTCACGCGGCAGGGTCACAAACATTACAAATGCACCTGTTGGAATGACAGTGCATAATAGCTGGCCGGTGATATATAACGCATCAACTTTTATTCACTGACGACTAGCAAACACTCGGCGTATGCCAGACATAACAGAAGATTGACAGACCGAGACAAAAAAAGTAATCTATTAACGTCTGAAACGAAACTGCTGATGTCAAATAGGTCACGGTAGCAATAAACAAGCGAGGTAGGCTGTTCAATGCTTTGTCTATATAACATTCACCCAGATGCAGTAACAATCCTCCTACTCCTGTAATCGTAGGGGCTAGCACATATGTCATCTCCAAATCTTACGTGTTACAGTTTTTTTAGTCATGTACACATGTACATCACTTAACAAGTTAACCTACTCAGTAGCAGGGCTGGACTCATGGATTAATTACACAGTTTAATAATATATGCCTTAGTACAGCACCATGAAGTGGTCTCAAAAAGTCAATCTCGCATAACATATTTGTACTACTAATATTTTAAACCGAATCAATTGGGTTAACCATCGCACCAAATAGAACCAACTCCGAACTGGCACAATTTTTCATTACACTACTGCGAAGTTAAGTTGTTACAAAAACCTGCCAAAGAGAAATAAAACTTCCAGTTACCAGTGCAGACTGAGGTTTCACATGTCTAAATGCAACGCCGAGCAGCTGCAAGTAGCTGATTGTGAAGTACAATTCCACAACTCATATACAACATCAGATCAGATCAATGGCTCGACGTAACCAAAAAGCCAGCCAGCACGGCAGCGTCGACGGCCGGTCTATACCGGTAGTCTGTCCGGATACGGCTGAGCGCACCTGCTGACTATACTGCAATATCTCTGCGACTATTGTAGCAACTAGCTACCGGTACACATGGCTTAGTCAAGCCGTAAGACGTCGGACAACGCTCAGCGACGACACCTAATTTAAGCTAATGACATACCGTCTCCTTACTTCACTCCTTACGTTGCCAGAAAAATGACACTGAGAACTAGAAACTCTATTATTATTATTATTATTATTATTATTATATAATTCGTACACTTGGTACAAAACAGACAAAACAGACAGACAAACAGACAGACAGACAGAAAATAAACACAAAACTACACACTATGGCAAGTTTATTAAGCCTCTGCCGTGCTGGCCGTCACAGACGGCACAGGTCGATTGATATATATGTCTCTTTCGCCTACATGTAAGCAGAGGCATAAAAATCTAGTAGGCCTATTGCATGACACCTTACCCAGAGCCAACTGACTATCGTCGGCAGAAAGTGGCTTATCACAGATGCTGACAGAGAGTTGCGATGACGTTAATGCGGCGCACAGCACCCAGTGTGGAGACACGTTCGTTGTTCAGTCGCGTCTGTATACTCGTCTAACTCTTCCAAGCTTTGACACTGTATGTCACAATGCCAAGTGTACTTTCCGTACACGATGGTTGTCTTGCAGCAACACAATGGTGTCCATGTTGCGTGCATGTATGTTAGTAACAGAAAAGCAACACTCACAGCCAGACATCTGTCATGCAAAACTGGAAAAACTATGGACACAGGCAATTGCTATGGACTGTGCACACTGCACAGTATATCAGCAGACTGTCCAAAACACATCTCTTCTACACCCGGCACCAGAAACTGGAAGCAGGAAAACTATATCATATTCACAAATACAGATGCATGTACAGGAGATGGGTGCTGGGTATTGTCATCATCACAAAGCATGGTCTCAACGCTCACTGGACTCACTCCATGACAAACTAGTTCCACTTCGTAATGTCTTGTGCACAGCTGCACTGCACGGTGGGTTTACAGTCACCACGGCCCCACGGCAAACCTAAGACAACCCGTTGACTGCCACCTGCACGCTGTGAACACACTCTGTGCCTCGTCAGTCCTACGTTGCTATTTCCATTCACAGTGTCAAAACTAACGGTCGCTGAATTCTTGCATGTGTGTCATCGCCTTTACACTACAAAAACAGTCAACCGAAGACGCCACTTGGACGTCATGTGCTCCATCCGAAAGTATATACTGCCAGGGGAGGCGCCCCACTGCATCGCTCTAGGCCAGCACGGCTTAACAGAAAAGAGCACTGTAGGCACCAGCGATCAATCATAGCAGGTGTCATACTGTCAACCTGGTAATACCACTATACAACTATCGCACACTGCCTGCACACACTACTGTGCAACGCCGCAACAATACAAACCAACCATGCACGTCATCAAATGCTTCAACGTGACTGCAGACTTTTTTACTGAAAGATATATGGCGTGTTTATAAGAACCGTGCACTAACCACACCATGTCAACACGGTTTTTAAACACCTTTCACATGATCACATTCACATCACCTGTTATGTGCATGCTAGAACGTAGGCTGCTCGAAGACGGACTCTCCAAGACGTTGTTTTACTAGTCAAAGTGTCTCGGACTTCTAAAATAAACTACTGGGTCGAACAGTATGAATACTGTTGTGCGGTTCAGAAATCGTTGCAAATCACTGCTAAATAACACTTCATCTGGACGCTGATCATCGAAAAAGAACGATTGTCGACTGTCGTGTTTTATTTTCGACGTCTGCCATGCTGCCTCACCGACATCTACGGTGTTACCAACACGAAATTAGTCTGCAGAAAATTATCGAATCCTTCTGTACACAAATCGGGCGAACTGTGTGAAACGATACCTTAAATTCCTTAACAGCAAAAGATTACCTCAAATAATGAAAAATCAACATAATTATTATATTTTCTTCCGAAAAAATGGCGACATCTACCGACCAAACGACACAGCTGCTAAACAACAAAAAAGTGAGAACTGAGCAGCCGGCGATGAGACGTAGGCAAGGCAGCAGCTGCAGCCAGCCCCACCGCTGTGCCAGGCAAGCGACTGAGCAGTGAGCACACAGCTAGTGCTAGGAGCTCGCGTGAAAACAGGATACTTTCCAGTGTACTGCAGCCACAGGCAAGCTGCCGCCAACATGTGCGCGTCAGTATAATTACTATCGACAATTGCCGTATCAGCGTATCCGCAGGCAACGCAACGACATCCTTCCCAACGTCTAGCTTGTTAGTTGTTACCTTGTTCTCGGAAATGACTTCAAAAAATAAACGTCGTGTATCCCATCCCGGCAGCCGGTACTCCCGGTAGCGGACGATCGCGAAATTAAAATCCCGGCAGTCTGTTACCTACGAAACTGGTATGGATATTATGATATTACTTTGCAGTGTGGACCAATCACGTAACAACGGCGCCAACATAGTCCAGGTTACTGCCAGGGGAGTATCGACTAGTAAAAAGCAAAAGTGAACACAGACGCATGCATAATTGCGTATACTTTCCGGGATATAGACATCAATTAACCAGCTTTTTCAAGGCACATGGGTCTTGAGATCAAACCTAATACATCGTTTTTGTTTTTGAGATTATCAGAACAAAAATAAAATTACATGGTATACTCCATGGCTCCAGGGAAGCTGCAGAATTGTGAAAACCCACGTCGCGTCGGATCCTACGTGGCGAACGATGCCCAAATTTTCAATATACGGACTTCGATATCTTTCAAACGGCTAAAGCTAGAGACTTTAAATTTGGTGTGTGCACATCGACTACGAGGAGTAATTTTGACGACATGCAAAATCTAGGTCAAAGGGGACATAACCCGGTTTAGGTGACCTATAGATATAAATTTACAGACCCATGTAAATATTATGCAAATGGCTAAAGCTACAGGGTTCAAATTAAGCACATATAGATAGATCTTAAGGAGTGGAAAATAAGCAGTACAAAAGTAGGTCAAAAGGGAACATAATGTAGGTCACGTGACCTAATCACGAGTTAAGTAAGTGTGTGAGTGAGTCACGCTTCACTGCGCATATCATATCGCATGAACACGTGCATGCGTTGATGATACATGGCTATGTTGATGACACTTTGTTAGCCTCGTCAGGCAGTGGAATCCCCGAACAAGGGCCCGGGCCGGGAACATGGGTGATGTGCACACTGGTGTGAACCGAGCTTAAGTCTACACGCAAGGCTCTAGCTGAGGTATGAAGCATCGTGCAGCAACTACAAGTCTAGGTTCACCAGTACTGCGTCAAATTTAGATTCATACTAAATAAAATTATGTAGGCCTACTAATCTAAAATCTACAAATCAATCTTGCAATTCAAAACGCATAAAACGTTCCACAAAACAAATTGTTCACTGTGATGTTCTTTATCCTGATATTATTTACGGCAAGTAGTAGCAGTTCAGTGCCAAGGTGTGAATCTTGCCGCTAGTCATTAGTCATGCGATCGTGAAAAAAAACTCACGCGACGATATAATTCGTAGATCCTGTGCAAAAGTATTACAAAAGTATTACATTAGTTTACCGTCTGTGCGTGCGTTACTGCGGCATCAAGCGATTCGTTGAATGTCATAAATCTTATCAGCTGCTACTTTATCGCCGTTTTATTACATCACACACACACACACACACACAACACAACGACAGAGTCAACATTCAACAGTCCCTACTGCCAAGTGCCAAGCAAGCATCCGCATCTTTCGTTGCAGCAGTAGCAGCAGCAGCTGGCCTGCCTGGGTTGCTGAGGCTCGTGGCCTGCGTGGGCGGATCCTAGAAACTTCTGAACGCTGTTCCATTTATCGCGTACGGTGCATGTGTTGCATTCATTTTAGCGCGCGTCGTCAGTCCAAACACCACTCGTTCGATCTGTTGTGGATTTGTTGTAGGACTTTTATTGCCGTTTATGGCTTTTTTGACCTTTTAATGGCTCTACAACAAATCTTCAGCAGGAATTTGAATTTCAATTCGTCGTAGATTTGTTGTCCCTACTGTTGTGGCCAATCTTAGATATCATATCTTAGGCACTTTTGTACATCAAATTTTATTTATTTTTTAAATGGTCAGCGCTACAGCAAATGATTTTCAGGAGTTTGGTTTTGGTGACAGATACGCGCTTGTATAAGAGTACAGTTGCAGCATTTATGTGTATATAGGCCTAACATAGCCACAACAGTACAGCAGATGCTCTATCAGTAGTACCGGTACAATTACAAGCGGCTAAAATTAAAACATTAAAAAGTGTTATCATGTGTAGCCAAAATTGCCAGAATGTTGGTTAGTGGGGCTGTCAAAATGAAGAACTGTACAACAAGTTTACAACGTTTGGGAACGTTGTAGACGTTTTCCGTACAACAAATCCACAATAAATCGTACAAATGGAATCTGGACTTTGGACGCCGCTATTGCCGTTGCCGCCCGCCTGTCACTCATCACACTCGTAATCCACACCAAAACGGTTCAAAATATCGAAAAACGATTTGCACTGTACGATAAAATGATGTGTAAGGATTCTTCGTAGAGAATTTCGTGGTCGTAACTCTAGAACAGAGCTACCCTCCAGGCCACCACTCGCCGACAGCAAAAATTCGACCAATGATCTCTGATATCTTTGAATTTCCGAAACAGTGCAAGGTACAACGTAAATGTGTATGATTGCATCGTATCATGTATGTGATTTACTAACATGGGCTTTCCATTGGTATCGAAATAGGTGACCTTGAATGACCTTGAACGGCGTTAAGACCGTTCTGTGGTGTTTTGGTCAAAAACGACGCGCGCTATCTCTGCGATAGCTGAGCTCTGAGCTATAGCTTCTTGTATATCTTAGTATTACGTGGACTGCTTTATTCCGAATTTTTAATGCTCGGCGTATTTATTTCAGTTTTGATTCATTAGTTGCAGTTTGGCGTTGGTTGCCTCACCAAATCTGTCTCGGGCTCGGCCTCCAGTCATCAACAAAATGTGCCATTTTACATCACTGCACAAACTAGATGTATGCCTGAGCCTATAGTTGCCTAACAGATAAAAGAAGCGATCTAAAGAATTTTCATTAAAAATCCCTTTAATAGTCAGACACTCACTTACTACTTTAATTTTTGGTTCTATTAAATTTTTTTTGAAAAAGCACACTGTTTTATGTACACAGGCCTAAAAGTTAACAGCGCCTTGCATACTGGGCACGCGACACTGTATGGCTTTTTGACTAGGCAACACTTCTCTCACCGGACCAGATCTGTAGCCTCCAAGCAACCACGACCTCATTGTAGTCTACTGCAAGATATGAGTTTGTCGTTTAATGTTAACGAATTGAAGTAGCGCTTCGTGAACGCTTACCGTGGCATTAACCACAGCATAACTGACACATGACAATACAGCAGACAAGTGGCGAGGCCATCTTTGATTATGTGTACGGGCAAATTATGGACATGGGAACAACTAACGTGACAGTATTAATATCTATTTAGCCACCTGACATGTAATGTTTCATTTCTATCCCACACGGTACAATTTTAAGTTGTATCTTTCGTAATCTATAACAAATTTGGATTTTTGACTTCCCAAGGTAGTGCAGCAGCATACTTAAGGTGTGGTAGAAAATGTTAATATATTTTGTAGCAAATTGCGTACGCTTTCAAGTAGTGAAAGAATTTTGAAAATCGATTAAGGTTTGACAGAGTTATAGCCGACAACAGGCAGGACGTTTTTTGAGACACAGTGTATACATCATCAAAAACTACGAACTTTAAGCTTCATTTTTGTCGGAGATAGTATGGGTCTAGCTTTATCCATTTTTGGACGCAGTAGGCACCGAAACCTACTGTTTTCGGCGAAAACCACCGAAAAACGGTCATAACGGGCCATAATGCCGTTCAAGGTCACTTAAGGTCACCGCTGGTGGTACCAATGGAAAGCCCATGTACGACTTCCTATTGGTGAATCATACAAACTTACATCGTATCTTGCATCGTTTTCGAGATATCACAGGTTATTGGTCAATTTTTTTTACCGCTGATAGGCTGGTATACGCCTGTTTGGCACATTTGCTTGGGAGACCTCTAAACCTACGACGACGAAATTTCGCACGAAAAATCCTCGGACATTAAGGTATCTGGTGGTGCAAACTCTATTTCGATATCTCGAGCCGTTTTGGCGTGGATCACAAGTGTAACACACAGATGGACGGACGGAATTATGCGATGGCAATAGCGGCGTCTTACGACGCGCCTAAAAACGGACACAATGAATAGAAAATTTTCACAATACGTATCTGTTTTATTATACATTAACAGTTGCGCATAACTGACAGGCAGTCGCCGTAGGTCACGGTAGGTGCACCGTGTTCGTGATACCACGGCGTTTAATCGTCAATAGTTAAATTTTAGGTCTTGGTCAGCGGCACAATGCACGGCGCTGTCTTGCTCACGACAGACCGATGAGACGCATAGATGACTTCTACTGCACGCCGTGGCATTACCGAACACCTTACGACGCACTTGCTGACCGCAGCAGACCTCCGTCGTCGAGTTGCAGATCTGCAGGCCTGGCTACCACAACAACAAGCTTGTTCTCCGGGCGCTGGTGCACCGATAGCCGCAGAACCACAGCAATCCGTGCCGACGGTCGTATCACCGCAACAGACATGGGTAGTTCGGTCGTAGACTGTATCACCACAGCACGAAGTGTTCGACGTGGCGTGCTCATGGAGCGTTTCGTCACAGCACAGATGTGTGGCAGTGTCGTACGCCGTCACGCACCGTTCATCGTGTTCACGCAGCAGTCCGTGGCGCCGTCTTCCATGCAGCAGTCGACTGCTGCTGAAAGTAGCCGAGGGCGAAGGGTATCACCGACACAACCGATTTGTTCTTCGTCACTGTAGACCGTCAAGCCTCAGCATGACGTCCACTCACCGTGAACACGGTCTCGGGTCGCCTTTCTACCGCAACATACCTGCTCTGTCGGCGCAAATACACAACAAAAACAAGAACCTCAGCTATCGCTGATATGCCTCCAGCGAACACTTGTATACGAACGTATTCACCAGAGGCCGCCTCACAACTGTGAGAATAACGTATCCCCAACATTTGACGCCCTCAATGAGAAGAATCCCCTCGAGCTATCGGGTTCATATTTGGTGCGGGAAACTAATAGCTGGGCTACAATCTGGTGAAGGTCGCATGATGATCGACTATAGTCGTTTGGGCACAATACATTAACGTGACAGCCACACAGACAGCCATGTCGCCACTGCAATAGCCGCCCCATGCACACTGCGTTCGGGCGGCAATATTACCACCGGCAGTTGGATAAATTTCTGGGAAAGATATAGTTGATTAAATGCTTCGTTAAAATTTGACTATAGGTGACTGACTGCAACCCTGACAGCTAAGGAGCGTAGGCCTACTCTTGTTGACTGGAAAAGTACGGGGTTAGGATTTCCGAGCGTGGGCAGTGAGCTTCATCAGCATGGGTAAGGCGAGGGCTGCTCCCCCACATTATAGCCACTTTATCCCCTAGGCCTACGCTGGTGCTTGAAATTGTACTTGCTGCAAGTTGCTGGTCACTGGTCTGTGAAATAAGTGAAATCAGGACACCGACATGCTAATACGCAATTCCCCAATAGGCCTAGGCCTACATGTCATGCCACGTCTCAATGGTCGCATTTTTCGGCGGATTTACACGAAACTCAGGATCGCGTCCTGGAAATATTTTGGGACAGCTGCACATCGTTTCCCAATGAGGACACTAGTTCGATCACTGGAATACGTAAAATGTGTTGGTTGTTTGTTGTCTTAATAGCCTACCAGAGGCAACTGTCCTTCATCGATAAAGAGAATACCTGCAATCAAACAGTGCAACCATTGCAAATCATGACCGTCGAAATTTCGTTTGATTCAACATGTCGTCTGAAAAACAAATCAGCCTAGGCCTTAAACCTACATACATCAATAGCAGTGATGCATTTTAATCTAGGCCTACATCCAACTGGTTTTGAAATTGTTCCTATGCTTATATAGTGGAATACTTTGCTGACTGTTCGTTGACATTTTTCGTTTTCATGCCAACAAACTTTGACAAATTTCAAAGTCACTATCGACTAGCATGCTAGATTGTACGGCTGTCCGTTAACAACAGCCGTATAGGCGATCGTCGTAGACACCGAGACGACAACAGAAACTGCGTTCACCGAAGTCTTATCAACCACCGCGGCATCATCCTTGAGTTGCTGCTCGACTCTGCTTACATCAGGACCGCAGCCAAGCTGTCACGTCATGTTGTACAGCATCTTCCCGCAACAGCCTCCCTTGCCTCGACACACTTGCCTTTCTCTGTACACCACCGTAATTACACTCTACTTACAT